>Ga0116171_10005160_pt1 | contig 11533 bp, 9 predicted proteins | sample AD_JPNHW2_MetaG_FD_89798 | JGI IMG/M metagenome (GOLD analysis project Ga0116171, IMG submission 89798) | Active sludge microbial communities of municipal wastewater-treating anaerobic digesters from Japan - AD_JPNHW2_MetaG | ecosystem: Engineered > Bioreactor > Anaerobic > Digestate | place...
CTTTATCCCTTCCTTTTTGAGTCCAGCACACAGGTAATCCAGGTTATAGAGTAGTGGTTCCCCGCCGGTAACCACCACGGCTTTGGCGGCACAGGCGGCAGCGTGGCTTATAATAGTATCGGCTGAAGTCAGGGGATGATAGCCGGCAATCCACGATTCTTTGCTATCGCACCAGCGGCAGCCCACATCGCAACCGCCAACGCGAATAAACCAGGCAGCCTTGCCGGCATGCGTGCCTTCGCCCTGCAAAGTGTAAAACTCTTCCATCAGCGGAAGCAGTTTCCCTTCTATCAAAAGCTGGTTGGTATCCAATTTATTTATAGTATTCTTTTTTTGCCGCTTTCAGGGTGTTCATCAGCAGCCCCACTATGGTCATAGGGCCTACTCCCCCCGGGACAGGCGTAATAAAGGAACATTTTTTTGCCACCTCATCAAATTTTACATCACCTTTGAGGCGGAACCCGGATTTTGTGGTCCCGTCAGCCACCCTGTGAATTCCCACATCAATCACTACGGCATCTTGTTTTACCATTTCAGCGGTAACAAAATCCTGTTTGCCGATTGCCGCAACCAGAATATCTGCCTTGCTGCATATTTCGGCTAACTGCTGAGTCTTGCTGTGGCAAAGGGTTACCGTACAATTAGCCGACTTATTGTTTCGCGACAGCAAAATGCTCATTGGCGTGCCCACAATATGGCTGCGGCCTATCACCACGCAATTTTTTCCTTCGGTCTCAATCTTGTATCGTTCCAGCAACAGCATGATACCGTAAGGAGTGGCTGGCAGATAAGAAGGTAATCCTAACAGCATTCTTCCTGCATTTACAGGGTGAAAACCATCAATATCTTTTTTAGGGTTGATGGCCTCGATGATTTTTTGTTCGTTGATATGTTTTGGCAATGGCAGTTGTACAATAAAGCCATCTATTTCTTCGTCGTTATTTAAAAAATCCACTACTTTAAGCAGTTCGGCTTCGGGTATGTTTTCGGGGTACTTATATACCGAAGATATAAAACCCACCTCCTTGCATGAACGTTCTTTAGAGGCCACATAGGTTTGGCTGGCGGGGTCCTCTCCTACCAACACGGCTGCCAGATGCGGCACTTTGCCTGTTTCAGCAATCATCTTACTAACTTCTTTGGCGATTTCGCTTTTAATCTCATCCGAGATTTTTTTTCCGTCGAGTAGAACCATCATTTATAAAATTAGATTATGCAAAAGTAAGTAATCTGGAACATTCAGTAACAATTTTTTATTGGTCAATCTGACATCAGTATCTGTACCTGAGATTAACAGAAAGAACAATAGAAAAACGCGGGTTAACCTGGTTGAAAGTATTTGTACCACTAAGGGAAAGGCATACGCAGAAGGCAGTCATGCAGCCACTAAAGCCAAAAATTAATAATTGGATAAATTCAAAACAGTTTCCACCAATGGATTTTTTTTTATATTTGCCGTGAACTAAAATATAATACAGATGTTTGAAAACCTGAGTGAAAAATTTGACCGCGCTTTTAAGATTATTAAAGGACAGGGACATATTACCGATATCAATGTGGCCGAGTCGTTGAAAGAAGTTAGAAAAGCACTGCTCGATGCCGACGTAAGTTATAAGATTGCAAAAAGTTTTACCGAAGATGTCAAAGCGAAGGCGCTGGGGCAAAATGTGCTGACCTCCGTATCGCCCGGGCAATTGATGGTGAAGATTGTACATGACGAACTGACACAACTGATGGGCAGTGAAAAGTCGGATATCAACCTGAAGGGCAATCCAGCCATTGTGCTCATCGCGGGCTTACAGGGTTCCGGTAAGACTACTTTTGCCGCCAAGCTGGCCAACTACCTGAAAACGAAAAAAGGAAAAAATCCGTTGTTAGTGGCTTGCGATGTGTACCGTCCGGCTGCTATTGAGCAGTTAAAAGTGCTCGGACAGCAGATCAATGTGGAAGTATTCAGTGAAGAAGAAGATAAAAAACCGGTTTCGCTGTCGAAAAAAGCCATTACCTACGGAAAAGAAAAAGGCCATAATGTCATCATCATTGATACCGCCGGTCGTCTGGCTATTGATGAAGAGATGATGAACGAGATATCCAACATAAAAAACGCCGTTGTTCCTCATGAGATATTGTTTGTGGTAGATTCCATGACTGGTCAGGATGCCGTGAACACTGCCAAAGCCTTTAACGACAGGCTTGATTTTGATGGCGTAGTGCTGACCAAACTGGATGGCGACACACGCGGCGGTGCAGCCCTGACCATCAGGTCGGTGGTGAACAAACCCGTGAAATTTATTGGCCTTGGTGAAAAGATGGATGCCATTGATGTGTTTCATCCTGAACGTATGGCCAGCCGTATCCTGGGCATGGGCGACATCGTCTCCCTGGTGGAACGTGCACAGGAGCAATACGATGTGGAAGAAGCCCAGAAACTCCAGAAAAAAATTGCCAAAAACCAGTTTAATTTCAATGATTTTATCAGCCAGATAAAACAAATCAAGAAAATGGGTAATGTCAAAGACCTTGTTGGCATGATCCCCGGCATGGGCAAAGCATTGAAAGATGTGGACATTGACGAAAATGCCTTTAAAGGTATCGAAGCCATCATCGGCTCGATGACACCTGCTGAAAGAGAAAACCCCGACATTATCAACGGCAGCCGCCGTAAACGTATCGCTTCCGGCAGCGGCAACAGCATACAGGAGGTAAACCGGCTGATTAAACAATTTGAAGACACTCGCAAAATCATGCGTTCGATGACTAACGCCGGCAAAAACCCTGTAAAACAAATGCGGAACATGCGGCATATGATGAGGAAGTAGAGAGTCAGTAATCAGTTGTCAGGAGTTAGCAGTTAGCAGTTATGATTCAATAGTCCGCCATGGCGGAAAAGCCATAATTGAAAAATCAGAAGTGGAAAGCTGAAACCTAAAAATAAAATTAAAAAATAAAAAATTATGAAAAAAATTACCCCTTTTCTTTTTCTTGTTGTAGCATTGATGCTGTTTCAGACGGCGGCCTTTGCGCAACCCGGCTCCTCGTGCAGCACTCCCTACATGATTACTGCCCTGCCTTTTAATCAGGCCGCTATGACCACCGACGGCTTTCCTGATATTTTTGACAATACCGCTGCCTGTGCCAGTGACTATATGACTGGCAACGACTTTATTTTTTCATACACGCCGGCATTCACACAATACGTAAACATTGCATTGGCAAACACAGGTAATGCTGTGGGACTTTTTATTACCGACGGCTGCCCCGACCAGCCCGGTACTTTATGCGTGGCCTCCAACGAAGGTATGATGGGCAACCCCTCACTGACCAATGTGCAACTCAGCGGTGGCACTACCTATTATATTATTGTCTCCACCATGGATCCCATCATTTTTATTCCCAACCCTTCCACTGCTTTTGATATACAAATGGATATGATCAATCCTTTTGATGTGGCTGTAACAAGCATCATCAGCCCGGTATCGGGTTGCGCCCTCACCGCCGTTGAGGATATCACCCTGGAGTTGGCCAACCTGGGCATAGCTCCCGTGGATTCGTTCCTGGTGGAATACACAATTGACGGCAGCACCATTGTTACCGATACGGTGTATGGTCCCATCCTGCCTGACAGCACCCTGCAGTTTACTTTTACCACTCAAGGAAATTTCTCTTCACCCAGCACCACATACAACCTGGTTGCATACAGCAAACTGGCCGACAATAACCCGGCCAACGACACTGTTGCCATGACTGTTGTCAACGCTCCGGTCATCAGCACTTTTCCTTACTACGAAAACTTTGAAACCAGCAACGGCGGATACGGCACCAGCGGCACACTGTCATCATGGGACTGGGGAACGCCCAACAAATCCGTGATTACACATGCTTCTTCGCCCACCAAATGCTGGGTTACAGGGTTAGCTGTAAACTATAACCAGGGCGAAGCTTCCTACCTTAACTTCCCCTGCCTGGATTTTTCGGGCCTCACCGCCCCCGTGCTGGAATTTGACCTTTGGGTAGCCACCACCGGAACATTAGACTATTGCCGTGTGGAATATTCCAAAGACGGCGGTACCACATGGCAAACCCTGGGACAACAAAATGATCCGATAAACTGGTATGATGGCTCCAATGGCTGGACCAGCCCGGGAACAGATTTTATTACTGTCCGCCACCGCGTAGACAGCCTGGCTGGTAATCCTAATGCCAAACTGAGGATATATTTCTATGGCAACCTCCTGAGCCAATCCGACGGGGTAGCTGTTGACAATATTCATATTTATCAGGCACCTGCCAACGACCTTGGTATCACCGAAATTCTTTATCCGGGCAGTGGCTGCGGACTTACAAACAATGAGTACATGCAGGTTACCATCGAAAATTTCGGCACTGCAGTACAGAGTAATTTCAATATCGGATTCTCTATTAACGGTGTTAATGCTACACCGGAAACGGTAAGCACCGCCATCAATCCCGGGGCTTCGCTGCAATACACCTTCATTACTCCTGCTAACCTCAGCGCCGTTCAGCAATACGCCATCAAATGTTTTACCAGCCAGGTAGCCGACGCCGATCTTACCAACGACACCACCACCATTACCATAAACAACATGCTCGGCATTAGCTCCTTTCCTTATGTGGAAGATTTTGAAACAAATGACGGCGGCTGGGTAAGCGGTGGATTAAACTCTTCGTGGGCCTGGGGCACGCCGGTAAAACCCATTATCAACCATGCAGCCTCCCCTACCAATTGTTGGGTAACGAACCTGACAACAAATGCGAACATGATGGAGATGTCGAACCTGATGGGCCCGTGTTTTGATTTTACCACACTCACGATGCCTGTTATAGAATTCAATATTTGGTATAATACGGCATCCATGGCACCGGGTATGGACAGCATCGTTCTGCAGGTCTCCATCGACAGCGGAGCCACCTGGTCGCGCGTGGGAAGCATGTTTGACGCCAACTGGTATAACACTCAAAACGGCTGGAGCGGGAACCTTTCGGACTGGATCCATGTACGTCATACCCTTGATTCGGCAGGTGGCGAGCCCAATGTCCGTCTCCGCATAAATTACTATGGCCCCTATGCCACTATTTGCGAAGGAGTAGCCATTGATGATATCTATATCCACGAAGCTCCGGTAAACGACCTGGGAGTTACTGATATGTATGCACCGGTAAATGGATGCAGTATGACAAATCATGAATTTGTCGGAGTTTATTATTCTAATTTTGGACAAAATGCACAAAGTCATTTCCCGATTAGTTATCAGATTAACGGCGGACAATGGATTACGGATACGATCAACACCCCAATATATTATAACGAAACCCTGTTCCAAAGCTTTAGCCAAACTGCCGACCTGTCGGCTCCCGGCGCTTATATTTTTAAAGTTACCACGGGTTTAACCAACGATGAGGACAACACCAACGACACTATCACGATAACGATTACAAACAGCACAGGTATCAATACTTTTCCCTACACCGAAAACTTTGAAACCAACGACGGCGGATGGTACACCGAAGGCTCCAGTTCCTGGGCATGGGGTGTTCCTGCTTCTCCCGTAATTAATTCAGCCCATTCGCCCACTAAAGCATGGAAAACCAACCTCACAGGCAACGCGCTCAGTGGCGAAGAATCATACCTGTACAGCCCCTGCCTGGATTTTACGGGATACAACAGTCCCACCATTGAGTTGTATGTGTGGCACGAAACCATGATGATGATGGGTGCTGCCGCAGTGCTGGAGGCTTCTATTGACGGCGGCGTTAACTGGTTTGTGATTGGCCCCGGCGAAACCACTGACTGGTATTCAGCCGGATTAACGGGTACCAATGCATGGACAGGCAGCTCGGCTGGTTGGGTTTACAAAGCCCATCTTCTTGATAACTGCGCCAACCAAAGCGGAGTAAAACTCAGAATACATTATATGCCCGGACAGTTTTCCATGACACCCGAAGAAGGCATCGCCATTGACGACATACACATTTTCGATTGTATCATGCCTATTCCCGCCTTTAGCTATACTTCTAACGGGGCCACGATTTCTTTTACCAACACTTCCACCAGCGCCCTTAGCTACTTATGGAAATTCGGCGATGGCACCACCAGCCCCAACACCAATGCCTCGCACACCTATCCTACTTCGGGAACCTATGCTGTAACCCTGGTGGCCTATAACGACTGCGGAGCCGACTCGGTAACTCAAAATATTACGATCTCAATCGGTGGTATTGACGATAATTTTTCCGGAAACAATATAATTTGTTCGCCAAACCCCAACCATGGTTCTTTCAATCTGATTATGAACCAGCTTGTTTCAGGGAAAATTAACTTGACTGTTTATACTCTTACTGGTCAGGAAGTTTTAAATAAAACAATAACTATCGATTCGGACAATATGACTCTGCCTGTTAATATTTCTGAATTTGGCAAAGGAGTATATTATTTACATCTCACCGGAAAAGATGTGAACGTTATCCGGAAAATTGTGGTTGAATAATAATTTCAACAAGGATTTGACCAAGGCCGGCAGCAAACTGCCGGCCTTTTTTTTGTCTGCTCCCTACCATATTTTTACAAAAAAATGTATGGTAAATGCATGAAAATGGCTTTTTTAAGATTTTTGTTATATATTTGAACACCGATATTGCATCTGCATGAAGTCGAATGGTGTATTCGCATTTTGAACTTCATCAGTTACTTAATCGGTATTATTATTACCAAATCCGGATTTCGCTTTGAACTCCTTTATAATAAGAATTGTACTAATCATAATAAATTAATAATTAAATCCATCTGTATGAAGCAATATTATTTACACGACGGGCAAAGCCAGCAAGGTCCCTTTGATTTTGAACAATTGAAAGACAGTAAACTTACACGGGACAGTCTGGTATGGTGCGAGGGCATGGAAACCTGGAAAGCTGCCGGAGAAACCGAGGAGTTAAAATCCTTGTTTGCTGCTGTTCCACCGCCGTTGCCAGGCAACATAAAAACGCCGCCTCCCCTGACGCCTAAAGTACCTGCCGCCAGTCCTGCCGGAAATCGCAAAAAGAAAGCTCTGATATGGATAATATCAGGTGCAAGTCTGGGAGCCATATTGCTTACTGTTTTGGTCGTTTTCCTATTGTTCAAATCAGGTACTCCGCGGATTGAAAATGCCCAGGCCGAAGATTCCATTGCTGTTCAGGCCAATACCGATGAAGCCGGTATGGAAGCAAAAACGACACACGGCACCTTTAAAGAAAAGAAATTGGTGAGTACCGAAAATAATAATGAATTATCGGAAGCCGAAAGAAGAGAAAATGAACAAAAAGAAGCCTACCGCAGAAACTGGAGCAAACATGTATATGCCCGGGCCAATTATGATTTCGGTCCTTTCGGCATTGTTATCAACCCTACGGTTACCGTAACCAACAGCTTGCCATATACTGTAAATGAAGTTTCGGTATGGCTAAATTATATACTATCCACCGGCGGAACCTGGAAATCGGAAAAAGTTACTTTTTATAATGTTAGTCCCAATTCTTCAGCAACTAAAAACGCACCTCCTACCGACCGGGGATCTTCCATACAGACACGTATTGCCAAAGTAAGCTGTAATTCCATCGGGTTATATTGTTCCAACTAAAGATGTCAACATAATTTATCAGGCTATGGACGAACAAAATTTCCTGATTTACAAATCGCCTGTTGGGAAAATCCTAATCGAAGGAAACAGAAAATGCATTACGGCAGTTTCTTTTTATGACAGTGAGGAAGAGGTTAATCAATCAGCTTTCCCTTTGCTTAAAATATGCGCTAACCAGCTACAGGAATACTTTACCGGTAAAAGGAAAAAATTTTCGATCCCTTTTGAGCAGCAGGGTACCGACTTTCAGCAGCGGGTATGGAGCGAAGTGAGTAAAATTCCGTTCGGGAACCTGAGAAGTTATGAAAAAGTAGCCATAAAAATTAAAGACAGGAAAATTGTCCGTGCCGTGGGAAATGCCGTAGGCCGGAACAAACTTGCTATTATCATTCCCTGCCACCGTGTTATTGGCAAAAATGGAGATATGACAGGGTATGCCGGCGGTCTATGGCGCAAACAATGGCTGATTGAACATGAGCAATATTATTTGTTGAATCTTACTCAGTAATGCAGTTCTATTCAGGCTAAACGATGCCTGCGTATTCGTGTTACCACCAACTCGGCAAACAGCAGGAAAACCACTGGCAGCACAATAAACAAATATAAGGAATTGATTTTGGGAATTTGTATGTTATTGAAAAATTCACGGATAGTGGCAACCAACGTCGGTGTCTGAAATTCAATAACCGCGCCGGACATGAATGCCAGCACTAGCAATACCAGTATAAAGCCGAACATAATCAAGGCAAACTTTATCAACGTTTTTCTGCTTTGCGCTTTGCGTGCCATAATACGGTTATGAAGCTCCACCTGCTGCATCACCCGATCGGTCATTGCCGGCGGGGCTTTTAACATGTTCCCTTCCGACAATAATGCTTCCAACGATTTGAATAAATTATACTGCTCGCGGCAGGTGCTGCATGAATTTATATGAGCTTCGGCTGCTGATTGCTCTGCGGGCGTAAGCATACCGTCGGTAAGCTCAAGGATGGTTTGTTCTGATAAGTGTTTCATAACAGCGAATATACGTTTTCCTTTAATTCATTTTTTAAAACTTCGGCCATTTTACTCCGTGCCCTGAACAATTTTACTTTAGTATTGGACAAACTCAGGTTGACCACTTCAGAAATATTGCTCAGTGACTGGTCTTCCATATAAAATAGTGTTACAATAGCAGCTTCCTCCTCGGGCAGGGCATTGATGGCTTTTTCCACATAATAGGTCCGGTCGGCCTTGCGTACAGGTTCGTCATCATTTGTCAACACCAAATGAATGTCGTCAATGTTCTGATGTGCCGGTTTTCTACGTCTTACTTTTGTCATCGCCAAATTTAAAACTATTTTATAAAACCATGTGCTGAATTTCGACTCTCCTTTAAAATTTTTGAGGGAGATATAAGCTTTCAAAAAGGCATCCTGTGTAACTTCTTCAGCATCTTCTTCATTTTTTGTTATCCTGACGGCCAGGGTAAAAGCAAAATTTCTGTATAAATCCACCAACTTTCTGAAGGCAACAGTATCTCCTTCCAGACATTTATCAATTATAATTTTTTCTTCCTCGTTCATAACACTAAACAAATAGACGCCAGGTGTAATGAAATGGTTACAAATTTTCTCAACAATTGTTTAAATTTACAAAAAAAATGTAATACGACACAAATATTTCATTAATTTTGAAAATATACAATTTCACAAAACATAGAAAATCAACTATGTACAAGAAATCAAAAAAAATTTTGCGTACTTTTGTAACCGGGATAAAAAACGTGTCGTCATATTGACAAAACCAATTAAAACTTACACAACATGGAAACATTTTTTGGAGTATTAGTACCAATTACATTATTCCTCGGACTTTTCACTACGCTGGTCTTTTTGCGTAAATACGAGAATGACGAACGTATGGCAATGATTGAAAAAGGCCTGGAGCCGGTCAATAAAAAGAAAACAGACCGTTTTGGCACGTTGCGTTTTGCGCTGCTGTCCATTGGTATCGGTATCGGAATAGTGTTGTCAATTATCATTGTGCAGTTGATTCCTAAAGAACCTCATCAGGTAACCAAGACCACTTCCCCTGAAAAGCTGAAAGTTATTTTGAATAACTTACCTGTGAAAACGACAAGCGATTCATCATCAAAAACATTGGTCATCACCAATGATTCTGTTAGCGAGTCGGAAGAAGCAATTGTTGAAAAGAAAATTGATGAAGAGCTGGAGAACACGCCCACCGTTACAGAAGAATATACTGAATATTCGCGCGATAGCGGGTTGGTGGGAGCCATTTACAGCGGCATGATACTCATCTTTGGCGGCCTGGGTTTGCTTATGGCGTACCGCATACGCAGCAAACAAAAAAAATTAGAGGAATAAGCAAATGATTATTTTCAGAAAAACCGGGCTAAAATGTCCGGTTTTTTATTTTATCAGAAGGCCGGAATATAATTTTGCCTTAATGATTTATTTATTTTTTTTAAATATAAATAAATTATTGTCTACTTTTGCAATTGGTAGCACAAATATTTGGCAGCACGACTAAAACGATTTCAACGATGCGAATGGTAGCACGACCACAAGTCTTACTACCATTCACAAAATAAATACAGAATGGAATACCGTGAAAATGAACAACTGAGACTGGCAACAGAATTTGTTCAATATACCAACAAAAACATCTTTATCACCGGAAGAGCCGGCACCGGCAAAACCACTTTTCTGCATAACCTGAAAAAAATCACTCCTAAGCGCATGGTTGTGGTTGCCCCAACAGGTGTCGCAGCCATCAATGCCGGTGGGGTTACCATACATTCGTTTTTTCAACTGAACTTCGCCCCTGCCATCCCCGAAGTGCTCAGGGCAAAAAAAGCCGGAAAAATTGCCGAAGGCTATCAACACAAATTTAGCAAAAATAAAATCAAACTTATCAAGTGTATCGACCTGCTGGTGATTGATGAAATAAGCATGGTTCGCGCCGATATCCTGGATGCCGTGGATGAGGTATTGCGCAGGTACCGAAACCGCACGAAACCTTTTGGTGGCATACAACTGCTGATGATAGGCGATTTACACCAACTCACACCTGTAATAAAGGATGACGAGTGGGAAATCCTGAAGGACTATTATGACAGCATTTACTTTTTCGACAGTTTTGCCTTAAAAAAATCTCAACCCATCAGTATCGAGCTAAAGGAAATTTTCAGGCAAACTGACCAGTATTTTATAAGCCTGCTCAACAAAGTGCGTGATAACCACATTGATGCGGCCTCTATAGCGGAGATCAATACCCGCCATATCCCCGGCTTCAGGCCAAAAGACGAGGAAGGCTATATCACCCTTACTACTCACAACGCCAGCGCCAGCAACCTTAACCAGGCAAAACTCAAGGAAATCATAGATGATTCACAGTTTTTTGATGCCGATATTGAAGGTGAATTTTCACCCAATGATTTTCCCACCGACGAAAAACTAGAATTGAAAGTTGGTTCGCAGGTGATGTTTATTAAAAACGACCCTTCGCCGGAAAAGCTCTACTACAACGGGAAAATCGGAAAAATTAACCGTATGGACGATGATGTCGTTTTTGTAAAATGCCCGTCGGACACCTCAGAAATAGAGGTTTGCAAGGTAGTGTGGGAAAATGTTCGATACTCTCTCAACGATGACACCAGGGAGATTGATGAGAAACTCATAGGCACTTTTTCGCAAATACCTCTCAGGCTGGCCTGGGCCATTACCATACATAAGAGTCAGGGCCTCACGTTCGACAAGGTAATTATCGATGCACATGCCGCTTTCGCCTTTGGCCAGGTATATGTGGCACTGAGCCGCTGCCGCACCTTTGAAGGAATAGTGTTGAGCACCCCTATCTCGGTGGCCGGCATCAAAACCGATGCGCTGGTA
>Ga0116171_10005161_pt1 | contig 11531 bp, 11 predicted proteins | sample AD_JPNHW2_MetaG_FD_89798 | JGI IMG/M metagenome (GOLD analysis project Ga0116171, IMG submission 89798) | Active sludge microbial communities of municipal wastewater-treating anaerobic digesters from Japan - AD_JPNHW2_MetaG | ecosystem: Engineered > Bioreactor > Anaerobic > Digestate | place...
ACCGACTGCGGTATCTCCCGGGAGATCCTTCTCCGTTCACTGCCACTGGGAACGCCGACCGTTATCCCATGTCCCGCGATGGAGAACAGGTCGCCTTATATCCAGGTAAACCCGGTGAGCGACCAGAATGCCGGAGAGCTATTCACCATCAGCGGGACAACAAATCTTGCAGCGGATGAAGAACTCCACTATTCCATCTTTGCCGTCAGCTCCGCAACCACCGGTACCACCAATCTGTCCGCTGCAAAGCTGGTCTCCTCCACAACGGTCGTGTCCCGGGGAAGCTGCGGGACCAATACCTGGTCCGTATCCGGCGAGATCCAGATCCCCGGCAACTACTTTATCGGTATATCCGATAGTGTAAATACCGTTTCGGATGTCAGACGTTTTACCGTCCTGCAGAAAGCCCGCTCAACGGTTACGGCAACCATCCCGGAAAAAATAAACCCTCCCGGTATCACGTACGGGTGATCCCCGCACCTCCCCTCCCTACAGGTCTCCCTCATGATCCTCCGGACGTACATGCTTTGCCTTGAACCGGAACACCCGCTCAGGTTCTCTGCTGACGAACTCCGTGCGTTTCTCACTACAAAAATGGCTGAGTATACAGCACGCCACAGGGACGATCCCGGCGGGTTCATCCATCGTTACCCGGTCCTCCAGTGCAAACAGGTGAAAACCGGTCTCGTGGTGATCGGTATCAGCCAGGGTGCCGGCTGCCTCTTCCAATCCGCGCATGACCAGCCGGTACTGGGGAGCGGCGAGAGCACCTGCCGGATAACAGCCCGCGACCCGGCAATCCGGTCCGAACCGTTCGGTGTTACAGATACACGCGTTACGTACGAATTCCTGACCCCCTGGCTCGCCCTGAACCAGCAGCATGCAAAAAAGTTCTATGACCTCAACGGCAAGCTGCAAAGGGATGCCTTCATGCACAAACTCCTCGCTTCCCAGCTGCACACGCTGGCCAAATCGCTCGATTACAAAACAGCTGTACCGATCAGCTGCGAGACGAAGGTGCGGTTCCGCCGGGACCGGATCGGCCGGGAAAACGTGATGGTCTTTCTGGGAAAATTCAGTACCACCCTTACTATTCCGGATTACCTCGGTATCGGGTTCTCGGTCTCGCAGGGATATGGGACAATAAAGCGTATTACGGAATCTTCCGATACGTATCCGGGATACCCATGAAAGAAGCCCTGCTTGCCATCGATGTCCAGAACGAATATTTTACCGGCAGACTCCCGGTGACCCACCCCGACGGGAGTCTTGATAACATTCTCAAGGCAATGGACTGGGCCCACGACGGCCGTGTTCCGGTCATCGTCATCCGGCACACCAGCCCGGCGCCGGAGGCAGTCACGTTCCGGAAAGGGACGCCCGGGTGGGAACTCCACGACGAGATCAAGCGCCGCCATGCCGATCTTATTATAGACAAAACCCTGCCGGGGAGTTTTACCGGTACCGCTCTTGAAGACTGGCTGCGGGAGCATTCGATTGCCAGGGTCACCATCGCCGGCTATATGACCCAGATGTGCTGCGACACCACGGCACGGCAGGCGTTCCACCGGAACTATGCGGTGAACTTTCTTGCCGATGCAACCGGCACGCTCGCCCTTTCCAACCCTGCCGGCTCCATCGGCGCTGCCGATCTCCACCGTGCGATCCTCATCACCCAGCAGCAGCGGTTTGCCCGCGTGATGACAACCGATGAATGGATCATGGAATTTTGATTCAGGTAAAAAAAACCCGGTAAATGTGCTTCCGTTCCTGCCGGGTGTGGAGGCCGGGGAATGTCGCACCGCAGGAGATTGTCCAAAACGGTGGCAACAAAATGACATTGACTCAGGCGGGGATCGCTAAAACGTGACCTATGGTGGGAAAAACCCCTTTTTTCTGCAGGGCTGATTTTCCTAACCCGTGAAGAGCGGCACGTCATGGAACGCGATACCATCGAAGACCCCGCGGTCCGTTATGCGCAGGGAGGGGATGACCGTAAGGGCGAGGAATGAGAGGTACATAAAGGGGTCAGGAATTCCCCCCATGAGCCCGGTTGTCCGGTGCAAATCTGCCAGCCGGGCCGCTACCTGCGGGTAGGGCAGGGCAGACATCAGGCCGGCACAGTCGAGCGGGAGGATCGTCCGGGTATTGCCCCTGACTGCGACCATGGCTCCCCGCGCTTTTATCACCTCGTCGATTGCCCAGAGGAGTTCCGGGTCGCTGGTCCCGACCGCAACGATATTATGGGCATCGTGAGAAACGCTGGACGCAATTGCACCACCGTTAAAACCGAACCCGTGGACGAGCCCGACCCCGCAGGGCCCCGGCCGGTAGCGGTTGACCACCACCACTTTCAGGAGATCCCGGCTCAGGTCCGGAAGGGTCTGTTCATCAACAGCATACTCAAGCGGCTCCGTGATGATCTGGCCGGGGATAAGACCTATCACGCGTGCCGTGCCGGACCCGGTGATGCGGATGGATCGGGCTGACGGTGTCGTGCAATGGAATGATTCCGGCGGGATCGCGGTTACCGCAGGCTTCGATACCGGAACTTCCACGCCATCGCGGAATACCTTTTTTACCTCGAACCGGCGCGGATCATCGATTATGCAGAAATCGGCCCGTCTTCCCGGGACCAGTGCCCCCCGATCCGCCATGCCGAACCGCTCCGAAGGAGAGAGGGTTGCCATCCGGATGGCGAGTTCCGGGGAGAGCCCGCATCCGATGGCCTTCCGGATGCAGCGGTCGATATGACCGCTCTCCATCAGCAGGTCCGCATGGCAGTCGTCGGTAGCAAAACAGCAGCGGGAGACGGTTGCCGGGCTGACAAGGGGGATGAGTGCGGGAATATTGCGCTCGGTTGATCCTTCCCGAATGAAAATATACATCCCCCGTTCCAGTTTCTCCTGCGCCTCGGCAAGGGTTGTACATTCATGATCGCTCTGGAGCCCGGCAAGGATGTAGGCATTGAGATCATTTCCCCCGAGTTGCGGGGCATGACCGTCTCGGACCGGTGAAAGTGCAAGTTTTTCGCTGATGCCCGGTTCACCGGCAAGGACACCGGGAACATTCATCATCTCTCCCAAGCCGAGGACCCCCTCTCTTCCCATGAATGGTTGGAGGCCGGCTGCATCCAGTGTCGCACCCCCGACCTCCAGGGGAGTAGCAGGAACACACGACGGGAGCAGGTAGCGGATATCGGCTGCAGCACCTCCCCGTTCAGCAAGCATGAACTCGAGGCCTGCTGCCCCGGCCACGTTGGCGATCTCGTGGGGATCCGCAACAACGGTCGTTGTCCCGTGGAGTACCACGAGCCGGGCGTATTCGCGGGGGGTTAACAGCGAGCTCTCGATGTGCACATGGGCGTCGATGAGACCGGGGACAATGTACATACCCCTGAAATCATGTACGGTTTTCCCGGCATATTCCCCGATACCAAGAACGATGCCATCCGTTATCGCGAGCGTGCCCGTTTCCCAGGAACAGGTGAAGGGATTGAAAATACTGGCATTTTTGCAGACAATATCCGCAGGGACAAGGCCCCGGGCCGCGTCGATAAGGTCTTTTCGTAAAGTCTCCATTTAATTCACCACGATATCACGGATGGCTGCGGATTTCCGTTCGCCATTCTGGATAAGATAGATAGAGAGTTTGTACTGGCCGGGTTTCAGTGTTCCGGGAACACGTACGGTGTTCTCACCCTCATTTAGGGAAAGTGGTGCGGAGAACACGCCGGTCTCTTCCTGCCGGTTATTGTGAATCTCGTACACGGTCACCTGGACAAAACCCCCGGAAGGCCCGCCGGTATTGGTGACCGTGAACGATACCGTATCATTCGCATACCCTGCATTCCCGATACTGAGAGTGGTGCAGCCGGAAAAAAGCAGTGCGGCAACGAGGAGCGTAAAACATACCGGGAAAGGGTTTTTGCTGGCAGACATTGATCAGATGTAAAAACCTGTGGGCATAAAAATTCTGGTATGCCGGGCCTCCGGTATTTTCATTGCCGGGGACAGTTCCTGCGTATGGATCCCGGGGAAACCGGAAATATCCCAAACGGTACGGTCAGTCTTTACCCCGTCCGCACCATTGCCCTGAACAGTAAATCACATTAACGTTCAGGTATCCCATTATCTTTTTTTTTTAGAGGATCGCTGCCCGGCAATATCCTTACAGGAAACCTGACCTGCCATCCCCGTCAATACCCGGGGCCTGTAAAAACAAAGGCTATACTTTCTCTACAGAAATCCGGATGCGGTCACCGGCTTTGAGGGAATGCCCTTTCGGGATATCAATGTTGAACCAGAGTGCACCTGAATCATCCTGCGTCGGATCCTGTGACATAAGGCAGTCCTTCCGGTCATTGATGTCTGCCACAAAATCGATTTTGGATTCAAATTCAAGAATTTTTTCCATGATACAAAAACAAAAAAAATAAAAAAATTTACATCGGACGGGGTGTTACCATCCACGTCGTGCTGTTCGAATAGCTCCACCGGATAATGGCAAGTTCCCTGCAGCTGTCGGCAAGGATCGCCATGTTTGTCCCTACCTCTTTGGGCGATAATCCAAGGTCTTTTGCAATGTATTTTGATTTGAAATAGTGTTTGCCCTTGGTTATACCCGAGTTGAGGTACTGGACAATCTTGTGCTGGGTCTCGTTGTAGGTCTCGCGTAATCTTTTCGTTGCTGACATGATGTGCCTCAGCGCTTAAAAACTCATATAGATCAACTGCTATATATAAATAACTGATCCTGAGGTTAAAAATACGGTCTTTTTTCTTTGTCTTGGACGTAATTTCGACCAGAAAGCATATATCTGGTGTTCCGGGTGATCGTGGACGGAAGTGCTGTACCGGATTCCTGGTGCCAGGATTCCGGTTAAATACGGGGTTTTTTCCTCAAACGGGGCGTAATATCAGAGTTTCTGAATATCCGCACCGGCTATCTTCTGGATCAATGCTTCCAGAACCACGTCGCGCATACCTTCCACGAATTTTATGCTCCCGACAACAAGGTGCCCGCCCCCGCTGATGCCGCCACCGGGAATCTCGTTGTGGAGTTCCCGGACCATGCGGGGAATATTCATGAGCACGCCCCTGGATCTGAGGACTGCAAAATCCGGGCCGAAACCGATGGTGACAACCGGTTTGCCCGCATGCTGCCTGCAGAGACGGTCATGCACCTCCCCCGAGGTTTTTCCCGGCGGGGGGAACGTGAACTTATGGGCATGGATCTCCACATCAATGAGGAACAGGTGGGCCTCGTTCTTCAGGAGCCGTGGAACCACGTGAGGCATGCAGGCGCTCATCTGGTCCTCGATCATGGTGTTCGCCCCGTCAACCAGGAGGCTGATGAGTTTTTTATGCCGGTCGGTATTACCGGTGATGTTCAGGATGTCTTTTACGATCTCCCTGCCGTCATTGAACCGGAGCCAGAACTGTTCGTAGTCGAGGGCAAGGGCAATATCCTTGCAGGCATCTTCCGGGTACTGGTCCCTGACAAGAGCAAGGAAGAGCGCCCGCTCCGGTGCTTCGCTGCGGTCACCGACACCGGCAACAGCAGGGAGGTGGCGGATGAGCGGTTCAACCTTGGGGTTGATCAACCGTGCAACTTCCGTTCCGAGCATGCCGGCGGTTATGCCGAAATCCCCGCCGACATGGTAGGGATTGACGTGGGCCTGGAGGTACTTGTCGATGGTCGCATCCGGGTGGTGGTGGTCGATGACCACGAACGGGATGTCGTACACGCTCGCGATCTTGTAGGCCGGTTCATCCTCTTCGGTCGAACCATTGTCCGTGAGCAGCACGAGCGGCATCTTCTGCCCGAACCGGATGTGATCTTTTGTCGAGAAATCGAGGTCCCGTGTGATATCCTCGATCTCATAGAACGGTGCTTTTGACGGGGCACGCTTGAAGAGGAAATAATCAGAATCAAAGTCCCCGCCGCTCTCGCGGATCAGCGCAACAACTGCCTGCTCGATAGCGACCGCGGAGCAGATACCGTCGGCATCTGCGTGATGGCGCAGGATGATCGGCTGTGACGTAAAGACCGCTTTCCGGATTATCTTTGCTACCTTTTTCATTTCAGGGCGGAGCCGCTCCATCACATCGCTTTTAATCAGGAGCGGGATGTCTTCCGGTTCCGATCGGATATCCAGCGCCTTCTCGATCCGCGCCCGGACTCCGGAAGCCTCTTCCTCTGAGAGGATCGTGAGCATATCCGCTTCAATCTGGAGCTGGTTGTTCCGCATCATCACTTCGCCGATAACCTTGACGATATCGCCCAGTTCCGCTTCAGGATATGCCCGTACGCCCGCCTCGATAAACGCAGCCGCGTTCTGGGTCCCGGTCTCATCGACAATGGTGAAGATGGTGGGGCCGCTGGTCTGCTTGATCTGGGCGATCTCGCCTTCGATGGCAACGGTCTTGCCCAGTTTTGAGGAAAGTTCCGCAATCCTGACAGTCGTGGATTTCCGCTCCACATTCTGGACCTGGTAGACCTGGATCGTCACTTCCTCGAGGTCGATATTGCCGTTCGGTCGGATCTGGCGGACCCGGACAAGGATGGAATCGCGTTCGTTATGGTCGCCCTTCATGTTGCTCTTATGTACAAGACCCTTGATCCGGTCGTTCAGCTGGACGAACATGCCGAAGTTGGCAAAGCCCTGCACCTTGCCCTGGTAAATATTCCCTTCGGCTACATCGGCAAGATCACATCCGGTTCCCAGCCGGTAGACCAGTACATCATTGACGTCATTATTCTGCATTTTCTTCTCCACACACAAGCGAACGGGCATATTGTTGCGATATGGTATAGGTATCGTCAACGCTACGCGTTATTGGAACCGCGCTGTATGATCATCAATGGGTGCCTGAAGGTAAAATATACTTCTTATATATACAGGGTGTGTCGATGCAGGCGGGACGGATCAGTCCCTGAACGGTACCTCAATCATGTCCAGATCATGGGGAGCAATAATCGGCCCGGAGAATGTCAACCCCGCGTCATGGATATGCGCCTCAGAACCGGTATAGCGCGAGCTCGTATGGACCAGGACAAGTGTCCGTGCATTGAGGGCGGATGCAGCCTCTCCGGCCTGCCGGGCGGTGGCGTGGTAAAATTCCGCACCGCGGCCGGCTTCCGATTCATCGAAGGTTGCGTCATGGATCAGGAGGTCCGCGTTACCGGCAATATCCATGATGCGGGAATGGATCGCCCGGGTATCACCGGTATACACGATCTTTCGGCCGGGCCGGGCCTCTCCCATGACCTGTCCGGGCTGCACCTCCCGGCAATCGTCTCCGCTTCCGACCCGTATCGTCTCTCCCCGCTGCAGCCTGCCGAACAGGGGGCCGGGAGGAACGCCAAGGGCAATCGCCTGTTCGCGGCTGAACCTGCCCGGACGGGAATCTTCTTCCAGGACATACCCGAGCGCAGGCATCCCGTGACTGACCGCGAACGCGGTGATCGTGTACCCGTCGAACCTGACCCATGAACCGTTTGCGAGCTCTGCGGCTTCCAGCGGGAACTTGAGATTGTTCCGTGCCACGGCCTTCAGGATACTGACAAATTCGTGCACCCATTCCGGGCCGTAGATGGTGAGCGGTTCAGTCCTCCCGTTGAAGGACAGGGTATGAACAAGGCCGAATATCCCGAGAAAATGGTCTGCATGCCAGTGGGTGACGAAAATGGCGTTGACGGTAAACCCGCAACGGGCCCGCATCATCTGCTGCTGTGCCCCCTCGCCGCAATCAAAGAGAATCGTATCCGATCCGCGCCGGATCATGATACAGGGCGGGTTGCGCTGGGTGGTGGGCAGTGCGCCGGCAGTCCCGAGGAAATAGACCTGCAGGGTTTCTCCGCTCATGTGAAATTCCTCCGTAAGGTCAGTCCGGCCGTTCGCATACGCCCAACACTCATGTAAAACCAGTCCTGTAATTTTGCTGTATTCGTCCGTTTCGCGTACGCATCATACGAAGCTCTTCCTGAATACCTGAAGGCTCAATTGAGCCTCTTCTATGGATCGTCCCTCGATGACCACGATACCGGAATAATGTGCGCTGATGGTTTTTCCGGTCCTGTCCCAGTCAATGGTACCTGCCCCGAGCGCGAGGTGTTCGTCAGACATGCCATGGTTGTCATGGATATGGATGTGGTGCGCCCTGTTCACATACGGGAGAAAATCATTCACCATCCCGAGGGTGTTTGCATGACCAAAGTCAAAAGTCATGCCGATTCCCTCGATACCTTCCGTCATGCCGATGAGTTCCTCCGGCTGGCGGCAGAGGAACTCTTTTATCCCTACCATGTTTTCAAGGCAGGCAAGCACCGAATGTTCAACGGCACATTTCCCGATCTGCCGGAGGGCATCTTTCTGGAGGTCCCAGACTTTCTGGGGCAGGAGTTTTCCCACGGGGGACAGGTAGCCCGGGTGGATGGTAACCCGGTCGGTGAGCGCCGATGCATGTTCAATGCAGATACAGATCTGACGGACCGATTCACGCCAGATCGGGTCGTTGAGAGTGGCAAGGTTCAGGTCGCCATAGGGTGCGTGCACCGTAACCCCGAGGTTTGTACTGGCGATCACCTCCTGGATCTTCTTCAAACATGCCGGGTTGTCAAGACGGTAGTTGCCGTCCGCAACGATCTCCCAGCCGGCATACCCGGTATGCTCAATTCCGGACACCCATGCAATATCTTCCCAGACTTTGGCAGAAGACGAGAAGAACGGTCTGAGGCTCATGGATCACGTCCTATCCTGCCGAGAAGTGCGTGGACGGCGTCCGAAAACTCATCGAGCGTCCCCTCGTTGCTGATATGCTGGTCGGCGCTGTTCAGGGCGGTCAAAAGACCCCATTTCCGCTCGCGTTCATCCCGGTTCCTGAGGTCGTCCGCTGAGGTGAAATCATCGGAACGGGCCCTGACTGCAATCCGGGCCAGCCGTTTTTCGAACGATGAATCGATGCTGATGAGCACAAAACCCGAAAAACAGCGCCGGAAGAGTGCCACTTCGGCATCTCCCCGGATACCGTCGACCAGGACAAGCGGTGCGGTCTGCTTCCGTATCTCCGGTATACAGAGCCGGGCAATCGCATCCATGCCCCCCTCCTCCCGCAGACGGTTCGCCATTGCCCCGAAATTGGTATCGTTCGGCTCAAGGCCCGCCAGGCTCACGGCCCTCCGGATCATGTCGCCCATGACAATGACCGGAATCCCCATGCCTGCTGCGATTTTCGAGAACTCACCTTTGCCACTTGCGGGAAGCCCGACGACTCCGATCACCTTCATAGACAATTTCACCTCCCTCCCGCGTCCGTATCCTGACACTCCGTACAAGCGTATCTGCAATCTTCTTCATCTCGTCTTCGGAGAACGGGCTGACGTTTTCGGTCACGCCCTGCTGCAGCACGAGGTCGGTCCTGCCCACCTCCCCCGCGATGATGGCAACCTCGTCATCGTACCCGCGGAAAAGGGTGATGACAACTTCGAACTCCTTAAGATCTCCCGATTCGTGCGCCTTCCGGCAGAGTGCAAGGGACTTCTGCACATTCTCAACATAATTTCCCTTGAGCAGGTTATTATACCGCGCCCACCGCGCCTTGACGTCAAGCGCTACCCGGTCAACGAGGTGTTCTTTGATGAGGGCATCGAGCGTGTCCGGAAATACGCCGTTGGTCTGGACACCCACGGCAAGTCCCATGCCTTTTGCCGCCCGGGCAAGTGAGAGCAGCGCATCTTTCTGCATGGTGGGCTCTCCACCCGAGAACACCACGCCGCTGATCGCAAGAAGGGATCCTTTGATCATCCCGATGATCTCGTCGAGCTCCCGCTCGTCTTTGCCGCTCAGGATCGATGAGTTCTGGCAGTAGGTACACCGGACAGGACAACCGCGGAAGAAGACCGTGCAGGCCGAACGGCCCCGCCAGTCAACCGTGGAGAGGGGAACAAAACCACCGAAATTCAGTTTTATACACAACCACCGTGCCGGATTATTTTAGTACAGAGATTATATGAGGGTATTTGCGTTGTTCCTTGTGGTGCGTACCTTTCGTTCCGGTCACAGGCACTGATACCAGAGACCCTTTTTCCTGAATGCCATGTGCCGCGGATATCGATCCACCCGGATGGGACAGACACCAGCTACCGGCAAAAAAAGTGAGTGGCAAAAAGAGGTATCGATCAGAACCTGAAGTGGCGGTTGACGATCTTGATGGCACAGTAGTCACCGCACATCGTGCACCCGTCCGTATCGGCCGGCATCCGCTCGTTCCGGATAGCCTGGGCCCGGGCGGGATTCATGGCAACAGCGAACTGGCGGGCCCAGTCGAGGTCGCGGCGGGCATGGCCCATCTCGAGGTCGAGGTCACGGGTCTTTTTCAGCTTGATCATGTCTCCGACATGGGCGGCGATACGGGAACTCATGACGCCTTCGTACACTTCCTCCGGTGTCGGGAGGGCGAGGTGTTCGGCAGGGGTAACGTAACAGATAAAGTCAGCGCCAAGAGACGAGGAGATGGCAGCGCCGATGGCAGCGACCCGGTCATCGTAGCCCGGCGCGATATCGGTGACGATGGGGCCGAGCATGTAGAACGGCTTGTTGTTCGTGACCCGTTTCATGAGCTGGACGTTGGTCGCGATCTCGTCGATCGGCACGTGGCCGGGACCTTCGACAATAACCTGCACGTTCTCCTTGTGGGCCTTGTCGGCAAGTTCCGCGTTGATGAGGAGCTCCTGGATACCGGCCCGGTCGGTTGCGTCATGGACAGCGCCGGCGCGCATACCGTTACCCATGGAGAGCGTGACCTCGTGCTCTTTCATGATCTCAAGCAGGTAATCGAATTCGGAATAGAGGGGGTTCTCCTTCTCGTTGTGGAGCATCCAGGCGGTCATGAAGGCACCGCCCCGGGAGACAAGGCCGGCGTGACGTCCCTGGTTTTTCAGGCGCTTGACCGTCTCCCAGTTGATACCGGTGTGGATCGCCATGAAGTTGGTACCGAGTTTTGCCTGTTCGGCCGTTATGCGGAAGAGGTCGTCCTCTTTCATGTTGACAACTGCGCCATCCTTGATGGCCGCTTCGATGAATGCCTGGTACAGGGGCACGCAGCCAACCGAGAGGCTGGTGTTTGCAATGACCTGCTTACGGATCTCAACAAAATCGCCGCCCGTTGAGAGTTCCATCAGGGTATCGGCACCGGCCAGCTCTGCCTGCCTGGCCTTCTCGATCTCTTCCGGAATATTCACGATATCCGTTGACGTGCCGATGGATGCATTGACTTTGGTACGGAGACCTTCGCCGATACCGCAGATCTTCACGTTCCGGTAGGGCGATACCGGGATGACGATATGCCCGCCGGCAACACTGCGCCGGACAAAGTCTTCGGTGACACCTTCCTGCGCTGCAACAGTCTTCATCTCTTCAGTAACGATGCCCCGCTTGGCATCTGCAACAATACTCATACCATACCCGTTGCAACAAAGACCAGATAAAGGCTTGTTTTTCCGATTCTGGACTAAATCTGGCTTGTCTC
>Ga0116171_10005164_pt1 | contig 11528 bp, 9 predicted proteins | sample AD_JPNHW2_MetaG_FD_89798 | JGI IMG/M metagenome (GOLD analysis project Ga0116171, IMG submission 89798) | Active sludge microbial communities of municipal wastewater-treating anaerobic digesters from Japan - AD_JPNHW2_MetaG | ecosystem: Engineered > Bioreactor > Anaerobic > Digestate | place...
AATCCCGGCACATTGGCAAAAAGAGCAGAACAAAAAGCCGCGGAAAATGATTACGCGGGCGCTATCGATGATTACAATAAAGCAATCAGACTTAATCCTGAAAATCCCGGCCTTGTATACAGCAGAAACCTTCTTCAGCAAAAACTTAAAGAGGCCGATACCGTAACGTTAAACAAAACTTCATTAAAAACAAAACCTGAGAAAAAATCCAGTACTGCTGAAAATAAAAAAACTATAGAGAAATCTTTAAAAAATTCTGAAACCGAATTATCGGATGAAAAGACTGCTGCAAAAACAGATACAGAATCACCTGCAGAAAACTCAAACGGCAATACAAAAACATCCGCAGCCGGCCAGATGGATTATATACTGTATTACAACCTTGGGCTTGCAAAACATAATGTAAAAAAATTCAAACAGGCTATCATGTATTATGATAAAGCAATAGCACTAAACAACAACTTCTTCCAGGCGTATAATAACAGAGGTAATGCAAAAATAGAATTTAATGATTACAGCGGTGCAATTGCTGATTACAATAAAGCGATCAGAATTAATCCCAGATTTTATCAGGCGTATAACAACAGGGGATTTGCCATGTTTAAGCAGAAAAGATATGCTGATTCTATAAATGATTATAATAAAGCAATAAAACTTAGCAGCACTGTACCTGAATTATATTATAACCGCGGCATTTCCCGGGCTGCACAAAAAAAATATAAAAGCGCAATAGACGACTATAGCAGATCCATCAAGCTCAACCCCCGCTATGCTGCAGCGTACAATAATAGAGGAGTGGCAAAATCCAGGCTTAACGACTATCCCGGCGCAGCTGACGATTTCAAAAAAACCCTGCAGCTTAAGCCCGGTGATAAAGACGCTAAAGTAAATTTAAAAGATGTTAAAAATTCGTATATGAACGTAGCTGATATGATATACCGTTATTGAAAAAACCTCTGCCCGTCGGGGAGAGGTTGTGTCCTGTCACCGCGGCATCACTTCAGTTAACAACCGGTTTAAAAATTTTTATCTCACCAAATTTTTCTTCAAAAATTTTAACGTTATCCTGCAGAAGCTGAGCAAACTCCTTCGCAAACTGAGGACTCATTCTGACATTAATTACAGGGTGTATCCCTTCGTAGTTATTGCTCCCGAGACCAAGGGTTATCTCAAATTCATACGGAGTCATATTGGTCATTACAGCATTTGTGTAGACCTCGGGGATTTGAGGCAGCTGGTTGTTCATCTGCAGGTTATTCTGAGCCTTTTTTTCATTCATAATTATCGGTCCTTAACTTTTTCTTTTTTAAAATAACTGAACTGTGATAGAAACACAACTCCTTCCCTCTAAAAATAAAACTTCAGCAACTATTCTCAATATCGTTTATAATTTTCAAACTCAATACTATCAATATCTTTTTATATATAATTTCTTTGAATTAAAATTATCAAGTGTTCATTTGCTGCCAAAAAAAATTACTTCACAAACGCACTGAGTTCAACGCGGCTGTAATTTTAAATTTTTTATTTGCCGCGAAAATCAGATAGTTAAAAAAATTTCTTTGCAAATATTCACTATATTAATTACATCGTTTTAATCTTCATCATAGTAAAATTTATTCTTAAACACGGTGCATAATGGAAAAATCTGTTAATACAGAAAAGCTCAGAAGTTTTAAAAATTCAGCCAAGTCCATCCGGAAATATTATACCGAATCTGAAATTTTCAGATATATATCGCATATTCTGCTTTCTATACTCCTCGGTCTGCTGGCCGGAGGAGGAGCAATTCTTTTTCATTACCTTCTTGAACATATGAGGCTTCTTTTTGAAAATAAAAATTTTGATAAATCTGCAGGTCTCCCTGATTATTTTATACTGTTCATTCCGTTGTTCGGCGGGATTATAACCTCCTTCATGACTCTCTTCCTCCCTGAAATTGCTGCAAGGAGAGGTGTTTTAACGGTCATTAAATCTATCATTCTTAAAAAAGGATTAATCCCGATAAAGGAAACTATCTTTCATCTGTTTGCACCTATCATCTCAATCGGAACAGGCGTCCCGCTCGGCCCGGAAGGGCCTGCTGCAAAGATCGGAAGCGGTATCGGTTCCTACATGTCGCAGAAATTTAATCTCAGTAAGAATGATATGATTATGTACACTACTGCCGGAGCAGGCGCTGCAATCTCTGCCGTATTCAATGCGCCCATCGCAGGAGTATTCTTTGGTATTGAAGTTATCCTCCTCAATGATTTAAAGAACAGGGCTTTAAGCGCGCTGATTATTTCATCAGTGGTTGCGGATATTCTTTCAAGGGCATACCTCGGAAACGTGAGAGTTTTTATAATCCCGCATTACGAAGTTGGAGATATTTATACCTACCCCTTTTATATTGCCCTTGCACTGCTTTGCGGGATCACTGCCCTTCTCTATTTTAAAATGTCCGACAGTTTCGGGATTTTACTTAATGACAAATTAAAACTGTTTAATCCCTTCCTGCGCCTTCTTCCGATAACAGTACTTTTCGGATTTGTTCTTCTCAGGTATGAGGAGTTATTCGGGATCGGTTATAATCTGACAAACAGCGTTCTTGCAGGCAATATCCAATTTCAGACCCTGATTATACTTTTAGGCCTTAAAGTGATATTTCTTGTACTCTTTATACAGGCAGGCGCATTCGGAGGAACCTTCGCCCCTTCACTAAGTATAGGGGCACTGCTCGGTTTTGCCTTTGCGCTTTTCATAAACAGAATATTCGGAATGCATCTCAATCCTACAGCCTTTGCGCTTGTCGGCATGGGAGGAGTGCTCTCCGGTATCAATTGCATACCACTCACGTCTATACTTCTTGTTTTTGAAGTTACAAATGATTACAAATTTATACTCCCGCTGATGCTGGCTTCCATTATTTCCTACCTTGTAATTATATATTTTAAAAAAGGAAATATTTACACCATAGCTCTTATGAATGAAAATATTGACATGTCTAAACGCGGGGAACTTGATATTTTAAGTAAAATCACTGCCGGCATGATTCTGCATAAAGATATGGATGTAGTCGATTTCAGGATGCCATTCAGGGATATACTCCGCATAATAATCAATGCAAAGTACGGCGATGTCTTCGTCGTGGACGGGGATAAAAAACTTATTGGAATTATTACATTAAAAGACATCAGGCAGGCATTACTGAACAATGATCTTGTTGACCTGTTAATTGCTCATGATCTTATTATGCAGGTTCCGGCTGTACGGGAGAGTGACCAGTTAACTCAGGCACTAAACAAAATAAAACAGTATGATATTGAAAATATACCTGTAGTTTCAGATTCTTCTAATGACAAACTTGTGGGAATAATAACCTACAGGGATATCATGCAGTCATACAACAAAATGCTTGATGAAGCGGATCACACGGAACACCTTACCAAAAAGCATTATCCCGGGACTCACCTCCATCAGGAGACTTTGTAAGTTTAGGTAAAAACTTATTGACTTATAAATTAATATTTTTATATAATTTAATTATTCCGGTAATCCACTAAGAGGTCGTAAATATGAAAGTTGTTCATGTAATAAAAAGATTAGAAACTATTGATAATGATATAAAAGAACTTAGAAAACTCGAAAAAACTATCGCGAGGGACAAGTCTTTTACCACACCGATATTCATGACAATTGAAAAGCAGATAAATATACTCCTTGGTGAAAGGATAAAAATGCTTGAACTTCAGATATTAAATCCGCCTGAATCATTCACATCCAATATTGAAGGCGATAAGGATGAGGAAACTGAATCCCTTACGCAGGTAATACCTGAACCGAAAAAATTAGTAAAAAAAACCAGGCCTAAAGAAATAGAAGAAGCAAAACCTGCTCCGGCAGTTAAAAGAAAAATAACAATTCCCGATGATGATGAAATCCCCATGCTTACACAGGATCAGATAGATGCGAAATTCAGCACAATTAAAAGTGAAGAAAAAGCTAAATCAGATGAAGCGGAGATTAAGAAAACAATTATCGAAGAGGATACCCCTCTTGATGATACCAGCATAAAACTGCTGGACGTTGCCCTTGAAAAAGGGAGCCTCAATAAAAAAGTAATGGATAGAGAGAAAAAAGTAAGATTTTTCAGAGAAAATTTTCCGTCTGATTAATATTATTTCAGATTATCGACCCAATTACTTTCTCAACCCTGTACTTTTCGTAGAAATAAACAGTACTGCCTATTTCTATTTTCTCAGCCGGGAAATTATGAAATTTTATATCAATTATCTCGCAGTTACGGTTTTTGCCTATCTGCCTCAGAATTCCGGGAATCCCGCTTAACGTCACAGTACCGGTCCTCCCTCCGCTGGTCCTGATGGAATACAGGGTATTCCCCTCGCTCAAAGCCACATCGATCATAATTCCGTTTTCAGTATTACTATATAAAGAATCAAGCTGCCTCACATTTCTTGAATCATCTTTAAAAGTAAATTTTCCGAACTTGTCAACGTCAAGCCTGAAGCATTGTATATCTTCATTGATATTCTTTCCGATTGCAGATTTTCTTATATTTGAAATTGTATTCATACAGAATCTGTAGCATGCGGGAACAGGGTCGCCCTCACCTTTTCTTTTTATATAGGTGAACAGATTCCCGTTTTCATCAATGACATATATCATGGTATATTTCTGTTTATCTTCATATACCATTGTAATGGTGCTGTTTAATCTTTTCCCGTAAATCTCATCTATCATTGAAAGATCAAAATTATCTTCAGAATAAATTCTATTATCAGGATACCTGAATGGCCTTTGCGAAACATATGACAGCAGTTCAAGATCACTGCCGAATGACGCCACTGAGATTTCTTTATCCTCCCTTGTAGCACATACAAGATTGTTATCTATGCTTATCAGCAGTCTCTGTTTAACATACTGTTTCCCGTTTACAAAAAAATCGTAAGCATTCCGGAAAGTCTTCTCAATATTTTTATACAGTTTTTTATGAGGTTCAGGAGAAACGAAATAACAGAATTCATCAAAATTCCGGTTATTAATAGGGCCGTCTTTCAGCACTTTAGAAAAAATCATTACAAGGTCAGAGGGGTTAGTGTAATGCTTTAGAAATGTCTCACCCCAGGTATTCATGTAGAGATGATAAAAAGAAGCAATAGTGGAAGCCTTACTATCACTGAAATTCATGATAATCATGTTCTTATAAGTTCTGGGATTCTGAAGATACATTTTATTCCCGAGGTGAACTTTTTCAGTATTAAACATTTCAAAAATTTTATTAAGCAGTTCAGTGATCAGGCTCTTGCTTATATGGTTATATCCTGAATCGATGTAAAGCCTGCTGAAAGTCGGTTCATACACCTGATTAATAGAGCACCATGCAAGTAGTTTAACAAGATCATCTTCACCCTTTATAGCTATCTCTTTCTCGTGCTTAACATTATCTGTCCTGATTTTTTTATACACGCGCCAGCCGCTTTCCCTTACACTTCGTGTATCAGGTTCAATGTATAAATACGGTTCATTGGGAGTATCTTTGAAAGTGATAAAATTTTCTATTTTATCCGGCTCTATTGAAAAATTCGCTTTCAGCTTACTGCTCAGCAGTTTGAAGTCCGATTCAGAAATTTTATTCTGAAGATTCATAGTCGGCATTTCACGGGAAATTTTCTGATATGAAAGAAGCATGAATTTTTTTATATAATTCCAGAACTGGATAATTCTGTTGTAATCCCAGCTCTCAAAATCGTCAAGATCCCTTAGTTCATCAATCCCCCAGCCCCACTCATGAGTTACTTTAAACATAACAACGACTTTGTATGGAAGATTTTTTTTATCTTTAAGTGCAAGGTATTTTGAGAGCTGCGGATCAATTTTCAGATAGAGATTCTGCCTTAAAATTATCAGCAGCGATTTGTCCGTTAAAACCTCTTCGTAGTACTTATAAACTTCATTAAACATTAAAAGATAGGAATCGAGTATTGTAGCAGTTATTTCACCCCTAATAATTGCAGTTTTAACCCTTTGACTTAGAAGCAGAGTATTGTCATCGTTGAAGAGATATCTCTCAAGAATACCAATTTTAAGAATAGATTTAAATGGATTGCCGATAGCTTTTATGAGCTGGAACAGGGCAGCTCCCATAAAATCCTCTTTTGATATTTTATAAAGATTCCCTATATCAACATACTTCGCCTCCCGTTCCTCTTCAGGAATATGATTAAAAATTTTGTCATATTCCTCATCAATTACAAATTTAGGTACTACCCACCAGAATGGTATTTTTCCCGCAACAATAATTGAACTTCTGAAAAATTCATCTTTAAGGACTGCCCCGACTGTTGAACCAAAACCCTCTTCATCATCTTCGGCAAATATATTCTGCTTCAGGTTATGAACATCGTTGATAAAAATGTGTACTTCAACACCGGCTTCTTTCTCAGCCCATTTCTGAACATCTTCAACTTTCTTTGAAAAGAGACGTAATCCTTTTTCATCAGTCCTGCTTTTATCGATGCAGGCCCAATAGTCAAAATCTGATTTTTTAGTATATGCAATAGTCCCGACACTCCCCATTACGGCAAGCATCTCTATAAAACGGTTACTCCCGGTAGAAATGAAATCAGTTCCGAATCTTGATTTTATAAACCTTATCACTTCCGCGTCCGGCGTATAACCGGAAATCCCGTAAGGGCACTTATCATCAACATACCCGGGAATTTTTCTGTCATTCATGGAAAGTATTGCAGGGATTGAATTTATAACGCGTTTAATGTTTGTGCTGGCAAAAAGCTGCTGAAAACGGTCTACCTTCATCTGGTTGAACTTTAAAAACGAATTATAATTTTCTTCTATAACACTATTTAATTTCATCTTACCATGCCGGTGATTTTCATACCATCAATTACAGATTATCAAAGATACTATCTGAAAAATACTAAACATCACAAATCTTTTTTTTATTACTTATAAAAAAATTATAGACATTTAGCTGTTTAAAACTGATTAAAACCATTAAGAGATTTATGTAACCTGACATCAGGTTTACAGAAAATCGTATCAGTTGAATCTTTTACAGGGCGCTTATAGCCCGGCAGGGCTTTCCTGCAGCGACAAATTGTATCAAGTTAGAAGGAAACAAATAATAAAATAATTTTGTTGAAGACAAATGAAAAAAGATAATTCAACCTTACTAAGCCGGGCTGTTAATAACTACTTTCAAATATTGGCTTCAGTTCCATCTAAAAGTGATGCGTTAAAATCTATTGCCGATAAAGCAACTGCTGATTTCGGCGAGTATATAACCTCAGGAAACCTTAATATTACAGATGAGATACTCATAAATCTCATTGAGCTGATTGATCAGATCATTTATGAATTCAGGGACAATAATGATTACAACTCAAATATAAGAGATTATATAATTGATGATCTTTATTCAAAATTAAGCCTTACCCTTGAAGCTCTGGTTGATTCAGAAAAGTATCTCACTAACATCAAAAACAGAACACTTTTCCCCGATGATCTGATAATCATCAAAAATAAACAGCTATCAGAATTAGTACCTCTCCTTATATCTGAATCTGAAGGAATCACAAATCTTCAAAAAGATATAATAAAAAGCATTATCTATTTTCATGATGAAACATGTCTCGAATTCTATTATAACTCATTTAAAAATTCAACTTCCGGCTTTATAAAATCAGCTGCACTTCTCGGACTAAAATACAATGACGGGAAAAGGCTGAATTGGGATGCCATACAAGAAATAAGCAACGGGCTGAATGATCTGACAAGCTACGCAAAAAATTTTAATATCCACAAAATTGATTCTAACCCGTTTCCTTCGACAAAAGAGGAACTCACTTTCACAATACTGCATGTTGAAAAAAATATACTGGATATGGATGATATAAATTCGATCAACTGGATTATCTCCATGCTGATATCAATCCCATCATTTAATTTTGAAAACTCCTGGCTCTATGAAATCAATACATCTATAAGCAATATACTGCTGAAAATTGATCTGAATATATTAAAAGAAATTTTAAAAAATGAATCCGCCTTGATAAAAACTATGAAATTCATTGATCTTCTTCCGGGAAATATTTTCAACAGACTTACCGGACGATTCGATGCTCTCGGCATGGAATTTCTTTTTAATCTGAACTCCGCCATTGAGAAAAAAAAGGTAATTATAAGCAGCAGCAATTCAAATATAATGAACTATCTCTGCTGGAACGTAACCGAAACTTTCTGATTTTATAATTTCGGAATATTCTTCTTCACAAAATCCATAAATCCGGCCCTTTCATGTTTGTATGCCCCTTCCAGTGTTGTGGTATTTCTAAATTCAATAAGCTCTTTAACTGTCAAAAGCATATCATATTTACCTTCACATATAAATCCCGCAAGCTGCATTACACGAGGAAGAAGCTCATCATGGGGGACAACTTCATTTACAAGGCCGGCACGAAGTGCAGTCTGCGCATCTATAAACTGGCATGTCATAGACATCTGCATAGCCATTCTCTGCCCCACAGCCTGCTGCAGAAGCTGAGTCATACCCCATCCCGGATGAATTCCAACTCTTGCGTGAGTATCTGCAAACATCGCATTTTCGGAAGCTATAATAAAATCACAGTTAAGTGCAATTTCAAATCCCCCTGTAATAGCATGGCCGTTTACCGCGCCTATAATCGGTTTTTTACACGCGGCAAAACAATCGGGAAGGTCTTTGCCGTCACCTCTCGGATCAAATATATTCTCCTTTCCGATTACAGAAAGGTCAATTCCTGAACAGAAAGATTTTCCATTACCTGTGATGACAGCAGCTTTTATATCTTTATTATCAGCAACTTCTTCAAGCGAGTTATATAATCCTATAAGAAGATTCTTATTTATTGAATTTCTTCTTTCCGGCCGGTTTAATGTTATTACCGCAATATTATTCTCAACATTGAATAAAACTTCATTTTCCATACAATTCACCTTTATCAATAAATTATTTATTTTTTCATCAGTTAAACAGCATATCTGTCGTGCCAGACCCGGCTGATAGGCATCATATCCCTTTTTAAAACAAACATCGGTAAAAGACTTAAACTGGTCATATTGGCTTAATCTTTTACAAGTTCAAATAAAATAGCTCTTTGGAAGTCTCCCTAACGGCTCCTGCGGTCAAAGAAACGGAGTTTCCGGAAGCATTCATTATATATAAAGCTTATAATCAGACAACGTTTAGTCAAGAAAAGAAGTTATCCACAAAAATAAAAAACTAAACAAAAAAAATTTCATGTCCCGCCAAACACATAAATTAAATTTATTCTAAAATTTGTCCAATGAGGCGAATCAAACATAGTCTCATATAGAAAACGCCCTGAATCAGTCAGGCTTAAAAGGTTTATGTCTCATATAAAATTGATGTTTTAATAAATGTTGAAATATTTAACTGTTATATTGGAAATTAATTTCAGAAATTAATGTACATTGTGGACTTTTCTGTGGATAACATGGATAACTTTGTGGACAACTCAAATTTTAGTAGTTTCCTGAACCCTTTTAAACATAAATTTTTTTTTATAAATCGCACTGCCAATGCGTATTTTTTGAGACATAATCCTGTAAAAAACACTAAAAAATGTAATTTTAGTAAATATAATCTTCAGCTGACCCATGAAAAATTCACCCTGCAGATTTTACCTTACAAAAAAAACGTACACTTAAGAACAATGGAGTAATTAAGATCTTTGCTCTTAACCAGAAGGCACATTTGTGTATCATTAAGATTTGACACAGAAACTGGCAGTCTATAATGCTGATTTATTCACAAACAAACGGGGGATAGAATGATAGGGCTTGGTACAATTGTAAATGCAGCGGCAATAATAACCGGAGGTATAAGCGGATCCCTTCTAAGAAGCGGGCTTCCTGATAGATTCCGTGAAACGGTTATGCAGGCAATCGGGCTTTCAGTTCTCATGATTGGATTATCCGGAGCTCTTCAGGGGATGTACAAAGTTACTTCCGCAGGAAAACTCGACAGGGAATATATCATGCTGATGGTTTTCTCCCTTGTTGGTGGAGCAATAATCGGTGAGCTTATGAATATTGAGGACAGGCTGGAGAAAATGGGTTTGTGGATACAGAGCAGGTACCTGAAAAACAGCGGAAATTTCGCTGAAGGATTCGTAACAGCAAGTCTTGTTTATTGCGTGGGAGCCATGGCTATTGTAGGTTCACTCGAAGATGGCTTAACAGGGAATACAGGAACGCTTTTTGCAAAATCTGTACTTGATGGTGTCAGTGCGGTAATATTCGCTGCTACTCTCGGTATTGGTGTAGCATTCTCGGCTATACCGGTATTTATTTATCAGGGAAGTATCACACTTATGGCCGGATTCATCAAGCCGTGGCTTACAGATTCAGTTATCAGCCAGACATCACTGGTAGGGAGCATACTTATAATTGCAATAGGCTTTAATATTCTTGAAGTAAAGAGGATAAAGGTAGGAAACCTTCTTCCTGCAATATTTTTACCATTTATTTATTATATTATTACAATTCTGGTTTAATAGACAATAAGCAGTATAAAAAACTGTTAACCTTCACTCTCCACTTTTATTATTCTATACAAGTGGAGAAAACAAATATAAATCAGTTTATTAAGTGTCCACCTTTCTTTGTGTCCGGAATATTGGCAGCTATTTCGGAAGGGTCTATTCTGTCAATGTTTTCGTTTATTAAAGACTCGAGACCGTTAATTATAAAATCAATATCATCCTCAACCGGATGATGATCAAAAATATAAATAAAGTATGAGCTGTAGCTTTTTGTAATTTTAATACCCACTTCTGTGAAAAAAACATGCTGACCGTCACGGCTTAATATCCCGGTCTTAAGAGTATCCTCTTTACTGAGTATTCCGTTATATTTATTAAATAAACATTCATATTGTTCATCATATAAAGTATATTCAGTATCTGAATCTTCTAAAGTTTTTATAAAAGAATTGATCCCTAAAAATTTAAAATATATGTAAGGAGTTGTTGCCATTATTATCCCTTTTTATCTTTTATCTGTTATTATATATATATTTGATCCCTTTCATTGTCAATAATGGATCAAGAATTATTTCCCTTTCTATGCCTGCCGATATCTTTTCGGCAAATCCGCCTGTAAGCACAACCTTATATTCTCTGTTATAAATTTTTTCTATTTTCTGAACAACTCCTTCTATAAGAGATATCCAGCCGTAATAGAATCCGGATTTTATGGCATTTTCAGTATCCAGTGCAACCAGCATATCAGGTTTGCCGAATACAATTTCCGGAAGACTGGAAGCTGCTTCCGCGAGCGCCTTAATCGTTGTACCAATCCCCGGAGAAATAAGGCCGCCGTCAAATGATCCGCTATGATTAAGAACATCAAACGTCGCTGCTGTGCCGATATCTATAATCACACATCCGTCACCATACTCATAGTGCGCTCCGACAGTATTTACTATTCTGTCTATCCCGAGT
>Ga0116171_10005167_pt1 | contig 11524 bp, 9 predicted proteins | sample AD_JPNHW2_MetaG_FD_89798 | JGI IMG/M metagenome (GOLD analysis project Ga0116171, IMG submission 89798) | Active sludge microbial communities of municipal wastewater-treating anaerobic digesters from Japan - AD_JPNHW2_MetaG | ecosystem: Engineered > Bioreactor > Anaerobic > Digestate | place...
AACGAGCTTGTCATCGGTCAGTGGCTGCGGCATCCTGAGAAGTATACCTCCCCGCCCAAGGTCACCCGGGAGGTCACCCCGAAGGCTTTAGACCCGGCTGCTGATCAGCAGGTTGCCAAGAAGAAGGCCAAAATTAAGAGGAAGTAAGGAGGTGGTGACATGGGCTACGCTACAAGGGAGTTCTATGAGGAGAGCTACTTGCTCGGGCGGAAGCCGAAACTGCCTCTCTCCGAGTTTGATTACTGGGAGCAAACAGCAAGGCGCTTCATTGACCAGTTCACCCTCAACCGCATAACCGAGGAGATCCTCGCTGGGGAAGATGCTGTGAGTATCAGCCACTGTGTTTGTGAACTTGCTGAATTTCTCTACATGAACGAGGGGAATGAGAACAAGCAGTCCGAGAGCGTTTCTGGGTGGTCAACATCATATCGCACGGGCACGGAGTATGCTATATGCCGACGGCACTTGGGAATGACCGGATTGCTTTATAGGGGGTTGCAAGATGCTTCCGAGATATACAGCCAGGGTTAGCATCACCCTCTACAATCACTTACTAATTCCAACCCAGGACGGGGAGCCGCCCCTGAACGCCTACAAGCGTACGGTGCTCACCGACTGTGTTTGGAACCAAGATTCACAAACAGCCTACCGGAAAACCGGGACAGCAAATGCTGACTTAGTCACCATACTGATCCCCTTTGACCCCGACTATTTCTCTGTTCAAAATGGAGAGGTATTCATTGGAGACGGCTGGACTGTGGAGAAGGGTCCCGAATTTATTGGGACCTATATTGTCCAGGGAGAATGCTCCTTCCAGTTCCCAGACTACACCCAGGCCCCGGCTCAGGAGCAGGTTTTTGACGACGAGGCTGTCATTTCCGCCGAAGATACCTTCGTTAGAGAATATATCCAGCCGTTCGAAGATCAAAATACCCATAAGAGGCCAAAGGAAATTATTGAGCATCTTGTTGGTAGCCGAAATTTGTGGTACATCGAGGTGAGGTGCTGATGATAATCAAGGCGAACGCTTCACTGGATCTTGGGCCCATCAAGTCCAGGTATTCAGGTGCATTTGCTCCAGGTGGTCCTGTTCAACAGTATGTTGATAGCACTGTTCTCAAAGGTGTTGAACCTTATGTGCCTATGAAAATCGGTACTACGACAAAAAGCGGTATCATTCACAGTAGAATTGGCTATGGTCAAATCATCTGGAAGACACCCTATGTTCAATATATCTGGTTTGGGAAGAGTAAAACCGGAAAAGACCTCAACTATAACCAAAAACGCCATCCCCTGGCGGGCAAAATGTGGGCCGTAAGATATAAAGCGGACCACCTGCAGGAGCTCCGTGGAATGGTTGCAAGGAAGGTGGCAAGTTTATGATTGGATCGTATGAACCTCGGAATGTCATCAAGCTGGTCTACGACTTCGTCAAAACCTGCCCCTTCCTTGACACATACCATATAGACATGAAGCCCTCATCCGTCCAAAAGATGGTCTCAGACAAGCCTGAGGGTAGCGCACTGGACTACGTGGGGAGTTCTCAATTGTCCAGCAATAGGGACCTTCTCAATAAAAGGTATACTACCAGGCAGGCAAACTTTCAACTGTGGCTGCTCCGTAAAAGCAGCTACAGTGTGCTTCGGGAAGAGATTGCAGACTTCCTGTGGAACTTCGAACAATGGGTTGAATACTGCCAGGCCTTCGGGCTTTGCCCCAAAATTAGTCTGGATCAGAATGATCAACAGGATGAGGTCATGACCGCCGACAATGGGGTCTTCTTCTCGGAGTGGGAAGGTCAGGAAAGCAGTCTCTACGTCATACAGCTGCACATAATTTACTACAATCAATATAAGGAGGAAAAATAATGCCTACTCCCACTATCACAGGGTCCGGAGATGTCCAACGTAAGATGTTGGCATGTGCCATCAACATCAGTGAGACAGAAACTCCTGATTATCTGGTCATCGGGTATAAAATTTCGGGTTCAACCCTGGAATTCAATCCCGAAGTCGAGAAGGGCACAGACATCAATGGGAGAAACTTCGGCAGCGTTAGCAAATTTGAGCCCTCCCAGACTTTCGAGCCCCATCGGCTCACCTCTGGCGATCTGGGCAAGATCGGCGAGCTGCTGATCCAGTACTTCCGGTACAACGAGCTCGCAAAATTCAGCCAGTTCAAATGCCTTCTCATCTATGGGTTCCTCGGAACGAATGGAGCCTATCCCGCCGACGCATATGACACCTGCACTATCACACCCCAAAGCCTCGGCGGTGAGTCCTGGACTGAGATGCCCTTCGAGGTTACCTTCGGGGGTACGGTCACCCATGGTACAACTGATAAGCTCATCGACACGGTCGTGTTCACACCGACTGTGACTCCGTAAGCTGTCCTAAAATTATAAGGAGGGAGTTATTCCCATGGCCACTATCATCAATAAGGAACCCATCAACCTGAACTTTGAGGACGGCTTCAAAGAGGTTATGATCAACAATGATCCTACAAGAGTCATTCGGTGGAACCCGAATGACGCCAACTTCGTGGACAGATTCCTGGCTTTCCAGGAATGGGTTGATAACGACTTCAAGAAACGTCTTGAGGGCCTGGGCATAACTAAAGAACAATCCTTCGATAATTATGACCGGGGCACAATCACCAAGCTTGGGGAGGAAATGTGTCAAGAGATTGATTCGACTTTTGGCCGGAACATCTCAGGCCCCGCCTTCCTGGGTGTAAATCCCATCAGCCCCATGTCAAATGGGAGTCTGTTGTTCATCAATTTCATCGAAGCTCTTATGCCTGTGATCGAGAAGAGCATCAATGATTTCGACGTGGCGCGGAAGAAATACACTGACGCGGCCAAGAAAGCAACTAAGAAGTCATGATTGGAGCACTACCAAAGGCCCTCACTATTGATGGGGTTGATTATCCTATAAACAGCGACTATAGGGCCGCCCTGTTGATAATGGAGGCCTTTGGTGACTCCAGCATGAGCCAACTTAACCGACAGTTCACCATGTTGGAAATACTCTTCACACCAATAGCGACGGATGACAACCCGGACCCCAAGCCCAACATCCCTCCGAATACCAATGAAGCCATCCGGATGGCCCTGTGGTTTCTAGACGTTGGCATGGATCAGAAAAAGAAAGACCCCAGTACCAAGACCATGGACTACGTCCAGGATGAGCAGCTGATTTTTAGTGCTGTTAATGCGGTGTATTCGAGGGATGTTCGGGAGGAGTCCTACATGCACTGGTGGACCTTTTATGGTCTCTGCCAGGCGATAAATCCTGAGAGCATGATTGCCAATATAGCAAATATCCGATACAAGCGGGCGAAAGGCCAAAAGCTTGAAAAATACGAACAAGAGTTCTACCGAGAAAATCGTCACCTGATTGACTTCAGGACATCGGATGACGAATATGAAAGAATGGTCCGAGAATTAAGGGGGTGAAAGTGTGGCATCAAGAGCAGATGCATCAATAGTGTTCGACACCAGAATTGATCCCACCGGTTTCAAGAATGGGCTGGACAACATTGACAATAGCTTTGAACAGATGAGGCAAACCCTAGTGGATGTGGCAACCACAACGGAAGGCGCCTTCGATGAAAAATCCCAGAGAGGTATTGATACTCTCACCCAGCGCCTCGCTCGCCAGATAGAACAGGTGGATAAGGCCCGCTCTGAAGTGGAGCAGCTGAGGGAGGAATATTCCAGGCTCTCCAGTGGTGAGGAGCAACCCAAGTCAGTCATAAATATGCAAAAAGAGCTGGCTGTGGTCAATTCCGAGATGGAAAAAGAAGTTGCAAATAATGAGAGATTGCTCCAATTATACTTGGATGCTGAGAAGGCAGTTCAGACTATGTCAGCAGGGAACCAAGCGGCCGCATTCATTGGGGACAACCTCGTTTCAAGTGCTGAGGTGGCTAAACAGGCTTATGAGTCATTGGGAACTCAGCTTGAACAATCTGGTCAAAAGCTGGATAGTTTGGGGGCTAGGTCCAAGACCTTAAGTGCTACCCTGCAACAAATAAAATTGGATCCAACCACCAGCCAGGAGGCTCGGGAGACAGCAGAATCCCTGGATCAGGCTGCCCAAAAAGCCAACAGGCTGGCAGGAGAAGCTCAAATAACTGAGAAAAACCTCAAGAATGCCCTTAATCCTACCGTGCCGAACAAATGGACTGAGCAGATGAACAGGGGAGGGAACGCCACTAGGAGAATCGTTAGTGGTATCGGAAATATCGGGAGGAGCTCCAGATCGTCTACAGGGATGATCGAAAAAATGGTCCGGAGATTACTTAGCATGGCAAAATCTCTCTTTATTTTCGCCCTGTTCCGAAAAGCATTGAGCTCGTTGAAGAATTACTTCGGGGAGCTCCTCAAATCAAATGAGCAGTTCCAGGCAAGCTTAAACACTGTCAAGGTCAATTTGAAAACGGCCTTTCAACCAATATATCAGGCCATTCTACCTGCATTGAATTCTTTCATGGCCTCGTTAGCGAATGTCACCGCTTATGTGGCGAAGTTCATCAGCATGTTGTTTGGTCAGAGTTATGAAGCGTCCCGTGCTGCCGCGGAAGCCGCGGATGAGGAGGCAAATGCTATTGATGGGGTCGGTTCTGCGGCAAAGAAGGCTTCCAGATCCTTACAGAGCTTTGATGAGGTGAATAAGATCCAGCTAGACTCCGAGAGTTCCACCTCGAAAGACTCCTTTAAAGATGCCCCCATCACCGAATTCGATCCGAAGATCATCGCAAAATTCCAAAAGATCATAGACGGCATAAAATCCACTGTGGGCTGGATCAGGGATAATTTCGACAAGATCTTGGACACCGCGGTGGGGATTGGGGTCGCAATAGGCGCCTGGAAAGTTGCCCAGGGTCTGATCAGATTTGTGGAATTTTTGAGCAAATTAAAGTTGAGCTCCCTGCAGTTCGGATTTACCATGCCCGCCATAGGATCATTGGGGTTATTGGGGGACCTGACAAAATTCCTGGATTACTTTAACGACTTTAAGGTCAATGGAGCAACCTTCCATAATATAGAGGGAATGTTCAGTGAATTTGTTGGAATGGTCGGTGATATCGCGATTATCCTGGGCAATACTAAACTTGGGGCTTCCCTCAAGATTATCCAGGGTGTTGGTGAAATTATAAACGCCATCGAGGATATAGCGAATAACGGAATCAACTGGGACAATGCACTTACAGCCATAAGGGGCCTGACCAACATCGGCATAGGGATAGGCATATTCACAGGGAATTTGAAATTAGCAGGATGGTCGTTGGCGATACAGGGTTTCACAGCGATTATTGGTGAGTTGAGTGAAAACTGGGAAGCCATTAAGAATGGTGACTGGAGTGGGGTGGATATTGCCACAATGGTCGTGGGGATATTACAGGCCCTGGGAGGCATAGCTATCGCACTGGATGTGTTCTCCAAGGTTAAAGGTATCGCAAGTGCTGGTAAGGCCGCGGAAGCGGTTAAAACTGTCGGTGACTCAGCTGGACAGCTCACTACGGCAACTGGGGGTTTATCTGGTAAGCTTACCTCTCTGGCTAAAAATCTTGGGATGGGCCTAGTTGTCATTGTGGAAGTGGCCGCAGCCGCTGCTCTTATTGTAGGAGCTATCTGGGTCCTCGGGAAGGAACTGGAGCAGGTAGGGATTGCATGGCAGCCCGTCATTGACAACGCCGGAACAATAGCGATTGCCATGGGGATTGGGGTCGCATTCCTCGCGGTGATTGGGGTTGTAACTGCCCTGCTAGGCTCTGTGGGGGCAGGATTGATCGTGAATATTGCGTTAGGTACTGCTATCCTGTTGGAGATCGGACTTGCCACCGCCTTATTCCTGGTGGAAATATGGGCTATTGGAAAGGGCCTTGACCTGATCGGTCAGGCCTGGCAGCCTGTTTTGGACAATGGTGAAAATATTGCTATTGCCATTGGTATTGGCACAGGGCTGTTATTACTCATCGGAGCTGCAACTGCCCTCCTGGGTGTCGCCACAGTGGCTTCCGCCGGACTGTTACCTCTCGCCATCGCGATAGGAACTGCGGTTCTCCTCGAGCTTGGGATTGCCACTGGATTATTCATCATAGAGATCGTGGGTATAGGCCTGGGGCTCCAACTGATCGGGGAGGCATGGCAACCCGTACTTGACAATGGCGAAACAATCGCAAAAGGAATTGAATTAGGGACAGCCCTCCTCGTAGGCATAGGCGTCGTAACTGCGGCTCTTGGGGTTGCAAGTGTTGCCTCGGTCGGGTTGTTACCCCTGGCGATTGCAATCGGAACTGGGGTTCTGATCGAATTATCCGAGTCCTTCATCTTGTTCACTGAAGAGCTGGTCAAAATATCAAATGAGCTGAGCTTCCGACTCTCCCCCTCGCTAGCAGTCCTTAACGCCAACATGCCTACCCTTGAAACTAACTTAAAATCCTTCCTGGGATTTATGGGACAATTCGCCGGTTATATGGTAGAGTACACCAAGGCAAGCGCTGTGGCAAAATTCTCCGCTACTGTTGATACAATCATCGGGTGGTTCACAAAAGACCCCATACAAAAACTGTCTGACGATGTGAATAAGAATTACAATCAATTCATGGATCTGAACACCAGGCTAAATCTGGCGATCCCTGAAATGGGGAGAGCTAGGGACCTGTTGAAAAGCTATACTACCCTCCTGGATGAAATACAGGCTGCTTCTAGTGGTAAAGGTAAGGTCACCCTCAGTAATGACATCTTTATCAACATGAAGGACTTTGGAAAGAATCTTACCTCCGGGCTGGCTGAGGGTATTAAGCAAAACAGTGGTCTTGTGATTGGGTCGTTCAATTCCATGCTGAACACAATGAGCTCTAACCTGAACGCCTGGATCAACAATGTGGTGAGTGTATTCAATCAGCTACTGGCAGTGATTTCGAAGATACAAGGCAGTTCCAGCAATACCAAAATCAATGCCCCACAAATGCCCTACCTCCAGATGCCTAAACTGGCCCAAGGAGGCCTGATCCCGCCGAATAAACCGAGACCTGTGATAGTAGGTGACTCTTCAGAGCAGGAAATTGTCTCCCCTCGCTCGGCTATCCGGGAAGAGGTCCTGAACGCACTCTCCCAGCTTCAAGGATCAGGAAGGGACGAGGCGCCTTTTGTGCTATACCTTGATGGAGAGGTTGTCTATAAAAATGTTATTCGGAGAACGGAACAAGACCGACGTCGCACCGGGTTCTCCCCGGTGACAGTTTAGGAGGTGTATTATGGCATTCAGATTAAATGGAGAGGTCCCGCCGAGGATGCCGGAGTCAATGGACCCGGAGCTAAATGACATCCATTCTGAAGAAACCGGAAGAAATGCCCTTGGTGATATGTTGATCGATGTGATCAATGAGAAGGTCAGGTACAATCTTGTGTGGAAAGTACTTGACTTTGATACTATGCACACCCTCCTTGGAATGATGCCAAAAACTGGCTTCACTATAACCTACGATGACCCAGATAGTGGAACCGAAGTCACCAAGTCCTTCTACCGGGGAAACAGAGCCTTATCAATAGCCTATCTGGATTCTACAGGGAAGCCCTTTTACCGGAGCCTAACCGTTGCCGTCATAGAGATATAAGGAGGTTGATACAGTGTATAGCACATCTCCGGCTTTTAACACAGCCATCCACTCACACATCAGGGTTCTCAGGTCGGATCTGGTCGTTAGTGGGGGAGGCACCTTTGATGACTCCATTATTCAGTCCCAGGTCTTCAAGAGGGCGATAATTCCCGAGAATGGTTTCGTGCTCGGCGGGGTGAATTCAACCCAGGTGACAATCCGTCTGTTAGATCCCGATGACTCGATCTCACCTGATATATTCACCGGAAAAGAACTCACCCCCCATATTGGGGTCCAGGTTGCGGGAGGCTCCTTTGAATATGTGCCGATGGGTATCTTCATCGCTGATCAGCCTGTGAAGAAGGAGTCTGTTCTTGAGATTGTGGCCTTCGACAGAATGGTCTTACTGGAGAGACCCTTTGAAAGTAAAATTTTATACCCCTCTACCCCCTGGGCTATTCTACAGGAGATTTGTGCTTCAGTCGGTTTGGAATTGGTCAATACCCCAATCTTGAATGGCGATGCCTATGTGATGGTAGCTCCAACAAATGTAACTATGAGGCAAATGGTCGGGTATATCGCCGAGGTCGCCGGGGGTTACGCGCGTATAACCCGCGAGGGTAAGTTGGAGATTGTCAGCTTCGGATCAGGCACAGCTGTGGAAGAAATTAAGCCCTCCAATTACTTTCCTCCAATGGGAGTGGCAGATAATGCCCTAACCATAACAGGCATGATTGTTAGGGCTACCTCATCCGTAGAGGGGAAGACCTACGGCTCACAAGATAATCCCTACATTAGCGTTGGGAATCCGATCCTAAAGAAATACCCAACCGACGCAATAAATGCCCTCGTCACTTCACTCTCATCAATCAATTACTGGCCCTTTAATGTTGAATGGCAAGGGAATCCCGCCTTGGATCAGGGAGATCCTATTGCCATCACAGACGCTAGAACAAATGTTACAAGGCAGACGATATTCGGGGATGAGACTTTAACTTATAGCGGGGGTCTGCGGTCAGTCATATCACTTTCCGCTCGTTCAGCTCAGAAAAATGCTACCGATACCTCCTCGAGTGCTACTAACCAATTTAGTAGCATGTCCGGCATGGACGGCCGCCCGATGTTCGGAACCAATAACCACCTGATAGTTGACTTCTTTGGTATAAATCCTGATTTTATAAAGAGGGTAAACAACAAGATTTTGAATTCTGGGTTCGAGATATACGATTCGGCTACTATGAAACCTGCTAATTGGGATGGTGATGGAGTTGTAGATATTACCGAATCATGGGAGGGTTCTGCATCATTGGCACTTGCTCCCGGCCAGAAGATGATTACTAAAGACGGGATTCAGGTTCAAGAACGCTCAAGAGTTTCGTTTAGGCATAAAGGCGGAGCATTAAAGGTCAGAGTTACAAACGGCGAGAGCCAAGAAGAATATGTTTGGTCTGCCACTACTGAAGCACATTATCCATCAGGAACATCAGTTAGCTCTCAGAGTCCTACTGCGGTAGAATTATCAGATGGTAGAGTTTTGTATATGTATTCCGCAAATGATTCAATATATCAAGCATATATTGCTTCGATTGATGATTTTGTATCACAAGATAACACGGTTGTTAGCCCCACACTTGTTGAAAACGGATTGCGTTATCCTCGAGTATTGGTATTTAATTCGCCCAACGGAGATTTATTTCATATTAGGTGTTATTGCAACAACTCAGACGGAAGAGCGAGAGTTAGACTTTATAAATGCTCTGTTGGCGATGGTTCTGACTGGCAATACTATAGCGATATGGAAGATATAATCGGGAGTTCTGGAAGCGGTGCTTATATAGGCAGGCATCCTTTAGGGATATATTTTCATAATTCAAGGTGGATTTTGATAGCCCCCAGACCTTATTATGATTCTGGTTTTCTTATGGAAAGCATTGGCATTAGTACATCAGATGATGGAGGGCTTACGTGGACGAGGAGATATTCTAACCAAGGCTATTTAGCGATGGCTTACCTTGAAACGTGTTCGAGAAACGTTGCTGTAAATGCAGATGGAAATTTGTGTTGGACTTGGTCAACTAGTCATAGTGGAGGTTATAACCTCTATTTGACTTCTTTAAATGGAGGCGACTCTTGGGATTCAAATATTATAACAGCTACATATTATAATTATCTATATCAATCGTTTTCAGTAGTTAGTGACTCAGGGAAATTATACATGTTGAGAACAAACGACTCCCACCTGTTTAGTACTACACAAATTCCTACAGTTCTTCCCACAAACGGAGACGATTTTACTGAGTGGGAATATATAAATGCTTTACCTGCCTTAGGTTTTCCAGCAGGCATAAATTTAATATTTCAGAGACTTGGAGATACTCTGGTTGCCATGAAAGGTGGTTGGGCTGGGGTTGCGACAGTTTTAGGTATTGACATAAAGAATAATAATTTGCATCTTTATGATAATAGCACAGATGATGGCAGAGGGGATTTAATTCTTAGTCAAGAAGGAGAAGAATTGACTTACGGACCACAAGACGGCTGGGTATATCCTACTCCTCCTGCACTTGATGCTATAGGTGACCCTCCGGAAGATATGACTCATGGGTACATTACATTTTATTTTGAGAGACCAGAGGCTGGACAAGAGTTGGTATTTCTTGAAATAGAATGCACAGATGATACTGACACTTGTTATATTGACGCAGTGCAACTTGAACCTGATTTTGATGGTAAATGGCCAAGTATATATATGCCTGGAGTTTTTAGTACACCTGCTGAAAAACATGCTGAAACTCATAAGTCAAGTGGTAGTGACCCTGTAAGCCCAAGTGATATAGGTGCAGAGACACCTTCTGGTGCTCAAGATAAAGTTAATACTGCTATGTCAGAATTTAATGGTGGTACTACTGGTCAGGCATTAAAAAAATTATCAGATGATGATGGAGATTTTGGATGGGAGACTTTACCTGATCCGTTATCCGGTTCTTCAGCTCCTACAACTTCTACTGTTGGAAAAATTGGTCAATTGTATGTTGAAACTACTACTCCTACTTTGTATTATTGTTCGGCTATTTCAGGTGGTATTTATACTTGGGAACAAACAGGAAGTGGTGGAGGTGGAAGTTCAACAGAGATAATTTTACAATGGGTACATAATGATATTGGTAGTTTATCTACATCTGCATACTTAGCTAAAGGAGTACATTGCCAACCTATTTCTGATATTTATTTATATGGAGTAGCTTTTGCTATAGATAGTGCATCTGTAAGTGAAAATATGACATTTGGTGTATATGAGATAGTGAGTGGTGATATTTCATCTATTTTGGCTGAGCAGGCGGTGGTATCGGCGAGTACTGATAATCGTCTTTACGTAGCTAAGTTTTCTTCTCCTATAACACTTGAAAGTGGAAAAGATTATGCTATTATGGCCAGCTTAGACTCGGGTGGGACAATGAGGATGTTTGAAGGTAATAACGGCAATCCTTTTGATGAACGTACAGGTTTGATAGGTTTGTCTGAAGTAAATACAGATCCTGCAGTTGGAGTTACTATAACTAATTTTACTACTACTTTAGATGGTTATTATATTCAGTTATTAGTTGAACTGTCAGATACTGGTTCAAGTTCATATACTTTGCCACAAGCAACTGAAACCGTACTGGGTGGTATTAAGGCTGCAGAAAAAACAGAAACTGATACACAGGAGGTTAAAATTGATACAGCATCTGGAAAATTATATGTTCAATCAGGTGGAGGTGGTACTAATTATGACAATCCTATTGATGAGCCGCCTTCTACTCCCAATGCTATGGATGATGAATTTGATGGTACGACATTAAATTCAAAATGGAGTTGGCTTGACCAAGGCAGCGCAACTATTGATTTGAATGGCAAATACCTTAAGATGAATATG
>Ga0116171_10005168_pt1 | contig 11523 bp, 10 predicted proteins | sample AD_JPNHW2_MetaG_FD_89798 | JGI IMG/M metagenome (GOLD analysis project Ga0116171, IMG submission 89798) | Active sludge microbial communities of municipal wastewater-treating anaerobic digesters from Japan - AD_JPNHW2_MetaG | ecosystem: Engineered > Bioreactor > Anaerobic > Digestate | place...
CCCATCAGCAATGGTTTCGTTTGGAGCAAAAGTTTTTAGCGCTTTTGCCTGAATATACGGATCGAGCTGTTTATGTATTTGTTTGGCTCGTTCGCGTTGTTCAGCAGGAATCGAATTCAAGTCACCAAGCCAAAAATCGCTTTCGGCTTTTGAAAGTCTGATTGTTGCATTAGGAAAAGCTCGCTTCCCGTCAGGAGTGGTTAAACCTCCGATGTGGTCGAAATGAAGATGAGTGAGTAAGATGATGTCAACAGAAGCCGGAATAATGCGAATCGTTTTCATTTGATCAAGCAAATGTCCTGAATCTTCTCCTGAACTTTTCCCGATTCCGGTATCGACCAAAATAACATGGGCCGGTGTTTTTACGAGAAATGCGTTGACCGGCGTGGTTTGGACTTCGCTCCCTCCATTTAATTTCTGTGCCAAAGCCTGATCAATATCTTTCAGAAGCGATGTTTTCAAAGTTATTTGCGCATCCTGAAGTTTCCAGATTTGAAAGTCTCCGATTTTTAAACCAGACTGGGCTATTACAGCATTCGTTATCAGGAGTAAAATAGCTGTTCCCAAAGCATAAAAGGATTTAAAATTTGTTTTCATAATCCACCGGGTTCTGTTTTTTTTGAAATAAAGCAAAAGTAGCTAAACCATGTCACGTCCTGTTATTTTCATACCAATAACTGAAAAGAAAAAAGTTCAGCAAATGTTATCTTAGTTTTTCTATTTTTGAAAGCTAATACCAAAACCAATGAACCCGATAATTTCTGTACCTATATTATCGACCTTCGAATTCATTTCAGGAATGGACGCCACTACTCTCATTTATATAATTGTTGTCCAGGCTTCAATTATTGCCATTTTGATTGGCTACGAAATCTGGCGGATATTCAAGAATAAAGGAAAGGGAACAATATGGCGCCCATTCTGGCGAATAAAGTTGGTGGTTTACCTCGATAAAGATCGTGTGCTCAACCCGCAAACGCTAACTCTGACAATAAAGAACACCGGGAAGCGCGAAGTGGAGATCAAAGCGCCTGTTCTGGAATTCAGAAAAATATGGTCGAAGCGTAAATTTAAATTGAGTGGAACAAACGGAGTTTCGAACTATCCTTTGTTTATTCAACCGGGAGGCAAGCATCAGATTTTTATCGAGACCGCGCGTTTTCATCAATACGACGACGAGATTCGGGGATTTTACTTTGCGCGAGTTTATCTTGCGGATGTTGACGGACGAAAATGGAGATCGAACGACGTTAAACTTAGAAAAAGCTGGCTAACCTAACGAGTTTGGAGATCTTCTGATCTGAGAAATACCTATAATAATCCAAATGAGAGATTGGAAATTTAACAGCACAGATTTTTGGTCGTATCCACACTACCCAGGAGACGATTTAGGGGTTACTTACCTTAAGGAAAAAACGATAATAAAGATATGGGCACCAACAGCTAATTCTATTGAATTGCGTATTTACAGGCAGGCACAGGGTGGATCGGCAATACGAATCGATCAATTTGAAAAGGCTGAAAATGGAACCTGGCTCATTAAAATTCAAGGCGATTTGAATGGGTATTTTTATACCATTAGGGTTTGCGACAGTTTGGGCTGGCTAAATGAAACGCCTGGCATCCATGCGCGGTTGGTTGGTATCAACGGCCATCGCGGGCTGATTTTCGATCCGGAACAAACCAATCCGGAAGGGTGGGAGGTCGATCAGCGCGTTAAATGCGAACATGCAACCGATGCCGTTATTTACGAACTTCATGTTCGCGATTTTTCTATTTCTCCAACTTCAGGAATGACCAATACGGGAAAATACCTTGCTTTTACAGAAGAGGGAACCATCTCTCCTGAAGGGCTGAAAACGGGAATAGACCATTTAAAAGAGATGGGAATCACTCATGTTCACCTCCTCCCTGTTTCCGATTTTTACACTGTTGACGAGCAGTTTCCTGACAAAAGCTACAACTGGGGTTATGATCCTCAGAATTTCAATGCACCCGAAGGAAGTTATTCCACTAACCCAAACAATGCGTCGCGCATTCTCGAGTTAAAGAAACTGGTTCAGTCTCTGCACAAGGCTGGTATTGGCGTAATTTTCGATGTGGTTTATAACCATACTTATCATACGCGTCGTTCGTATTTTAACCAAACTGTTCCCGGGTACTATTACCGGCAGCGTTCAAATGGAACGTTTTCCAATGCCAGTGGGTGTGGAAATGAATTTGCCAGTGAGCGGGGAATGGCCCGTAAATTTATTTTGGACTCGCTTGTTTATTGGGCTAATGAATTTCATGCTGATGGGTTTCGGTTTGACCTCATGGGAATCTATGATCTGGAAACAATGAACCAGATTCGGGCACAGATGGACCTGATTTCTCCGTCGATTTTACTTTACGGAGAAGGCTGGACAGCTGACCGAAGTCCGCTGAGCGAAACCTGGCGTGCAGTTAAAACCAATGTTTCGAGGCTATACCGGATCGGCGTTTTTAACGACGATCTGAGAAATGCAATAAAAGGAAACAGTTTTGATGCCGGAAGTAAAGGCTTTGTGAGTGGTAAAACATTAATCGAGGAAAACATTAAGTTTGGGATCGTTGGCGCTTGTTTTCACCCGCAGATTGTTTATGGATATGTTGAAAGTTCCAAGTCGCCCTGGGCATCCGAGCCCTGGCAATGCATAAATTACGCTTCATGCCACGACAACTATACCTTGTATGATAAGCTAAAGCTGAGTTGCCCGGATGCTCCTGAAAAAGAGTTAAATCGAATGTCGATGCTCGCCGGAGCCTTGGTGCTTACCTCGCAGGGAGTACCATTTTTACATGCCGGAGTTGAAATGTCGCGATCGAAACAGGGCGATTTTAATTCGTATAGGTCACCAGATTCGGTGAATCAGATCGATTGGAGCCAGAAGGCAAGATACAAAGAGGTTTTCAAATATTACCAGCAACTTATTCGCCTTAGAAAGGAACATCCTGCGTTTCGTATGATTAATGCGGAGCAGATTAGAAAGCATCTTAAGTTTTCATCTGATTATCAGACGGGCGTAATTTCTTATCAGCTTGTTGATCATGCTAATGGCGATATTTGGAAAACTATTTTGCTGGTTTTCAACGGAAACAGAAATTCAGTTAAATTCACTATTCCACAAACACAAAAATGGAGGGTTGTGGCAAATGACGGTCAAATTAACCTTGAAAGCACAACCTACTTTTCAGGAAGCGAAATTGAGGTTTTGCCCACATCAATGTTGCTGTTAGCCGAAGATTGATACAACTCTAGCGGCCGCCTAAAATACAGAAAGCAGTAGATTGATGTCTTTATACGGAATGTTAAACTCTTCTGAGAGTGTTGAATCAGTGAGAATTCCGTTGTACATGTAAACTCCTTTGCGGAATCCTTTCGAGCTTTTTATGTAATTGTCGATACCGCCTATTTCTCCAATCGAGATTAAAATGGGGATTAAAACATTACTCAGGGCTATTGATGCGGTGCGTGCCACAATTGCCGGAACATTCGGAACGCAATAATGAACCACTCCGTGCTGTACAAATGCCGGGTTATTCAGATCGGTGCATCGTGATGTTTCGAAGCATCCTCCCTGGCTGACATTTAGGTCAATTATTACCGAACCCGGTTTCATCTTTTGCACCATCTCTTCGGCTATTCTGAAGGTTAGCGGCGCACTCACGGGCATCGCTCCCAATACCGCATCAGCAGATTTGAGCGCTTTCTTCACTACTTTAGGGTAATATACTGAGGTGAATATACGCTGCGGAAGCTTTTCTTCCAGCTTGCGAAGCGAGCAAATGTTGTCGTCAAAAACCTTCACGATGGCTCCAAGGCCAAGCGCTGCACGTGCGGCAAATTCGGCAGCCGTTCCGGAGCCTAAAATAACAAGTTCGGCAGGCGAGATTCCGGTTACACTTCCAAGCAGCACACCTTTCCCGTCGCGCGATTTGCTCATGTATTCGTTGATCAGTACAACGGAAGTGCTCCCCGATATTTGGCTCATTAATTGAACGATAGGTTTCATTCCGTCTTCGTCTTCGAGGTATTCGTAGGCAATTGTGGTCAGCTTTTTCTGCATCAGTTTGCTTATTGAATTGGGGCAATGGGCGTTAATCTGTAGGTTTGAAATTAATGCCTGGTGTCCTTTAAGCATGTCGATCTCCGATTCGTCGAATGGTGCTACCCGAAGAATAATATCACATTCGAATATTTCTTTGCGGTCGTCCATTACCAAAGCCCCTGCGGTCCGGTAATCTTCGTCGCTGTAACTTGCCGCTTTGCCTGCCTCTTTTTCAATCAGGATATCGTGTCCGTACGAAACCAATAATTCAACCGCCTGAGGAGTCAGCGGTACACGGTATTCAACTTTGTCTTTATCAGAAGGAATCCCAATTCGTATTTTTTTCCCTTTTCGCCTGATTTCGAGCATCTCTTCTTTGGGCATCATAAAAGTCGATCCTGAAAGAGCATTTTCCGTAATTCTTTCTTTCTCGGTCATGGTTGCAATTTTTTTAATCGTCGGAAGTCGGAAGATCGAAGACCGAAGGTTGCTGATTTATATATGGCATTACAATCAATAAATGATTTAACACGTAAATATTGTTATTAATTCGTTGAAATTTAGATGCGTACAGGTGGAACTTCATACCATAAAAATAGCTTTCTCCACAAGATTTACCTGGCCTTTTGTGCCACCACCTTTAATATTGTTACCGTGGCATGTTCGTTTCATGTATAAGTTTTTTAATAGGTTTTAAAATCTGCCTATTAGCATCATCTATTTTTCAAAGTGTCCAACGAAAAGGAATAGCTATTTATTCACTTCGTTTGTTGACACTTTGCGCACAAGGCTATTTCATTTTATTTTATCCCTAAATGCAACCATCATGTTCATGAGGTTGTACGCCGATTCATAGTTTTTAGCAAACTCTCCTTCAGAAATATACGTTCTCCTCTTCGCTTTATGCAAACAAGTAACCACTTCAGCAAGAGAACGTATGGCATATCCCATGAACTTTTTGAATTCTGGATTAGTCTGCCCTATTGAACCTTCAGAAATATTTAAAGCAATTGAATCTACGGCCCTCCTGATCTGTGATGAGAGATTATATATTTCTTCCTTAGGAAACCGCATGGCCATCGCATTTATTTCTTCTCCAAAGTCCATCGCTTTTTGCCAAATGGTCAACTTCTCAAATTTGAAATCCATTACTCTATTTTCCAAACAAGTGATGTTAAAACATTAAAATTCAACGCATTGCAAACGAACGCAACTTATCGCGAAAAAACTCAAGCTTCTGACTTCGTTCTTCTGGCTTCAGTCTTCTTTACACCTTTTGGGCGGTCACGATTCGCGAGCCGTTTTCTCCTTCCGTTATTTTTACTTCAACAATTCCTTCGGGCAATAACTGTTCAATCATTTCAGGCCATTCAATAAAACAGTAGTTTCCACTGTATATGTAATCTTCGTAACCTAAATCGAAGGCCTCCTCAATTTTCCGGATTCTGTAAAAATCGAAATGATAGATTACTGTCCCTTCTTTTGTTGTGTACTCATTTATCAGTGCAAAGGTTGGGCTTGTTACATTATCGTTCGACCCCAACTGCTCGCAGATTGCTTTGATAAATGTTGTTTTTCCGGCCCCCATCATTCCGTAAAAGGCGAAAACACGTTCTTCAGCAAATTGATCTACCAATAAACGGGCAGCCTTTGGAAGTTCTGATAAACCCGAAATTTCAGTCTGAAACATTGATTACAAATTTAGTAATGCAAATTAATAAAACTTCGGAGAATATGTGTAACTCTGATTTTTGTTAAAGATCGGAACAAAAAATTGTATTACTTTTGGCCGGAGCAAACCGAAAAAGAAAAGTCTGGAAGTTAATTTTCGCTGTTGCGGGCGATGATTTTGGGCACTAACAGTTCTTTTTTTAAGATTGTTTTCATGTTTTTGATTTTCTTGCGTTCTCATTGATACACAACAATTAATAAAGATACTAGTATGAATATTCCTGCAAATTTAAAGTACACAAGCGAACACGAATGGATTCGTGTTGAAGGAGACGTTGCTGTAGTTGGCATTACCTCTTTTGCTCAGGGTGAGCTTGGTGACATTGTTTTTGTTGAAATTGAAACTGAAGGTGAGACTTTGGCAAAAGCTGAAACTTTTGGGACTATTGAAGCCGTTAAAACAGTTTCTGATTTGTTTATGCCGATTGGCGGGGAAGTGTTGGAAGTAAATCCTGCATTGGAAGGCGCTCCCGAATTAGTAAACAAGGACCCATACGGAGAAGGTTGGTTGATTAAAGTGGCTCCGTCGAATATTGCAGAACTTGACGAATTAATGAGTGCCGAAGAATACCAGGCAATGCTTGAATCGTAGTTGTCCTGGCTCTGCGGAGCATCTCAATAAAAAACAGAAGGCTGGCTAAAATGTAAATTTGGCCAGCCTTTGTTTTTATATTGACCAGTTATTTTGGCGACAGTGTGATTATCGGAATAATCATTTCTTCGAGCGAAATTCCTCCGTGTTGGTAGGTGTTCCGATAGTACTGAGCGTAGTAATTGTAGTTATTCGGATAAGCAAAAAAATCGGTGTTTGTCGCAAAAATGTACGATGTACTCACATTGCGCGACGGCAAATAAATTGTAGCCGGTGTTTTAATGTCGTAAATCGCTTTCGAGTTATAATTTAGGTTTCGTCCAAGCTTGTACCTCAAATTGGTGTTGGTTTCGCGGTCGCCAATTACTTTTTGGGCATTATCAACCCGAATGGTTCCGTGGTCGGTTGTTAAAACCACTTTCACGTTATTTTCCGACAGCAATTTGATCAGGTCGAGCAACGATGAATGGTTGAACCAACTCAGAGTCAACGATCGATATGCTTTTTCGTCGTTGGCCAGCTCTTTAATCATGTCCATTTCGGTACGGGCGTGCGAAATCATATCAACAAAGTTGAATACCATAACCGAGAGGTCGTTTTGCAAGATGCTGCCTATGTAGTCGGTCATCTTCCGGGTTCCTTTTATTCCGCCAATTTTCTCGAAGAAGATTTTGTAGTTCTTCCCAAGTCGGGTAACCTGTTTTTGGAATAATTCAGATTCAAACCGGTTTTTGTGTCCTTCGTTGTCATCGTCTTCCCAGAATTCAGGATACAGTCTTTCGATTTCCGAAGGCATCAATCCGGCGAAGATTGCATTTCGGGCATACATCGTGGCTGTAGGTAAAATGCTGCAATACAGTTCTTCTTCCTCAACCCGATAATAATTGGTTATTACGGTTGATAAAACCCGGTATTGGTCGTATCTGAGGTTATCAATCACCAGCACAAAAACCTTATTCCCTTTGTCAACCATCGGGAATATTTTCTTTTTGAAGATTTCGGGAGAAAGCATTGGCTTTCCTTCCGGGTTTTTGCCGAACCACGATTGATAATTATTTCTGATGTATTTTGCGAACGAATTGTTGGCTTCGGCTTTTTGCATCCGAAGGATTTCGTCCATCGTACTGTTTTCGGAACTGCTCAGTTCCAGCTCCCAGAAAACCAGCTTTTTATATACTTCAATCCACTCCGGAAACGAAAGCCGTTCGCTTATTTGCATTCCGATTTTGGAGAATTCGCTTTGGTAAGCCGAGGTGGTTTTTTCGGTAACCAGTCGTCGCTGGTCAACATTTTTCTTTATCGAATGCAAAATCTGAATCGGATTCACCGGCTTGATGAGGTAATCAGCCATTTTAGATCCGATGGCTTCTTCCATAATGTGCTCTTCTTCGCTTTTGGTAATCATTACCACCGGGAGATTCGGATCTATCGTTTTTATCTCGTTCAGGGTCTGTAACCCACTCAACCCCGGCATATTTTCATCCAGAAGGATAATGTCGAAGTATTCGTTTTTTACCATGTCAATGGCGTCGCTGCCATTGTTGGCGGTGGAAACCTCAAATCCCTTTTCCTCCAAAAACATGATGTGAGCCCGTAGTGAATCAATTTCGTCGTCGGTCCAAAGTATTCTTGTTTTCTTCATATAACTCCTTCCTTAAAGCGTGTAACAAAATTAATAAACAAGTGGAAGCCAACTTTAGTATCGGCTTAACAAACTTTAACCCTCAACATGCTCACAATTAAAGTACCTAACGGGCTGAAATCAAATTTACAACCACACGGGTCAGTAAAATAAGGATGATGAAATAAACTGCCGGATTAAACACTTGCCCAAATACAACCGATAGCGCCAAAAGAACACCCACCAGCCAGAAATAATACTTAGCCTGTGGCCGCCATTTTTTGACAGTCCAAATTCCTGCAAAGACAATGTTCAGCGGAAATGCCCACAACAGATTGTAGTTGGGGCTCATTGCCGGATGCTCCGAAAATAGCGTGAACCAGCTAATAATCAGGCCTGCCAGTCCGCTTAATGCAAAAAGCCAGTAATCAAGCCAATCCATGTTTTCTTTCTGAAGGAAACCCCGAATGGAAATAGCCGCAATCAGCAGAAATATCAGCCCGAAAACAATTGCAGGCCAGGGTAAATCTGAATTCAGTTTCGAATTCGGGTACTCCAGCAATGTTTTGGTTTCGAGTACCAGTGGCCGAGGTTTTCCATCGACCGTGATTTGCGCTTTTGCGAATTGATTCATTAAATAATCAGGTAAGAACATTTGTCCGTAAGCAGAAACAGGTTCGTCGGCTTTTTTCCCTACCAGCAAATCAATACCAAGGTCAATCCATCTGAAAGAATGGTGATAATGTTTGATCAGGCTTCTGTAACTTTCAGTTGGATGATTATCCGGAAAATTAATGGGCGCCCCGGCGTTTCGGACGATAATATCGCGAACACGTGTCGCGCAATTGTCCATGAAAAAGTTGTAACGGTAAACTCGGTTTTCGGGTTTTGCGTTTTCCATTAATGCCTGAAATAACCTGTTTTTGCTTTCAGGAGTAAGGTTGAGTACCTGTTCGTAAACGCTGCGTTGTTCTTCTTCATATTCGGGCAACCAACTGCTGAATCGCTGTGCCCCCATCATGTAATCAGTTTGTCCCTTGGCAAAGCGATAAAGGAAATGAGGCGAATCGAAGCTGAATAGCCCGTAATTAAATACGGCATCAATCCGGTTGACCGGGTCGCTCACCCGAATGGCCGAATGACCGTACATCGAATAAGTTTCGGTTCCCGGATTACAAGTTAATATGCTAATCACGGCCTGATCGCTTATTTGCTGGGCTTTCGTTGCCTGGCTGAATATCAAAAATGAAAAAAGAAACAGAAGAAGAAAATGTTTTGACATGGCGATTAATTTGATTCCAAAGATATACGTTTTATGATTATTGCTGATTGAAAAGCTGTGACAGAGTAAAATGAATTCATGCTGAAATCTGACTTTGGCTGCTGAATCCGTTATTTAGACAGGTTAAAAATAGCAAGTCTGCCTAAAATTTGATAATATTGTCCCCTTGTTAAAAAGAAAGAGCTATGGGATGCAGCGGATGCAACGCTAAAAGAGACCTTGACAGGCCAGCTATGCTTACAGTGTACGACTGGCTAAACGATATACCAGATACTACTGACGAATCGAACATTGTTGAAATTCGGTTTAAAGGAACCAGAAAAGAGTTCTTTGTAAACGAAGACCACATTCCGTTAAAGCGGGATGAATTGGTTGTTGTTTCCTGTTCACCGGGGCACGATGTAGGCACAGTCTCGCTTACCGGCAAGCTGGCCGAACTTCAGTTTAAGCGAAAGGTTAAAAAACCTGATCGGTACGAATGGAATAAAATATACCGAAAAGCAACACCTGCCGATGTAATCAAGTGGGAAGAAGCAAAGGCCCGCGAACAAAAAGTGATGATTCGCGCCCGCCAGATTGCTAAGGAGTTGAGACTTGATATGAAAATTGGTGATGTGGAGTTTCGCGGCGACAATAACAAAGCCATCTTCTACTACATTGCCGACGACCGCGTTGATTTTCGCGAGTTAATCAAGGTTTACGCCAAGGAATTTGCCATTAAAATTGAGATGAAGCAAATTGGCGCACGCCAGGAGGCTGGTCGTATTGGTGGAATCGGTTCGTGCGGGCGTGCTTTGTGCTGCTCAACCTGGAGAACCGATTTTTCGAGTGTAACTTCAGAAGCGGCTGTAAAACAAGGGCTGTCGCCCAACGCTGAAAAGATGGCCGGACGTTGTGGCAAACTGAAATGTTGCCTTACATACGAGCTCGACCATTACCTCGAAGCGCTCGAAGATTTTCCGAACGAATTGCTGGCTATCGAAACCGATAAAGGCTTGGCCAAACATTTCAAAACCGATATTCTTCAGAAAAAGGTATGGTACATTTATGATCAATCAGAAGGTGGACGCGTGTTTGTTCTCGATCTGGAAGACGTGAAACGATTCCTGAACATGAACAAACGTGGGCAACGACCATCGCTGGAAGGATACAAAGAGCCGGAAGCTAAAAAAGAAAATATGATGAATGTTGGTGAACTGGATCAGAAACTTTTTACCAATCCAAACAAAGATAAAAAGCGTCGTGATCGCAACCGTCGTGCTCAGAATACGAGACAAGCAGGTGAAAAACCAGTGGTGGTAAAGCAAGGCGAGGTCCGTTCGCAGGAAGCCAAACCGCAGGAGCCAAAGCCAGCTGAAACAAACACCGGAGAAGCATCTCAACGAGAAGAACGGCCAAATCGTAACAGGCATCACCGGAACCGACCTAAAGGACCAAGACCGGAACGAAAACAAGAGTAAATTCAAAATAGAAAAGGTAAAGATTCAAAGAAATCTTTGCCTTTTTGTTTTATGATAGCGGGATATACTGAATCTCTCGTTTTGTAGCCCACGAATTCAGAACATCATCCGATTCGGCCATGACCAGCAAATACCCGCCGCCACCCGATCCGAGTAATTTGATGTAAACCTTGCTACATAAAGCATGTGAAACGAGGCGATGAAAACCAACCGGAATCATCTCGTGAAAATGATAAACCTCAAAACGAATAAGTTGCTCAAGATTCTGGAAAAAAGTGGCTTTATCGTTAGTCAGAAGAGATTTGATACAACCATTATTTGCCGGAACAAACTGGTTTTTAAAAGCCTGCTCAAACTCCGGAAGGTTAAACAGATCGATGAAATGCTGCACCAATGGGCCTGTTGCACTGGTTGTGTGGGTATCGATCAAGGCCATGGCCATTCCCGTTTTCTGTACATCGAATTCTATCGTCGAAACTTGCTTTTCCTGATCAATTAAAACAGGTTTATTCACGAACGAAATCAACGGATCAAGGCCCGAACTTCTCCCATGGAAAAAGCTTTCGAGTACTGCAAAATTCGCTTTCAGAATTTCAGGAGAAAGATTGCTGCCCATTTCTGCCGGAAAAACATATTCACTGAAAAGGGCCGCCACCAAAGCGCCCGAACTTCCCAATCCGTATTGCTGCGGAATAGTCGACTCGAAGCACAAACCCCGATTCAAATCAGACTCAAACCGTTCCAGATCGAACGGAAAATGCAGATTC
>Ga0116171_10005172_pt1 | contig 11517 bp, 8 predicted proteins | sample AD_JPNHW2_MetaG_FD_89798 | JGI IMG/M metagenome (GOLD analysis project Ga0116171, IMG submission 89798) | Active sludge microbial communities of municipal wastewater-treating anaerobic digesters from Japan - AD_JPNHW2_MetaG | ecosystem: Engineered > Bioreactor > Anaerobic > Digestate | place...
GACCAGTTAGGGCGGCTGCTGGTCGGGCTGCAAGCGATGAAGAGCGGCAGCGCGCAGCCGCAGGTGGTGACTACCCCAGGCGCATCCGCCGTGCCAGCGCAGACAGCCCCGGCGCCAGTGCCTGCGCCACCGGACACTCCCGTTTACCAAACCTCACCGGAAGCGCTCGAAACGGACACGGCTGAAAAGAAAAGCCCGGATTGGGGCACCTTGCTGCTGTGGCTGATTGCTGGCGCCGCAATGTTCGGTTTGATTCCCTTCTGGCTGTACGTTTACCTGACCCTGAGACCCTGAGGTTTTGCATGCTCGCGACCATTTCCCCTTCCATCCTTTCCGCCAACCTGGCAAACCTCATCCAGGATTTGCGCGAGTGCGAGAGCGCCGGAGCAGACAAAATCCACATCGACGTGATGGACGGGCGTTTTGTCCCGAATATTTCGTTTGGTCCGGTGATCGTCAGGGCCTGCAAGCAAGCAACCTCGCTGCCCCTGGACGTGCACCTGATGATTGTGGAGCCCGAAAAGCATCTGGACGCCTTTGTGGAAGCAGGGGCGGATGCTATCACGGTGCATTACGAAACCTGCCCGCACATCCACCGCACCTTACAGCGCATCCGCGATTTAGGCGCCGCGCCGGGTGTCACCTTCAATCCGGCCACGCCGGTGGACGGCTTGCGCTATCTGGCAGGCATGTTCGACCTCGTCCTGATTATGTCGGTCAACCCCGGATTTGGCGGGCAAAAGTTCATTCCCTCGGCGCTTACGAAAGTACGCGATACGCGCCAACTGCTGCGGGAGATTGGCTCGGACGCGGTCATCCAGGTGGACGGCGGCATTGACGCGAGCACGATCGCGGCAGTGTACGAAGCGGGCGGCCGGGATTTTGTGGCGGGCACGGCTGTGTTCGGGCATCCCGGCGGCATCAGCGCGGGGATTGCCAGCTTACGGCAGGCTCTGGTTAAATGAAAAAAGCCGCGTGAGCGACTTTTTCTCAGGTCTTGTGTTAATTAATTGTATGCTTTGGTCAGGGTCTTAATACAGCGCGCGCAGAGAACTTTGCGAACTTTCTTGCCGTTTTCGAACACTGTGATCCGCTGAAGGTTTGGGCGGAACTCGCGCCGGGTTGCGACAAGAGAGTGGCTGCGATTATGACCGAAACTGGTTGATTTACCACAGTGATTGCACTTTGCCATCTCGATTTCCTTTCATACAGTATAATGTCGAGGTTGGGAAGGATTGACCGACCCAAGCAAGCGTTTATAATATCACACATTATCATAAGAATCAAGGCGCGAATAGAGAAGAGAGACAACTAAAAATGACAAGTCAGCAAAACCCATTAGGACGAATTTACATTCTCCCTCAGGCGATAAAATCCGTTGCCCGGCATGCCGCTTTGCAGTCTTACGGGGTCATCAGTCTTGCCCCGGCCAATATCTTCGAAGCTGTTGGTCAACTTCTGCGCAAAAACAATTCCTACGGCATCAATGTCTCAGCGGACGGCGAAGGCCTCTACCTGGATATCAACCTGGTAATTGAATACGGCTTGCGCATCAAAACTGTTACCGATTCAGTCGCTGAAGCGGTCAAATATAACGTCGAAAAAACCATGGGCATCCCTGTCATCCGGGTTAACGTGTACGTCCGCGGCTTAAGAATCAGCAATCCGGATTAGGTTCTTATTATCAATCAATTATTATCGAGGTCTTATGAATGGAAAGTCGATAGCCATTCTATCTGAGGCTGAGCGGCACCGCCTGGTTCAGTCCCCTTTGGATGGCGAAGGATTAAAATTAATGTTCGAAGCCGGTTTCATCTGGCTGACAACCAACCAGCAGTACGTGAATTCCCTCAATGTCTTCCCGGTCCCCGACGGCGACACCGGCACCAACATGGTGCTGACCATGCAGGCAGCCCTCGCGGAAGCCGAATCCAAAGGGACAAAGAATGTGGGCGAAATGGCGCATACCTTTGCCCAGGGCGCGCTGATGGGCGCGCGCGGCAACTCGGGCGTCATCCTCTCCCAAATCTGGCGCGGTTTTTCGCGCGCGCTGGACCATTATGACCATATGGACAGTGCCCTGTTTGTTCGCGCGCTGCAGGAAGCCCGCAGCACAGCGTACAAAGGCGTTGTTCGGCCGGTCGAGGGAACCATCCTGACGGTCATTAAGGATATGACCGCGGCAGTGGAGAACACCGCAGGCAGCGATACCAAATTGAGCGATTTGCTGGTCACCATTGTGAAGGCTGGCGATGAGAGCGTAAAACGCACGCCTGAACTTCTGCCGATATTAAAGCAGGCCGGGGTTGTTGACTCGGGCGGTACCGGCTTGTTCTACATTTTTGAGGGCATGCTGCGCCTCTTACAAGGGCAGCCGCTGGATGTTTCTAATGCGGTGGTCAAGCCGCTTTCGGAACTGGAACTTGCCAACACGTTGGAAACCGTCGAAGAAGGACAGGACTACGAGGTGGTTATCGATTTCACCCCGCGCCCGCAGTTCTCGCTGGAGAGCTACTATAACGGTTTGAGCGATATCGGCACGAGCATTCAGGTGGGCGAAGGCGACGGCATCTACCGCATGCACATTCACGTCCCGCTGGATAAACGATACGAGCCAATCGCGTACACCGAAGATTTGGGCATCGTCAAGAAAATCGCGATGGAAAACCTGCAGGACCAGATGAATTCCAAGAAAGAAGAAAGCGCGAAGATCAAGTTCGCTCCCGTCGCGCCCGGGCAGGTGGCGGTGGTGGCAGTTTCTCCGGGAGAGGGATTGACCCGTATTTTTGCCAGCCTCGGCGCCGCCGCGGTCGTCTCCGGCGGACAGACGATGAACCCGAGCGTGAAAGAAATCGTCGCCGCTTTCGAAAACCTCCCGACTGACAAAGTAATCATTCTGCCGAACAATAAAAACATCATTCTGGCGGCGCAAAACGCTGCCAAGGTGAGTGTGAAACAAATCGCCGTGATCCCGACGCGCAACGCGCCGCAGGGCTTTGCCGCCATGCTGCGCTTGCTCCCGGAAGGAAGCCTGGAGGAAAACGAAGAATCCATGAAAGAAGCGATCAGCGAAGTGCATACGGGCGAGATTACTACCGCGACCCGCGATGTAACCATCGACGATGTGCATGTCGAGAAAGACAGCGTCATCGCCCTGCTGGACGGCAAGCTCATCATCTCCACGCACTCGATAGACGACGCGCTTTCACAACTGCTCACCGCCGCGCAGGTGGAGAATTTTGAGCGCATAACGCTGTTCTACGGCGAGGATATGACCCTCCCATACGTCAACCAATTGGCGGATAAAATCAACGAGAAATATCCCGAACACGAAGTAGAAGTGCACGACGGCGGCCAACCATACTATCAGCTTATCGTGGCGATTGAGTAGGGTCGTGGAGTTCCTGAGACGGGGCTGTCCCAAACGTCGGACAGCTCCTTTGGTTTTCCTCGCACCGCGCCAATTTGTATGAGCTTGTGCGAATTTGCGCTATCCAAACGAAGTCTGAACCGGCTCATTCTCTCCCTTAGGGCTGTCCAAAAAGGAAAACCTGTTCTTTTTGGACAGCTTCTTTTTTGCGTTGGTTCTCCTGTGCTGCCAGATTTGGATAAAACAACTGGGAATCCAAAAGCATAATCGGGTATGATTATCCCCAGGTATGGCGAGTCTTATCGAAAAATACGCGAAAATTTTCCAGCTGGAAGCCAGCAAGGGTTACCAGGACAAGGCGGTGATGGGCGGCCTGCAGCGCTTGAGCCCTGCCTGGCTTTCCGACGCGCGTGAAGCAGGCCTGCCTGAAACGCTGATTGCCGGGGTCGCCGGGAAGCTCTCCAGCTACCACGCGCAAAACGCAGCCGCCCGCAGGCAAACGCTGCTGGAGATTGGCAGCCTGCTGCAAATCCCCGGCATGCGCAGCCTTCCCCCACCGCCCGTGGAGGAAATTGTCGTCCCTGCTCGCGTGCCGCAGACCGAACAGGAAAACAAGCCTGCCAAAAAGTCCGAAAACCAGGCGTCGCGCAAGTTGAGCAGCGCTGCTCTGCCCGATGAAGGCAGCTCCGGGCTGAACGCGCCGGTCATCAAAATCCGGGGAATTGGCACAAAGCAGGCGAAAAACCTGGAAAAATTGAACGTTTTCACCATCAAAGATTTGCTGTATCTTTTTCCGCGCCGATACGATGATTACTCACAGCTAAAGTCCATCCAGCAGCTGCGTTACGGCGAGGAAGTGACCATCCTGGCGAAGGTCGTGGATATGAGATCCAACCGCACCAGCAGGGGCAAGCTCATCAGTGAAGTGATTGTTTCGGATGCCACAGGTATGCTGCGGCTGGTCTGGTTTAACAATCCTTATCTGGAGCGCAGCCTTCAGGTGGGCATGTTCCTCACAATCTCGGGGAAGGTGGAAACCAGCAGTGGAAGACTGGCGATGTTCCACCCGGATTATGAATCTGTGGACCAGCAGCAGTTGAATACCAACCGGATTGTGCCGGTTTATCCCCTCAGCAGGCAAGTTACGCAGCGCTGGCTGCGCAAGACGCAGTTTAACGTGGTGCAATACTGGGCAGCCAGGGTGCCCGAATTTCTGCCCGACCTGGTGCGCGAGAATGCACAGCTTATCCCCCTTCATGAAGCTATCACGCAAATCCATTTCCCGGACACGCATGAACGGCTGCGTTTGGCCCAGAAACGCTTTGCGTTTGATGAAATTTTCCTGCTCCAATTGGGCGTCATCCGTCAAAAAAGCCAGTGGCAGCGCCTGAGCGGCAGGGCATACACCGTGAGCGATGCCTGGCTGGCGGAACGCGTCCGCGGGCTGCCCTATGCGCTCACGAACGCACAGGGGAAAGCTTTGGCGGAAATCCGCAAAGACGTCGGCAGTCCGCACCCGATGAACCGTTTGCTGCAAGGCGACGTCGGCTCCGGGAAGACCATCGTTGCCGTGTTGGGGATGTCCATCGTGATAGAAGGCGGCGCTCAGGCGGCGTTGATGGCGCCAACCGGCATCCTGGCGGAACAGCACTATCGCACCCTCCTGCGCCTGCTCACCGAGCCAGACTCACAGCATTCCGCGTATCTGGCGCCGGAACAAGTCCGCCTGTTGACTGGCGATACCGCCGCGGCGGAGCGCCGCCAAATCTTGAAAGGCCTACAGTCCGGGGAGGTAAAGTTGCTGGTGGGCACGCATGCTTTGATCGAGGACCCGGTTGCTTTCCGGGACCTGCAGATGGTCGTTGTGGATGAGCAGCACCGCTTTGGCGTGCAGCAGCGGGCAGCTTTACGCGCGAAGGGCGAAAACCCGCACCTGTTGGTGATGACCGCCACGCCCATCCCGCGCTCGCTGCAGCTGACGGTCTTTGGCGACCTGGATGTGAGCGTGATGGACGAAATGCCCGCTGGCAGGCTCCCCATCCAAACCCGCATTATTTACCCTTATGAAAGGCACACCGTCTACGAGCTGATTGAAGAGCAGGTGCAGGCCGGGCATCAGGCATTCATCATCTACCCGCTGGTAGAACAGGGTGAGAACGATGAAGTCAGAGCTGCGGTGGAAGAACAGCAGCGTTTGCAGGCGGAGGCTTTCCCGCACCTGAGGGTCGGCCTGGTACACGGCAGGATGAAGCCGGCGGACAAAGACGCGGTGATGCTTGCCTTCCGCAACAAGGAATTTGACATCCTGGTTTCGACTTCCGTGGTGGAGGTAGGCGTGGACATTCCCAACGCCACGATGATGGTGATTGAGGGCGCGAACCGCTTTGGTTTGGCGCAGCTGCACCAATTCCGCGGCCGGGTCGGGCGGGGGGACGCGCAATCTTTCTGCATCCTGATCCCGGAAAGTGACAGCGCCGCGGAAAATGAACGTCTTGCCGTGATGACCCAGACCAACGACGGCTTTGTGCTGGCGGAAAAAGACCTCCAGCAGCGCGGACCGGGCGACTTTTTGGGTACCCGGCAGGCCGGCTTTGTGGATTTGAAGATGGCAAACCTGGCGGACGTGCGCCTGATTCAGCAGGCCCGCACAATCGCGGAGCAGGTGCTGGAGCAAGACCCTGAACTCGAAAGGGATGAAAACCAGGCGCTCAAACGCGCTGTGGAAAATTTCTGGCCGTCCGCGGACGGCAATGGAGACGTGAGCTGATGACCAAAGTACTATTCCCCGGGACTTTCGACCCCATCCACTACGGGCATATTGACATCGCCAGACGCGCAGCACGTCTGTTCGACGAAGTGGTCGTGGCTGTCTATGACAAACCCATCAAATCACTTCTGTTCAGCCCCGAGGAGCGCATCGCGCTGGTGAGGCGGGCCTTTGAAGGGCTGCCAAACGTCCGTGTGACAGGTTACCAGGTGCTGACGGTGACCTATGCCAGGCAGATTGGCGCTCAGGCAATCGTAAGGGGGCTGCGTGTCTTTTCGGATTTTGAGTACGAGTTCAGAATGGCGCTGGCCAACAAACGCCTCGAGCCAGATATTGACGTTATCGCGCTCATCACGACGGAACAGAATACTTTTTTGTCTTCCAGTACCGTCAAGGAAATTGCTTCGCTGGAGGGCGACGTTTCCAGCATGGTGCCGGATTTTGTTCAGGCGGCGCTTAATGAGAAGTTTTCGCTGCTGGGGCGCAACCAGACGCTGGTGCCAGGCACCTCGCTCAAGGATTGAGCTTGATGGGAACCGCGCGTTCGGAGCGCCGCGGCTTGAACATATTTGTTCCGCCTAAAACGTGCCTGAAAAAAGGTGCGCATCCGCACCCAATTCATGATAAACTGAATTAACACGCATGGTTCAGCACACACGGAGACAGAAATGGATATCCTTCATCTGGTAGACCGCCTGGAAGAATTGTTCAACAACAGCAGACCGATCCCGCTGAGCCGGAGCGTGGTTGTGGATGAAAATGCTTTTATGGATATCATCGACCAAATGCGCATATCCATTCCCGACGACATCAAGAAGTCTCAGCAGATTATCGCCCAGAAGGACCGCATCCTGGCGCAGGCACAGGAAGAAGCCAACCGCACGCTGGCGCTGGCGCGTGAAAAAAGCGAGAAGATGATCGAGAAAAGCGATGTCTATCTGGCGGCGCAGGCAAAAGCAGAACAAATTACCGAGCAGGCCCGCCGCGAAGCCGGCCAAACCCAACTCGACGCCGACCGCTACGTGGTGGAAACGCTGACAAAACTGGAAGCTGAAATGAACCGCATCTTAGCACAGGTGCAAAACGGGATTAGGGCACTTCAGGCAGAGGACCGAACAGCTCCGCCTGAAGTGTGATTAGCGGCTTGTTTCTGATGCTTGCGGCGCGTCCTGCTGGTCAGACGCGCTTTTTTTCTTTTTGGCGCGGGAGGATGCGGCGCGGGGTTTGCGGCTGATGGGTTTATCGACCAGGGCAGCCGCCAGAACTTCATCCATATGCTCCACCAGCACAATTTGGAGCTTCTTCAATACTTGTGGGGGCACTTCGCGCAGGTCCTTCTCGTTCTTGCGCGGCAGCAAAACGGTACGGATCCCCGAACGATTGGCCGCCAGGACTTTTTCGCGCACCCCGCCGACGGGAAGCACCCGCCCGCGCAGAGTGATCTCGCCGGTCATGGCTACGTCGTGCCGCACCGGGACGGCGAGCACAGCGGAGGTGAGAGCAGTTGCCAGTGTGATGCCCGCGCTGGGGCCGTCCTTGGGAATGGAGCCTTCCGGGACGTGAATATGGATGTCCATGTCCTCAAAAAAATCGGCCGGGATCTGGAAAGCTTCCTGTTTGGATTTAAGGTAGGAGAGCGCGGCTTGCGCGGACTCTTGCATGATTTCACCGATTTGCCCGGTCATCTGCAAGTTGCCTTTGCCCTCCATGACCAAAACTTCCACGGGCATAATCTCACCGCCGTTTTCAGTCCAGGCGATGGCAGTAGCCATGCCGATTTCATCGTTTTGTTCCGCCACAGCCGGGAAGAATTCCGCCGGGCCGAGCAGTTCCTCCACAAGCTCCGGGCTGATTTCAGCAGGCAGAGTTTTGCCTTCTGATTTCATCCGGGCAATCTTGCGCAGAACAGAACCGATTTCGCGCTCGAGGTTGCGCACGCCGGCTTCGTAGGTGTAGCCTTCCACCAGAGCTTTTAACGCTTCCTCCTGGAACAGGATTGGCTCCCCATCCAGACTGTTTTCTTCCATCTGCTTGGGGATGAGGAACTGATTGGCAATCGCGATTTTTTCTTCCAGGATGTAGCCGGGAAATTCAATCAACTCCATGCGGTCTAATAGCGCGGGGGGGATACTGGAGACGGTGTTGGCTGTGGTGATGAAGAGGACCTTCGAAAGGTCGTAAGCTACCTCGAGGTAGTGGTCGGAGAAAGCGTAATTTTGTTCCGGATCCAGGACTTCCAGCAAAGCCGCGGCAGGATCTCCCTGAAAATCAGCGTTGAGTTTATCAATTTCATCCAGCATGAAGACGGGATTGACGGATTTGGCTTTGCGCATGGTTTGCAGGATGCGCCCAGGCAGCGCGCCAATGTAGGTGCGCCGATGCCCGCGGATTTCTGCTTCGTCATGCACGCCGCCCAGGGAGACCCGCACAAAGTTGCGTTCCAACGCGTCGGCGATGGATTTTCCCAGTGAGGTTTTGCCTGTCCCTGGTGGGCCGACAAAACACAGGATGGGCTGCCGATTGCGTTTTGGCTTCAGGCTGCGCACCGCCAAATATTCCAGAATGCGGTCTTTGGCTTTTTGCAGGCCAAAGTGGTTCTTCTCCAGGATTTCCCGGGCGTGGTTGATGTCGAGATTGTCCGCGGTCTCTTTATCCCAGGGAAGTTCCGCCACCCAATGTAAATACGCACTGATAAGCGCGTTTTCGGGGGAAAACGGGGGGGTGTTAGCCAGCCGGTCCAGTTCCTTATTGACTGTTTCCCGTGCCTCTTGCGGCAGAGAGATTTTGGCCAGCGCTTCACTCAATTCCTGATACTCGGGATCTATCGGCTTGCCGTCATTCAGTTCCCGCTGGAGCGTGGTAAGCTGCTCCCGGAGGTAGTTTTCGCGCTGGTTTTGGTCCAAAGAGGATTGGACGCGGTTTTGGATTTCAGCTTCCAATTCCTGCAGCCGGACCTCATGCTTCAGGTTGCGCAAAGAAGCTTCGAGGCGTGCGGCGCCGTCGGTTTCGATCAGGAAGGCCAGACGGTCTGCCTCCGAAAGGTCCAGCGTGGAGAGCACCATATCCGCCAGGTCGCCGGGATCTTCCACGCTTCTGACAAACTCCACCACATCATCGTTGATAAATTCCACCAGGCTGGCGTACCGCTCGAACTCGTTGACCACAGCCCTCTTTAGCGCGGTCAGCGAGTTGGACTTGCGCTGGCGCGATTTGACAGGCAGACAGCGCATCATCAACAGGCCGTCTTCCTGCCAGATATCCTCAATTTTGACGCGGTTTCGGGCTTGCAGCAGCACACTCTCGCGGTCGTTATCCAAACTAATGAGGCTTCCGACCGCGACCTCCAGCCCGATTTCAAGATAGCGTTTCTCTGGTTCTGCCGTTTCTGTCAGGTGGTTGAAATCCTGCCTGGAAAAGCACGCAAAGAGAGTTTCGCTATTTTGATAGGCATCACGCAGCGTGTCCATAGCGTTCGGATCCTCTGCCAACGTCAGAGGCATCATGGCGTGCGGCAGCAGCAGCATTTCCTCCAGGTCAATCGCAGGCCCGACCAGATAACCGTCTTTGTCCGGCTTTCTGTCTTTCACGCTGCGAAGATTACTCAGTGTCGCAAAGCGGGAAATCTGAATTGGATCGTCCCGGTTTACATGGTTAAAAAAGAAAGGATCTTGATACACAAAACTTACTCCTCGGATTTTACTTTCAGGGGTAAAAATTATACCCGCAATACCGCGACTCTGCCATTGCTGCTGGAAAACCAGATATCCCGTGCGGCTGCGGCGATAAAAACGCTGCCAGCCACGATAATCCCGCAGTCCGTGCCAGCCAATTCCAACGCGCGCGCCAATGCATCCTCTGCGGGATTGCACGCTTCTACCGGTAAACCGTACGGGCGGATCTGCTCCATCAGGTGGACTGGGTCCGCTGCGCGCGGATGGGTGGACTGGGTGGTAATGACGCGCTCCACACGCGGGAGGATCGCCTTCAGCATCGCGTCCAGTTCTTTATCCGCGGACGCGCCAAAGACCAGCAGGAATTTCTGCCCGGGGAAATAATCGTCCAGACTTTGCCGCAGGCGGTTCATCGAATCGCCGTTGTGCGCGGAGTCGATGACAACAGGCGGGTTTTCCCGCAGGATTTCGAAGCGCGCGGGCCATTCCACTTGCCCGAACCCTTTGCGGACGTCCTCCCGGGAGAGAGCCAAGCCCTGCACGCGCGCTTGGTCCAGCCCGCCAAGCGCTGTGAGGGCGTTTTGCGCCTGGTGCGCGCCTAATAAGGGCAAATGCAGGTTTAGCGGCGCGGTTGCCAGGGAGTGCGCCCGGGATGGGCTGGAAGGCCCGGCTGTGATGGCAAGTTCCTGCCCGCGCAGCGAATGGTTGAGGATGAGCAGCGCGTAATCCTGCTCCACGCGCGTGAGAGGCGAACCCCTTTCCGCCGCAATGCGCGCCAGTTCCTGTTCTGCTTCCGGGTTTTGGGGGGAGAGCACCACCGGGACGCCGGGTTTGATGATGCCGCCTTTTTCGTAGGCAATTTCAGTCAAGGTGCTGCCGAGGATGGCGGTGTGGTCGTAAGAAATGGGAGTGATGACGGAAACCAGGGGAGTGAGGATGTTGGTAGCGTCCAAACGGCCGCCCAAGCCCACTTCCACCACGGCAATGTTCACCCGGCGTTCAGAAAAGTGCTGAAACGCCATCGCGGTCATCAGCTCAAAGCTGGTTATCTCCGGCACTTGCGCGGTCAGCGGACGAATGCGCGCGACCAGGTCAACAAGCGCCTGCTTTTCGATCCGGGCGCCGTCGACTTGGATACGCTCGGTAAATTCCTGCAGATGGGGAGAGGTATACAGCCCGACTTTGAAACCCGCAGCGCGCAGCGCGGACGCGCACAAGGAAGCGGTAGAGCCTTTCCCTTTGGTGCCTGCCACGTGGACGCTCAGAAAATTTTCCTGCGGGCTGCCCAACAAATCCATCATCCGGCGCATACGGTCCAACTTGAAAAAGCGGTGGCTGTCGTCCAGGTGCCGTTTCATGCTGAAATCGATGAAACTGTAAATGAAATCCAGCGATTCCTGATATGCCTGTTCCAGATTTTCCATCGTCACCTGTCCGCGTCTTTATTATATCCCCGTGAAAACGAAGACCCGGCTTTCCTTCAAGAAACACCGGGTTCGACGGTCAGAAGGATCCCGGCTTACTTGGCGATGACATCCACGAGCAGGACGTACCCAATGATCGAAAAGCCGTTCCCGCGGAATTCCACCAGCAGACACTCGCGGTTGAAATTGTCGAAGCGGCGCTCCGGCATGGGCAGCAGCGTGACCAAAGTCCCTTGTGGGATGCGGCCGGTGGCGATATAGCCTTCGTAACAGTCGTTGCGGGCA
>Ga0116171_10005173_pt1 | contig 11515 bp, 12 predicted proteins | sample AD_JPNHW2_MetaG_FD_89798 | JGI IMG/M metagenome (GOLD analysis project Ga0116171, IMG submission 89798) | Active sludge microbial communities of municipal wastewater-treating anaerobic digesters from Japan - AD_JPNHW2_MetaG | ecosystem: Engineered > Bioreactor > Anaerobic > Digestate | place...
AAGAGAATGAGGGATGAAGCAAAAGCCAATGCTGAAGCTGATACCAAGGCTAAAGAGAAGATTGATAAGATAAATACTGCCGACAGTATGATCTTTACAACTGAAAAACAACTTAAGGAATTTGGCGATAAGCTTCCTGCTGACAAAAAACCGGCTATTGAAAGTGCCCTTTCAAAACTTAAAGAAGCTCACAAATCGCAGGATGTTGAAGCTATCGATAAAGCTCTTGCCGAATTGAATTCAGTATGGCAGGTTGCATCGGAAGAGATGTATAAAACAGCTCAGAACACAACAGGCCAGCCCACAGGTCAGCCTACATCAGAACCTGGTCCTCAACAACCAGGCGGAAATAACGCAAAATCAGGTAATGATGAAGTTACTGATGTAGACTTCGAAGAGGTTAAATAGGCCTGAAAAACAAATATTAAATTCACACACAAACCGCTGTAGACAAATTGTTTACAGCGGTTTTTTTATTATCTTTTAATTGCTATATGTCAAATTAAAAAATAATGAGTCAAGCCGAAAAGGCGGTTGATAGGCAGAACTTTCATTCAAAAAGTTTTTCGGTCTTCATATGAAAAATTGAATATCCCTTACTCTTCGGAGATTCCTCATTTCACTGCGTTTCGTTCGGAATGACACACCATCTTAAACTATTATAATGATGGGTCAGTGTGGGCGGCATGGCCGCCCACACTGACCCATCACGTTATTCTGCTATCAGCACCTGTCATTCAGACCAAAGGGAGGAATCTTTATCCATGTAAAACAATATCTATTTACCCCCGGAATTGTCCCAGCAGGATAATATATTGTCAAAGAATTATTTCCATTTCCTGTTTAAGTCCTGCAGGGACATAACAAAATTATCCCGGACAATAGTGAAAACAAAATGGAGTCTAAACAAAAAGTCAATATAATAAGCCATACGAAATATCGTTATTCTTAAATGAAAGATCGATTATAAATTGAACGGCTATAACCAAAAAAAGAGGATATGAATCTTAAAAATTGTATACCCGTATTGTTCGTTAAAGACGCCGGAATATCAAAAAAATTTTACACCGGACTTCTTAAGTTTACAGTAGTAATGGATAATGGTGGAACAAATTTGACTTTTAAAGAGGGTTTCGCTGTCTGGCAAGTTTGGCCTGACAATATTATTCCCAAAACACTGGGTGCTGAAAATATTACAAATCAGAATAATACAAGTCGTTTTGAATTATGTTTTGAAACTAATGACATAGATCAAACCTACCGGACGCTTAAAGAAAATGATGTTAAGTTTCTGCATGAAATAAATACAGAGATCTGGGGACAACAGACAATCCGTTTCTATGACCCTGACGGTCATCTTATAGAAGTGGGTGAAGAGGCGTCCATTTTTCTGAAAAGAATATATGAAGAGGAAGGAAAAAATCTGGAAGCCACCGCCAGGAGAACTTTTATGCCAATAGATGCACTTAAACATTTTGTGCTGGAATAGTCTTTATTATTCGGTTAAAAGCAGAGAATATTTGAAATTCTCTGTTATTTTTGTAATCAGGTGATACAAAAACAACAAACATGAACACTGTATTTAAATTGGTAATTAAAGCATAGCCAACCTCAATAGACTATCGTTTAACGGGTTCTTTTGTTTCTCATTGGAAGCCAACCAATATGTTTACATAAAACAGTCACGTTATAATTATATTTATTGTAATGAGGATATTGTGTATTCTGCTCAAAGAGTCATAATTTGAGCCGTCAGGTTAAAGTATTTCAGATTCGGATGCTTATTCCCGTATCGGCTATCTGTATTAATTCAATCCTACACAGCAGTTACACATGGCCGAATCTGTTCAAAAGCCCGGAAAAATCAGATAGACTGAAATAACAATTCTCTTTACACTTTGTGAGAATTGTTTCTTAAGCGAATTTTTGTTGAATTTAAAAACCCACCTATTATGTTCGATATAAGAAAAATTCAGGAACAGGTAATATATAATGCAGTAAAAGCTGAGAGTAATGAACAAACGGCTCAACAACTTGTAAATCAAAAACAGGAAGACAATCCTGCCTGGGTAAAAAACACCATGAAACGACTGGAAAAGAGCTTTGATACTCCAACTATCAAAAAAATCAGAATGAATTGCCAGTGCGGATACGGAATGGACGAAAAACTTGACTTGTTAAAAGAGCTTATGGATAATGCTTCTGACTTAGAAGAGTTTGCTTCACAGGAAAAAGCTTTGGCCGCCGGTTTATCTTACCGGAATGGTGAGCTCTATTTGATGTTTCCTTTTTGCCCCTGCCCGATGCTTGCTGAAGTTGAGAAATTACAGTCGAAAACCTGGTGTCAGTGTACTACAGGCTACAGCAAAGTTCTGTTTGAAAAAGCATTCAGTTGCGAAGTGGATGTGGAATTGCTTAAAAGCATAAAGATGGGTGATGATTGTTGTTTGATGAAGATTATCCCGCAAAGCGAAATCTGTTTTAATGATCGGAAGGAACATGAAAACCAATAAAACTGAAATTCTCAGAAGGCTTTGTTACACAGAATTAGTTTATGAGCGGATAAATAAAAAGCTTCATTGCCAGCTTTCAAAACCTGAAATTGAAAAATTACTTTTCGATGTTATAAACGAAACTGATGGAGCATGTTTCGAACGAGTTGGAAAAAACATATATGTAACAAACTTTGAAAAGAATATTAAAGTAACCATTAACGCTCATACATTTCGGATTATTACAGTTGACCGGACTAAAAGAAAACAAAACTGAAAAAAATCCGGAGAATAACTATAAACTACAATATGACAATTGTATTATGAGAAAAATTTAAAAAATTATGCCAGACAAAACATTATTATACCCGCGCAAAGAGGATAAAACCATGGTTTATCTGAAAAGTTGCGTAAAAAGCCCTTTTATCGAAGTGGGTGATTATTCATTCTACCACGATTTTGACAATCCTCAGGACTTTGAGAAAAAATGTGTGTTATACCATTATCCTTATGTAAACAACGACCGTCTGATTATTGGAAAATTCTGTTCCATTGCCTGTGGTGCGAAGTTTTTGTTCAATGGTGCAAACCATACACTTAATTCATTATCAACCTACCCATTCCCCGTTTTAGCCGGAGAATGGGACTTACAGGTTCATGTAACAGAGGCCTGGGATAACAAAGGGGACATCATAATCGGAAACGATGTGTGGATTGGTTTTGAAGCTGTGATCATGGCTGGCGTTACAATCGGCGACGGAGCAATTATAGGTTCACGTGCAGTAGTAACTAAAGATGTGGAACCATACTCTATCATAGGCGGAGTGCCTGCCAAGCTTATTCGCAAGCGTTTTTCGGATGAAAAGATAAAAGAGCTTCTGCAAATGAAATGGTGGAATTGGAATGAAGAGAAAATACGGCAAAAACTACCGGAATTAATGAATCCAAAAGCATAAATTCATCCCAAAACAGGCACTTTAAGAAAATTGTATGGATAGAGAAAAAATAATTAAATGAAAGAATTCAGCTTTAAAAAAATAGATGCTTTTGCGACTGAACAATCGGATGGGAATCCAGCCGGTTATATCGCATTGAATAGTTTAACAGACATATCGGAGCATGAAATGCTCAGAATTGCTAAAGAAATGAAAGGCTATGTAAATGAGGTTGGTTATGTCGCTCAAGTTGGTGCACGGGATTTTGACCTGCGTTATTATTCGTCTGAAAAAGAAGTCGATTTTTGCGGACATGCCACTATTGCCATTATGTACGATATAATCCGTTCGAGCAAGGATCTGGCAGATACCCCGACATTGACAATAAATACAAACAAAGGAACTCTGACGGTTTTTAATCGGATTGTTTCAGAAAACGCTGTGTTTATTATGTCGCCTGTACCGGTTTTTAAAGACTTGTTACCCGATACTTCGGAAATCCAGCGTGTATTAGGGCTCACCAATGAAGGCCTTGACAAACAATTTCCGGTTTCAATTATCAATGCCGGCTTGACTACTTTAATCGTACCTGTAAAAAGTCTGAATGCCATTTTAAGTATCAAACCCCAGATGGAAGTGTTGAAAATGTTTTGTCTGAAAAATGGGATTGAAATTATTGAAGTGTTCACATCTGATGTAAGTAACAAGTCAAATAAATACCGAACCAGAGTATTTGCACCCATTTTTGGTTATATTGAAGATCCTGCAACAGGCTCCGGCAATTCTGCCTTAGGTTATTATTTGATCGAAAACAATTTATGGTCTGAAGAATATATTTCAATAGAACAGAACGGCTTACGAGACAATTTCAACGTTGTAAAACTTCAAAAACAGACCGATGAAGACTATCGACAACGGGTATGCTTTGGTGGCGTTGCTGTTACCAGAATCGAAGGAAAATATTTAATACATTAACAATCAGACTACAGATTACTATCTTTACCAGCTAAAACAGGTCACACAAGATTTTTTCATACTTTAGTACAATTTCGGAATTATCATATATGAGTATAAAAACGACCATAACAGCTTTTCTTTTACTTATTTCGATTGTAACAACAGGTCAGACTGAAACAGAAATAAACAAGACTGATCCACAGGGAAGAAAACAGGGACACTGGATTAAAAAATATCCTAATCAAAGCATCATGTACGACGGATATTTCAAGGACAACCATCCAACAGGAGAATTCAAAAGGTATGATGAATATCAGACACTTGAATCGATCCTGATCTTTGACGATAACGGAACTGATGCTGCTGCAACAACATATCACCCAAATGGATATATCGCTTCAAAAGGAAAGTATATCAACCAGATGAAGGAGGGCAAATGGCAGTTCTTTTCAATATCTGTAAATGGATATATGATCTGCGAAGAATACTATTCAAAAAATAAAAGAAACGGGCAGTCTGTTAAATTCTATCCCGATAGTACAGTTGGAGAAAGAGTTACTTATTCTGACGACATCAAACAGGGAGAATGGATAAAATATTACCCCAGCGGGGTTATCTGTCTCAGATCAAGTTATCAGGACGGTAAAATCAATGGAAAGTTTGAAGTCTGGTATGAGAATGGACAAATAGAATTTTCAGGACAATACAAAAACGATTTAAGAGACGGGCTGTGGTATATTTATAATGAAGACGGAACAACAAAGTATAAGTTGGAATATAAAGATGGTATAACAACAGACCGTCAGATGGATATTGATGCATCTGATTATCTTGATTCGCTCGACAGAAACAAAGGTAAAGTCGCCGATCCGGAAAAAACCGGAGCTATGTGGTAGCCATATTCTTAATTGTTGTATGGAAAAGATCTGAAGATGACAGAAAGAATATCCTTAACTGAATTGCAGCTTATCATAAGGGATTCTCTCTATATGGCTTTGCCTGATTTTTATTGGGTGGTGGCTGAGATATCAGAACTTAAGGAAAATTACGCCGGCCATTGTTATCTTGAGTTGGTTGAAAAACAAGCTGATGAAGTAAATGTAAGCGCCAGGGCTAAAGGGATAATATGGAACAAACGTTACCTGTTTCTCAAATCTTTTTTTGAAAACAGTACTGGAGAAACTCTCAGAGAGGGTCTGAAGATTCTTGTAAAAGTAAAGATTGAATATCACGAAATTTATGGGCTGAGTCTTGTAATTACTGATATTGATCCGTCCTTTACTGTAGGAGAAATGACTCTGAAACGGCAGATGATTATAAAGAGGCTTGAAGAAGAAGGAGTATTCTCCATGAACAAAGAGCTATGTTTCCCTGCTGTTCCCCAAAGAATTGCAGTTATCTCATCAAAAAATGCAGCCGGTTACTCTGATTTTATAAATCACCTTAAAGGGAATCTTCCCGGCTATGTTTTCCACACATCTCTGACCGAGAGTGCAATGCAAGGATCAGAGACGGAAAAGGGAATTATCAGCGCTCTTGATAAAGTCTCAACCAATCTTAATTTATTCGATCTTGTGGTGATAATAAGAGGTGGTGGCTCCCAGTCTGACCTCAGCTGGTTCGATAATTATAATATTGCTTACTATATTACTCAATTTCCACTTCCGGTCATAACAGGGATTGGGCATGACAAAGACATGTCTGTAGCAGACATGGTGGCCTATAAAGCCCTGAAGACACCAACAGCAGTTGCAGATTTTCTAATTGACAATATGACAATCACTGAAAATCACATTGTAGAAATGAGTGTTGAAATAAAAGAATTATCAAGAAAAATCATTGAAGAAAACAGGAACCGGATTGAAGCAAGCAAGACAGCTCTGTTACCTCTTGCCCGGTTAATGATATCTGATCAGAAAAACACGCTGACAGAAAAAATAACAGAAATTGTCAATGTAGGTAAAGAATACTCCTTTAAATCAGGAATAACAATGGCAAATCAAAAATCAAGACTTTATTCTGCAGTTAAATCATTCATTTCTGATAAGAACACAATTATTCAAAAAGTCAGACTCGGCCTTATTGATAACACAACGGATTTATTAAGCAGAAATAGTATAAGATTGGAAGGATCTGAAAAAACATTAACTATTTTAAGTCCCGAGAATGTACTCCGTAGGGGATATACAATAACATCATTAAATGGTAAAATACTGAAGAATAGCGAGGAATTATCAATAAACGATCATATTGTTACCAGGTTTATTGACGGTTCAGTAGATAGCACAGTAATTGAAAAGAAAGTCAGAATAGATGAAAAAGAGACAATCAGGCAACCAGACAAATAATTATTAATATGGCAAAAAAGGAATTTTCATTTAATGAAGCTATTGCTGAGATTGAAAACATTCTCCGTAATATAGAAAATGGTGATCTTGATGTCGACACACTATCAGTTGAGGTAAAACGGGCTTCTGAGTTGATAAAACAATGCCAGAAAAAACTAAGATCAACAGAGGAAGAAATAAATGGGATTTTTAAAGACATGGATTAAAATAAATCAGGACTGATGTCCTGATTTACTACTTTTCTACCCTAAACCCAAAACCTAAACCCATGAAAAAAAACTAATATTTTTATTTTTTTGCTCTCTTATTTATTAAACGGATAAGAGGTATAAAAAGTTTCATTTTTAGTGTTTTTTTAAGACAAAATATCCTGCTTTTTTACGAACAGTTTATTTTTCTACACCAAGAACATCCTTTATTGCTTTAATTAGGCTTTCCTTAGGCAAAGCTCCTGATGCCATCTGTGGTTTACCTTCGCCAGGAACGAATAGTAATGAAGGAATGCTTCTAATCCCGAATACAGAAGCAAGTTCCTGTTCTTCTTCCGTATTAATCTTAAAGATATCTATCTTCCCGTCATAATCATTAGCCAGATCTTCAAGAATCGGAGCTACCATCTTACATGGGCCACACCAATCGGCATAAAAATCTATTAAACAAGGCTTTTTACCTTCATATTTCCATTCACTATTCTTTTCGTAATTAAATATTTTATTTAAAAACGATTCTTTTGTCAGATGCTCTACCATAAAGTTTTTTGTAATAAAACACACGAAATTAATGTTTGTTCAATCTTCCGCCACCCTTTATACCAATAAACCGTGAACATTAAAGTTTAAAAAAATTGAGTATTAATTGTAACTTTACCACCAATATTTAACCAGTGGATATTTCTGTATATGAATATATGTCTTAATGACAAGATTTTTACAGCGCTTTCATCAGTTGTTACTTCAGAAAATGTAAAAGCATATGTTATCGGAGGATGGGTAAGGGATTTATTGCTTAATAGAAACCATCCTGATAAGGATATTGATATTGTTGTAATTGGAAACGGAATCGATATTGCCAGAAAAGCCGCAAAAAAGATAAATCCCGGAACCAAAGTCAGTATTTTCAAGAACTTTGGGACAGCAATGTTCAGGAGTAAAGAGTACGAAATTGAGTTTGTCGGAGCACGAAAAGAGTCGTACGACAGAGGTTCGAGAAAGCCTGTCGTAGAAAACGGGACTCTCGAAGATGATCAGAACCGAAGAGACTTTACTATCAATGCTCTGGCAGTAAGTCTTAATAAGGAAACATTCGGGGAATTGCTGGATCCTTTTGGTGGTATTGAGGATCTAAGGAAGAAGATAATAAGAACTCCACTTGCCCCGGATAAGACTTTCTCAGACGATCCTTTACGAATGATGAGAGCAATAAGATTTGCCGTTCAACTTGATTTTGAAATAGAAAAACGCACTTTTGATTCAATAAAGGAAAATGCAGAAAGGATACGGATTGTATCTCTCGAAAGAATTGTTACAGAACTGAACAAGATCATTATGTGTGATCAACCTTCCAAAGGGTTTATTCTTCTGGAAAAAACAGGATTGCTGAAGATTATTTTCCCCGAGCTTGATAATCTTAAAGGAGTAGAAACCAAAGAAGGGAAAGCACATAAAGACAATTTTCAGCATTCTATAAAAGTGCTTGATAATATCTGCAAAACCACTAATAATCTATGGCTCAGGTGGGCTGCTCTTCTTCATGATATTGCCAAACCAGCAACAAAAAAATACCTTCCGGGGACAGGTTGGTCATTCCATGGTCATGAATATATCGGTTCGAAAATGATCCCAGACATATTCAGAAGACTTAAGCTTCCCATGAACGAAAAAATGAAATTTGTCCAGAAAATTGTGGATCTTCATCTCCGCCCTATTGTTTTATCGCAGGAGATTGTCACTGATTCTGCAATCCGAAGATTGCTTTTTGAAGCCGGCGATGACATTGATGATTTGATGATGCTGTGTGAAGCAGATATAACATCAAGAAACCTGGCAAAAAAAGCAAAGCATCTTGAAAATTTCAAATTGGTGCGAACCAAACTGAAAGAAATTGAAGAGAAAGATGCATTAAGAAATTTCCAGCCTCCGGTTGATGGCAGTGAGATCATAGCAACTTTTGGAATAAATCCGGGAAGAGATGTGGGTATTATTAAGAATGCAATAAGAGAAGCTATTATTGAAGGAATAATCCCTAATGATCATGACGCTGCAGTAAAATTAATGATCGAGAAAGGTAAAGAGATAGGCCTCACTCCTGTCAATAATGCTATCTGAATTTAAGGTCTAAAAGAACAGGCAGATGATCACTATATCCTCCCTGATATTTGTATCCGCGATAAGTTGAATGCGGAGTGAGCCCTGGATATTTAGGGTCTTTTTCAAGGAGATATTCGGGCCTGAATACTTTTATCATCTCTTCATCAGTAAATAATCCCTTTTCAGCCGTTAAGAGTGTTCCGGATACTATTATCTGATCAATCATTTCCCATGTTCCCTGATACCGATATGTCCCAAGTCCTGTATCGGATAATCTTTCTGACAGATTCATCATTGCGTATCCGGAACCAGACGGAATGGTAAGCGATTTAATTTCCATATCATCCGGTGCGCTGTTAAAGTCCCCAATCATAATAATCTTTGCGCCTGCATGGCTGACATTCATCAATGAATCGGTCTTCATTCTTATCATTGATGCAATTCTCTTCCTGTTTTCCTCTCCGGCCAGCACACCACCCCTGCGCGAAGGCCAATGATTAACAAAAACATGAACCGTGTCAGTCCTAATAAAAAACTTAACATAAAGGATACTTCGTGACAGGAATCCTTCACTTTTACCATCCTGTGGTATCCAATATTTATAGTCAGCAACTTTTACATGATCGCCCCTGTATATCATACAGACATCAATACCTCTCTGATCGGGGGATTCTTCGTGAATTATTTTATAATTATATTTTGATAAATAAGTTCCATAAACCAGATCTTGAAGTACTTTTCTGTTCTCAACTTCAGTTAAAGCAACAATACAGGGGGGACTCCAGTTTCCTGCTGAGATAATTGTTTTAAATAACATGTTGATTTTCCTATTGTACCTTGTAAGTGTCCATCTCTTTAGGCCATCAGGAAGAAATTCATTATCATCTTTAAGAGTGTCATCATATATATCGAACAGATTCTCGACATTATAGAACATCAGACGAACTGATTTTAAATCTTCTTCCTGAGAATACCCTTTGCCTGTCAACAGGAAGATGAATATGAATAAAAAAGATTTTATTATTCTTCGCGTTTCAGGTTTATACATCTGTCATCACGTATTATCTTCGTTATTAATCCTCATCTTCAGTAAAACATATACTGATTCAGTAAAATTATATGGACGCAAGGCCAGTTTAAGCAGAGAATACCTGATAAAAAAAAAGCCGTCATTAAGAGACGGCCTTGTTTGAGTAATTATAATTCTAAAATGCGTTAATCCAACGATATCTTCTGGCGCTTTCACCAAACTTAACAGCTAATGTAATTTCATGGCTGCCATAACTCTGACTCCTGATATCTGTCAGAGTAAAGTCATATGCATATGCGAAATAAAACCTGTCATATTTCAAACCCAATAAGAGAATGACTGCGTCACCAGTTCTATACGATAATCCGGCCCAGTAATCGTCTTTATAATACGCTCTTGCAGTAATATCGGCCTGAATAGATTTAAAAACCATATCAGATGATTTAATAAATGCAGATGGTTCAATCTTCCAGTCAGAATTAAGCTGGAATTTCATACCGCCTGTCAAAAAGAAGTGGCCGAGTTCTTTTCTTCCTGCGCTTGTAGTATCTGCAAACATCAGAGAACCCCTTAGCATGTTTGTCATTGAAAATCCGACATAGTACTTTACAGTAGTGAAACTTGCTCCAAAATTAAAATCAGGGACAAAAACAGATTTGTCGTATGAATTCAACAGAGGATCATTTGTATCATAAATCAGACCATCTGTATTAACAGCATATTGGTATGCAGTTAAAGCCAATCCTAAAGAAAGGTTATTTGGGTACCCTCCTGTCTGGCCCATCGATAGATGATAGGCATATACACCCTGAACTCCTGTTCTGTGCATTATGCCATTATTATCGTTAAAAATATAACCACCAAAACCCACCTTGCTTCCCTTGGTCGGTTTAACAAGCTTTTTTCTTACCGCAGTCGATTTTGATATATAACTGTCTTTAAGAAGACGGGTTTGAAAGCTTGCGGCAAAAGTGCTTGGAGCACCCTCCATTCCTACCCATTGTTCTCTGACAGTAAGGTTAACTGTAGTATAACCATCTCGCCCTGCAAACGACGGATTAACAAGAAATCCGTTCATAATATACTGGCTGTACATCGGTACCTGCTGAGCAAATGCCGTCATAAAGACAAAGCTCAGCAGAACAGTTTGTAATATATATTTGAAATACCTCATATACTTTATCTAAGAAAGATTATTACTCTATCTGATTATACTTATAACTCCTGATCGTGGTTCGGATCCATCATTTAAATGAAGAACATAATGATACGAATCAGTTGGTAAAATTTTGCCATCAAATGTACCATCCCATTCATTAGCAGAAATGTTCCTGGTCTTAAATACTAATTTACCCCATCTGTTAAATACCAGAACTTCTGCATCAGGGAATAACTCAATATTCTTTATTTTCCAGGTATCATTAAATCCATCATTATTTGGAGTGAT
>Ga0116171_10005176_pt1 | contig 11508 bp, 8 predicted proteins | sample AD_JPNHW2_MetaG_FD_89798 | JGI IMG/M metagenome (GOLD analysis project Ga0116171, IMG submission 89798) | Active sludge microbial communities of municipal wastewater-treating anaerobic digesters from Japan - AD_JPNHW2_MetaG | ecosystem: Engineered > Bioreactor > Anaerobic > Digestate | place...
CCCGAGCCAGATCGAGCACGTCGCAGGCTTCGACTCACCATGGGTACCTGCCCCTCTGACCTCGGAACCCTCGATCGACTCTGCAGCCGTGATTCCCGACGAACCGCTGGAGACCTTGCCAACCGTCGCCGCGCCCATCGCCTCCGAACCTCCGCCTCCGCCAGTCGGCTCGGCATCTCAGCTCGACATCGCCAGCCTTGGGCTGGCACCTACCCCTGCACCCAGGTTCGCCCCCACCCACCAGCCAGCTACCGCCAGCGGTCTCTCGCTCGATGACCTGGTGGGCAGCAAGCACTCCAGCACCCGCTCCGGCACCGCGCGACCCGTCAAGATGGAGGCCCTCGAAGCCATGCTCGGCCTGCCAACACAAGCCCAGCAGGCCCATCCCGCCAGACCGCGCGGCGCCGCGCGTGCCGAGGACGTGCAGCTCGACCTTGGCGCCCTCGGCCTGCCTGCAGTGACACCGCGCAAGAAGGGCCCTGAGCTGTCGGCCGCCGCTGCCGAGCAGGCTCCAGCAAGGTCCCGGGCCGCTTCACCGGCCGAGACGCCCACTCCACCGACGGAGATATCCGAGCCGCTCCTCTCTGACGCGCCTGCCCCGTCAACGATGTCGGTTGCAGCCGTTCCCGTCGAGCCACCATCGGAAATCGTGCCGGTAGTGGTGGAGCTCCCGACAACCGCGGACTCGTCCCCTGCGCCGCTCCCAGCCGCCCCCGAGCCTCCTCCTGCGCCCGCAGTCGCCCCTGAGGATGTGGACGTGCTCGAGGCTCCCATCGACCTCGTCGAGGTTTCCGAGATTCTCGCCGGACCAAGCCCTGAGCAGCTCGGCGAGCTCGACTTCTTCATCCAGCAAGGTCTCCTCGACGAGGCCGCGAAACTCCTGGGAAAGCTGAGAGAGGGATTCCCGGATCATCCAGAGGTCCGTTCGCGCCACGCTCTCCTCAAGGCCCGAGGTTGGGATGAGGAGAAGCCGCAGACCGGCGGCGAGACCTCGGCCTCCGAGCTCTTCTCCGAGGAGGAGCAGTTCTTCGACCTGGCCGCCGAGCTCGAGAAGGAGCTGGCAGAGGACGAGCTGGTGGCCGAGGCCACCGGCGTCGGCAAGGGTGGCGAGGCCTCAATCGAGGAGCTGTTCCGCGAGTTCCAGCGCGGTGTGGCGGAGCAGATCCAGGATCAGGACTACGACACCCACTTCAACCTCGGCCTCGCCTATCGGGAGATGGGCCTACTGGACGAAGCTATCGGCGAGTTCCAGTTGGCGCTGCGGAGCCCGCTGCTCTTCATCGAGGGCGCCTCGATGATCGGTGCGTGCTACATGGAGAAGGCCCTCCCGGAGCAGGCTGCCGAATGGTACGCCCGCGGACTCACCGCCCCCGGCCTCAGCCCGGAGACCGTGCTCGGGCTGCGCTACGAGCTGGGCCGCGCCCAGGAGGCCGCTGGACGTGAGGCCGAGGCGCTCGGGAACTTCACCGAGGTCCTCACCGTCAACCCCGGCTTCCGCGACGTCGTCGACCGGGTGTCCCGCCTTCGTGCCCACTGACCAGGAGACGACCGCTCGCCGGCACTCGGAGCCGTCGTGGCGACAGATCAGGTGCCGGTCGTGACGAGAATGGCTGCACCCGTTCGGAAGAGGTGGTGGATCCGGCGCGCGTCCTCGGGCGCCATGACCAGAGTCACCGCGGGCGGCAGATCCAGGCCACGGCCGCGCAGGCGGTTCCAGCCGTCCCGCAGAGCCGCACCGACCAGGCGAAGGAAACCCTGCTGCGGCAGGCGATCGGTGATCCACAGGTCCCAGCCGTTCTCGAGCTGGATCCGGTACGACACGGGCGGCTCCGGAGTCGGGGTCGGGGTCGGCGTCGGCCCGGTGGGGGTCGGCGCCGGGGTCGCCTCTGGCTCCTCCTCGCCCTCCGCCGGCATCGGACGCAGCTCGGCGGGAGCGATGACCTCCCGGTCGGCGTCCCCTGGTCCTTCCTTGATCACCCACCACGCCGGCACCGAAGGCGAGAATGGCAGGCTGCGGCCGAACACCGGCTGCTGGCTCAGGAGCTCCAGGCCTGTCAAGCTGACGCGGTCGAGCGTGACGCCGCGGGCGCGCACTTCGAGCGCGCGCTGCTCCGGGCTCAGGACAAGGTACACCTGGGGTTTCTTGGCCGCCACCAGCTCCAGCTCTCGCGACGCGAGGTAGGCCGCGCTAGGCGGCTCGTTGCCGGCCCAGGCCAGGCGGGCAACGGCGCTAATAGAGATAGACGCGAGTACCAATCGGCGCATGCTTGTACACGAACTCCAGGTCCTCGTCGCCGAGCCGCACGCAACCGTGGGTCACGCGACGCCCCAGCAGGCTCTTGAAGAGCGTGCCGTGGATGATGTAGCCGTCTCCCATGTAGAGACCGAAATCACCCAGTGACACCGTATCCCAGCGCTCCGGCGAGCCCGGGGGGGGGGGCTTGTAGCCCTCCTCGATGAACGCCCAGTCCGGCTTGGCCCAGGGCGGGTCCTTTCGCTTGTTCTGGATGACCCGCTCGCCTAGCGGCGTGTCGAACACCCATTCGCGGCCGTTGCGAGGATCACGCAACACCCGTCCGGTCCCCGTCGAGCAGACGGCGGAGCGCAGGACCTTGCCGTCCTCCAACAGGAGCAGGCGGTTGCGGTACGTGTCGATGACGATGTAGGGACCCCGGGGCGCCAGCTTGCCGAGCTCGGACTCGGCGCGGGCCGCTCGCTTCTCGACCCCTAGGCCCTCCCCCAGACCCCCGGGAAGGACGGTGCTGATCTCGAACGCCGTCGCGACCAAGGGGCGACCACTGCGCAGCACGCTCAGACAGGCCAGCGCGGTCCCGACCAGCAGGACCAGCAACCCCAGCGTCGCCCACAACCAGGTGCGGCGCGGCGGCGGTGCCACCTGGACCCCCAGAACCACCGTCGGGTCAGCGCTCATAGGTCCCCACGATAGTCACGGGCGTCCCGTCGTCGGCCGCCGCGAAGACCCGATCCATGTCCGAGTTGGCCAGGGCAACGCAGCCGTCGGTCCAGTCATGTCCCTGGCCGCCCTCGCCGTGGATCTCGATGAGGTTGCCAATACTGACCCGGGATGGGATGCTGCCGCGGACCTTGCCGAGGGCGAATCGCATGCGATCCTCGTCATTAGGATAGTTGATCAGGAGAGCTTTGTAGTAGCGGGTCGAGTGGCCGTTCTTCCGCTGGGTCACGCGGTAGCGACCCTCCGGCGTGGCGCGATCCCCCGAGTGCTCCTTGCGCCGCAGTCCATTTGCGCCCAGCTCGGCAGGGAATGAACCCACGGCACGCCCCCCCCGATAGACGTGCACCTGGCGGCGAAGCTTGTCGATCACGATCGCGGCTTCCCCGCTGCGACGGGAGGCCTCGATGGTCTCGTTCGCCCACTGCTGCCACTGCCGCCTCAGACCAGGGTCGGAAAAGCGGGCATGGAGTGCCGTCCAGACGGAGTGCACAATGGCGGCGTCGGCTCGCGCCGCCTCCAGCTCCGTGGCCACGCCATGATAGGAATCCGCGCGGACCAGCCGTTCCACCGTGGTCAGGCGGTTGGCGGCACGCTCCATCGCCGCGGCCTCACGGCGACCCATCCCGGCCTCGCGGATCTGCGCCCGGGCTCGCACCACCTCGGCACGCGCCGCCTGCAGCAGCCCACCAGCGCGCGCCTCCATGGCCGAACGCGTCGCTCGCACCTCGCGAGTTGCCTGGGACGCCGCCCGCATCGTGCGGGCCCAGGCCATCTCGGTCCTTCCGAAGCTACCCTCCCACCACGGCGTCGCGCTTTCGCCGGCGGTGGCCACCTCGGCATCGCCCAGAAGCCGTTCGAGCTGTCGGGCGCGCTGAGGGGCATCGCGCCGGACCAGCTTGATGGCGCGCTGGACACCACGCCTGAAACCGGTCACATCGCGGGCGGGCGGACGACCACAGCCCCAGGTCAGCGCAGTCAGCACCACCAGGGCTGAATGCAACAACCGGCGGTGAGACACCGCCGGTTGTTGGAAGACTCTGAGGAAACAGGTCAGCACTTGATCTTGGTCTTGGCCGCGTTCATCTCGGTGGCCATGGCATCGACCTGGCCCTTGAGGGTCTCGGCCTGCGCCTTGGCGCCAAAGAAGTCCTCGCGGGTGAACTTGCCCTCGAGATCGGTAAGCTGGGTGGCGTAACCATCCAGGTTGCCCTTCATCATCTCGAGATCCTTCTTCATGTCCTTGGGCTTGCGACGGCACTTGTCGAGAGCGGCCAGAAGCTCCTGCGTGGAGGTGACAGCGCCCTTGACCGCGTCGATCGCAGCCTGAGCCTCGTTCTTCGCCTTCTCCTTGCCAGCGATCGCAGCGTCCTTGGCAGCATTGGCCGCGTTGGTGGCATCGGCGATGAGCTGCTTGGCCTTGGTGTAGGACCGGAAGAGGGCGAACTTGGCCTGCTGCGCCTCGAGCTCAGCATTGACCGCGTTCATCGCCTGCTGGGCCTTGTCCCACTCGCCGGCAGCGTACTTCGGCGCCTCGGCCTGCTCAACAGCAGCCAGAGCAGCCTTCGCAGCATCGATCTCCTGCTGCGGCGGCTTGGCGCAGCCAACGGCCAAAACGGCCACAACCAACACCATCACACCCACGAACAGATTCCTACGCATCGATTTCTCCTTTTCCTCTCCCTGAGGAGGGCACTCGTTTGGAGTGCCCGACAAAAACTTTCTTTCTGGTGAGGCCTGGCTCCAATTGCCAAACCCGGATTACCGGTTGCCCGAGCGCGGTGGGAGCGCATGACTTGCGCTCCTCTTCTCTACGAGCGGGCTCCACCTCCATGTGGCGCCATTCAGACGCCCTCTGGGACTCGCTTTATAGGCCTGTCGGACTTGGTTGTCAAGCGTGGCCTGCCAATCGCCGGTCAAATCGGGAGGGGTTCATCGCCAGACGCTTCAATCCTGATCGGCCCAGGATGTGCTCTGCGTCACGACCGGAACGCTCCTTCGCTTGCCTGCACGCCGGCCACTCGATACGATGGCCCGGTCCGAGGAGGGCACATGCAAAAGCTGCTGGGAGTGGTTCTCTCTCTGGGTGTGGTCACGGCCGCCGGAGCGGCGGAGAAGCGGGAAGAGATCTCCCAGGCCTTCCCAGCCCCAGCCGGCAAGGTGGTCCTGGTGGACGCTGGACCGCTCGACCTGGTCGTGCGCATCGCCGAGATTCCCGAGATCAGGGTCAAGGTGGAGCTGGTGGCCGGGGCGTTCAGCGCCGCGGCGGCAACCGCCTGGGTCGAGGCGCACCGACCGGTGCTCCAGGACTCCGAGCAGGAGCTACGCCTGAGCGCCCCGGATCCGGGCGGCGTGAAGCTCTTCAAGGGCGTGGTCATCTCCCGGGCCCGGGTCGAGCTGGTGATCCCCCCAGGGGTGCGCGCCGACCTCTCGACATCGTCAGGGAACCTCCAGGCCGAGGGTGAGTTCGGCGCCAGCCACCCGCTCCGCCTCCGTGCCTCCTCGGGCGACATCGAGCTGCTCGGCTGGGCGCCGGAGGTGGAGGCACGGACCACGTCCGGTGCCATTCTCGTGCGTGCCAGCCGCGCCATCGACCGCCTGCTCGCTCGCAGCTCCTCTGGAGACCTCGTGCTGGCTGGCGGCGTGCACGCCTTGCGGGCCGACACCGCGAGCGGCCAGGTGCGGGCCGAGGGACTGCTGGGCGGTGTGGCCATCGTCACCTCGACAGGGTCCGTGACGGTCCGCTTCGACGCGCTGGGGAAAACCGACGAGATCAGCATTTCGTCCACCTCGGGCCGGGTGCGGATCAGCTTGCCGCCGGGAGCCAAACCCTCCGGCGAGCTCGTCACGTCGAGCGGGGAGATCCGCTCGGAGCACCCCGGCGATGCCGATGCCAAGGGGATGAAGGTCCGCCTCTCCGGGGATGGCCCGAAGCTCTCGGTCTCCACCACCTCGGGCAAGATCGAGCTGACCTGATCTCCATCCGTGGCGCCCACGGTGGCATAATGGCTGGGCGACTCGTCGCAGCAAGGCGTACCGGCTGGCGCGGTGATGGACACAGCGGTCGGGATTGGCAGGTGGGGCCCCCGTGAGTACGATCGACCACATCGAGGGGAAGTACGAGATCCTCGAGAAGATCAAAGAAGGCGGGATGGGGGCGATCTACAAGGTTCGCCACCGCCTCCTCGACGAGATCCGGGTCATCAAGATCCTGCGACCCCAACTGGAGGGGGACGAGGACATCCGCCTCCGCTTCACTCAGGAGGCGCGCGTCGCGATTCGACTCCGCCACCCGAATATCGCGCAGCTCTACGACTTCTCCGTGGACGACGACGGCAACGCCTATATTGTCATGGAGTTCATCGACGGCATCACGATCGAGGAGATGGTGGCCCGCATCGGACCGCCTCCCATCGGCGTGGCGGTGGAGATCATGCGGCAGTCTTTGGCGTCGCTGGGCCACCTCCACCGCAAGGGCATCATCCATCGTGACATCGCCCCCGACAACCTGATGCTCACCCGTGAGGACGATTCTCCCTTGCGGGTCAAGCTCATCGACATGGGCATCGCCAAGGTCCTCAAGGGGTCCTCGGCCCAGACGATGGCGGGCACGTTTCTTGGCAAGGTGCGCTACTCCTCGCCTGAGCAACTGCGTGGTGAGGGCGACGCGATCGACGCCCGCTGCGACATCTACTCCCTGGGCGTCGTGTTCTACGAGCTGCTCACGTCGCACGGCCCCTTCAAGGCCACCACCGTCCCAACGCTGGTCGCCGCTCATCTCTTCAGCCCACCCCTGTCGTTCGCCGAGACCGACCCGGCCCATCGCATTCCGGAGGATCTGCAAGCCATCGTCCTGCAGGCGCTCAGCAAAGAGAAGGCGGATCGCTTCCCGACCGCCGAGGCCATGGCCGACGCCCTGGCGGCCGTCGCGGCGCGGTTCCCCTGTGAGCCCGAGGCCATTGCGCGCGCCTATGTGATGCCCAACGGCCCCACCGACCGCATCCCCGTCCAGAAGGTCGGCTCCACCCAGAACCGCATCAACCGCCAGTTTGCAGTGAACCCGACGGCGACCGGCCGCGACGACGCCACGACCGCCATCCCGCGCGCGGATGACGAGCCCGCGCCGCCCCCTCCCGACGCCACCGGGACAGGAGGCTCCACGCCGGCAGCCACCCCTCCCTTGCCGCCCGCGGCCAAGGCCGAGTCCGATTCGACCTTGATCCGCCAGATCGCCTCTTTCCTGTCCTCCGCCGACAAGCTCATCGACGTTGGTCAGATCGAGGAGGCGAAGCTTCAGATCGGGGCGGTCCTCCAGCTCGACCCCGGGAATCCAAAGGCGCAGAGATTGCTCGAGAAGGCCGATGCCCACACCACCGCCCACCCGGTTGGCCTCAGTGCCACCGAGGCCCTGGCGGTGGCAATGGCGGAGGTCGAGTCGCTGTTGGCGCGCGGCGACCTCGCCACCGCGCGGGCACTCGTGGAGCGCGTGGAAGCCGAGCTGGGGCGCAGTCGCACGCTTGAAGAGGTGAGGGGCCGCATCGTCAAGCGCGAGGAGCAACTGGCCTCCGACCGCGTGTTGCGGGAAGCCGAGGAGCACCTTCGAGGCGGGCTCCCGGGTGAGGCCTTGCGCGTCCTGGAGGAGTTCCTCGCCACGTCGGGGGTCCGCAACCGGAAGCTCGACAGCCTGCTGGCCCGCGCCCAGTCCGCCCAGCGCGAGCAGGAGGAGTCCGAAGCTCGCCAGCGCGGGCTCGAGGACGCCATGGGCGCCGCCCAGCTCGCCATCGACAGCAACGACTTCGAAGGTGCGCGGGGGTTCGTGGCGTCGGCCCGCGAGCGCTGTGGAGAGCTCCCCGACCTCGACACCCTCGCCCGGCGGATCGACGAGGCCGAGCAGCGCAAGCTCGAGTCCGACATCCTCTCCCTGCTTTCCGAGGCCCGGGGCCTCGCCGACCAGAACCGCTTCGCCGAGGCCATCGACACGCTCGAGCACGCCCTTGCCCTCCGCCCCCAGGACGACGGCATCCGGCGGGCTCTGGCGGCGACCCAACGGGCGCAGCAGCGGTTCCAGCGCGAGGAGGAGAGGCAGCGCGCCGTGGCCGAAGCTGCGGCTCGGTTGCACGAGCTGGTGGCCAGCGGCCAGCTCGATGAGGCTGCGGCCGATCTCCGGGTCGCCTGCGAGACGTGGGGCGAGTCGGACGCGCTGTCCGCCGTGCGGACGGCCCTTGACGAGGCACGCAAGAAGGAGGTTGCGCGCAGGGTCCGCGCCCTGCTGCGGGAAGCCGGTCGCTGCGTCGAGCAGAATGCGTTCCCCGCCGCCATCGAACGGATCGAGGAGGCCGCCGGGCTGGCTCCCGACAATGCGGAGATCCCCGAGATCCTGGCTAAGACCCGCCAGGCCCGAGCCGAGTACGAGGAGACGCAACACCGGCAGGCCGTCCTCCAGGCGGCGGTGCGGGAGGTCCGCTTCCTTCTTCAGAGCGGCCGCCTCGATGCGGCCGAGGAGCGTCTGGCCCGCGCCGTCGTGGATTGCGGCGAGACCATGGAGCTCGGGGCCCTGCGGCAACGCCTCCAGTCCATCCGCCACCAGGAGCGGGAGGCCCACGTCAAGCTACTCCTTCGCGAGGCGGTGGCGAGCGTCGAAGCGTTCCACTTCCGGGAGGGCGTCAGCCGGGTCGAAGAGGCCCTCCGGCTCAAACCGGGTGACCCGACGTTGATCGAGATTCTCGGCAAGATGCAGACCGCCTGGCGCGCCCACGAGGCCACCGAGCGCCGTCGCAAGGCGCTCGCCGAGGCCGTGACGGGCCTCGAGGACCTCCTCGAGGCCGACAACCTCGACCGGGCCGCACGGAGGATGAGCGCCATCACGACCCACCTGGGGGGTGACGCGCGACTCGACGAGCTGCAGGAGCGGCTCGACGCCGCCCTCGCCACCCGCCGGGCCGACGAGGAGAAGCTCGGGCAGCTCGTCACCGAAGCCCGTCGGCTCATCGCGCTGCAAAGCCCCGAGCAGGCGCTACCCCTACTGGAGGAGGCGACCGCCATGCGGGCGGCCAGCGCCGAGGTGACGGTCCTGCTCGGCGAGGCCCAGGTGCTCGTTGGCCGCCAGGAGGAGCAGCGCAAGCGCATCCAGGAAATGCTCGAGGCGATGGAAGCCATCGAGCAGCGCCTGGAGGCTGGCGAGCTCGACGAGGCCGAGCGGGCGCTTGGCCTGGCGGAAAAGATGTTCGCCGGCGAGGCGGTGATTCGCGGGCTACGCCGCCGCCTCGAGCAGCAGCGCACGCAGGCGAAGGCGCTCCAGGTCATCGCCCTCGTCGAGGACGCTCGGGCTCTGGCCATGACGGAACACTACGAGAAGGCCATCCTGGAGACCCAGCGGGCCCAGGGTCTCGACTCCGGAAACCAGGAGGTGCGGGACCTCCTGCAGGAGTTGCCGCGCCGCCAGGCCGCGACCAGCGTCGAGGCACTCGTCGCGCGCGGCGCCCTCGACGAGGCAGCGCGGGCGCTCGCCCTGGCCGAGAAACTCCATGGCACCTCCGATCCCCTCCTCGCTCCCCTCCGGCAGCGGCTCGAGGAGGAGCAACGCCGCACGGCGCCCCCGCCGCTCCCGAAGCCGATGAGCTGATACCGCCGCAGTCTTGAGCTCGTTCTCGTCGATTTCCACGGCGACGGCCAGCGCCGCCTGAAGGTCTCGGTGAGGACGCCGAAGATATTCTTCCACCAGCCTCGTCGCAAGCGGTCCGCGCTAGCGCGCCGCCGGCTTCACCCGCGTCAGGAAGAACGTCCCGTTGGAGATCTTGCCGCCGAGGTCGAAGCCCCAGTCCTCGTTGTGGTGGTCGGTATCCAGGAACGTGATCGCCAGGTGGCCCATGTGACCTTCACCGGGCCGGATGTTGGTGCCGTCCTTGAACTCGAAGACCACGATCTTGGGGTCGGCCGAGGGCGTCGCCAGGAAGCGCGGCTGGTTGTGGGCCGTGCAGTAATGCGTCGCCATCAGGTTGTCCTTGTCCATGTGAAACATCGTCACCATCTCGTGAGGCGTACCCGCGGCGATGACGTGCATCACCGCGGAGCCGCCGCCGGCGAGCCTCCTTTCGCGCAGAAAGGTAGGGGAGCCCTGGGGGTGCTGACGCTACTTCTGCGGCATGTCGATGCCCCAGTAGTAGGCGTCGAAGAAGGGCTTCCAGTCCTGCTTGGTGACGGCCTCGAGCACGGCCTGGACGGTCGGGGTGTTGCCGAACTTCCACTTGAAGGTGGCCCGGCATGAGGCGAGGAGGACCAGGAACGCCTGGTCGCCGATCTGCTCGTGGATCGAGTGGAGCAGCCACGGTCCCCTGGCGTAGAGCAGGTAGGTGCGCGCCGTCCATGCCTTGTAGCTGTCCGACTTGTTCGCCACCCGGTTGGCCAGCGGGATCGGCGCCACCTCGGTGGCCTGTTTGGCCCGCGACTTCCACACCGCGGCCAGCCCCTTGTAGTCGCCCTTGCCGCGCAGGTCACGGATCACCTGACCAGCCGAGACCTCGGCGAACGCCTCGGTCAGCCACTGCTCCTCCTGGCCCGGCATCTTGACCACATGGCCCCAGTACTGGTGGGCGATCTCGTGGGCGAAGCACTCGCTGATCCCCTTGGAGAACAGCTCGTTGAGGTCGTCGCCAATGGGGTTGAACGCCTCCTTCGTGATGAACATGAAGGCCGGCGGCGCCTGACCGTAGCCGAGGTCGTTGATCTCGATGACGTTGAACTCGTCGAACGGGAATGGCCCGAGAAACCCCTCGTAGTACGTGATGATCTTCTGAGTCAGGTTGAGGAGCTTGGCCATTGCGATCTCGTTCTTGCCCGCGTACGACGCGATGGTCCCCATCGCGTTTCGGCGCACGCCGTGCGCCGGCGCGGCGCATGGCGCCGCGAAGCGCGGTCGGGACGACCGCGCCCACCTTTCCGAGCAACGAGATGAACAGCCCTCTTCGCCGATTCCGGAGCTGAGCTCACTGTCGATTCCCAACGACTGAGAGCTCGACGCCCCGTTGGTTGCGGCTCTGCCGCCTTGGACTCTCCCTCCCTACGTCGTGGCATCGAAGCTCTCGTGCTCGGTGCGAACAATGCAGTCGTCGATGAGCACTGACACGAACAGCGCCGGCATGAGCGTTGCGTCCTCGGTCGGGTCGGTGGCGAGAGATGTCCGATTTCGGACTGTCAGGGACCGCGATCAGAGAAAAACGGACAGGGGAGGCAATCAGGACCATGGACACAAAGCACTGCACGGACACGCGATTACAGACAAGGAGTACGATGGCATGAGGTTCGCTTGGGGAAACACCCGAGGTGAGCGACGTGGACGACAGACGGACCAGGAGAATCAGGAACTCACGACCGTCGCTCACGTATCCAACCATGTTGGCCCCCAGATCGGAGGACTGACCCATGGCCATCCACCAGGATCTCAGGCAGGCGCTTCGCGGCCTGCGGCGCGCCCCGGGGTTCACGGTGGTGGCGCTGCTGACGTTGGCTCTGGGCATCGGCGCCAGCACGGCCGTCTTCTC
>Ga0116171_10005179_pt1 | contig 11506 bp, 10 predicted proteins | sample AD_JPNHW2_MetaG_FD_89798 | JGI IMG/M metagenome (GOLD analysis project Ga0116171, IMG submission 89798) | Active sludge microbial communities of municipal wastewater-treating anaerobic digesters from Japan - AD_JPNHW2_MetaG | ecosystem: Engineered > Bioreactor > Anaerobic > Digestate | place...
GATTACTGCCGTATTAGTTGTTTTAAGATTTGTCAGCAAGGTATTAAGAGCAGTAGCTTTTAAGTCTGTTTCATTGGGAATATACAAAGGTTCTGCTGAAACTGATACAATTAACTTATTGAAATTGTCTATTAGGCTGTCATAGCTTTGCTGTGAAACCGAAATCTGAATTACTTCAACTGGAGTTGGGGTAGTACCTTCAGCAGATGGAGTAAAAGAGGGAGTTTTTTTATTGTCGGCACGTTTGCCCTGAATTTTACGGTTAATTGTTTTAGCATCATCAATTGTCTGCTTAACCGCATCGGTAGCATCTAAAGCATTTACAACGCGCGTGCAAAGTTTTTTGAGATTTGCAAAAGCAATCTCTCGGGCGTTTGTAGCATTGTCAAAAGAGGTCTTAGTTGCTTTTACTGTTTGAAGTGAATTACGTGTACTTGACAGCAATGTATTCATCGCTGTGATTTTTATACTGCTTTTTGTTGGATTGTAGGCGGTTCCATAACCCGTGCAAAATGAAATTAAATTTTCAAAGTTTGCAACATTTTTTGCATGTCCTGTTTCGGTTGTTGATGTCATTTTTTTAAAATTTAGTTAATAAATGAAGATGATTAATTATTATTTCAATTAAAATAAAAGTCTCCGGGAATTATGCCCGCTAAAAAAGTGTTGATAAGAGTACCGTCCGGTTTGTAACGATATATAACACCTTTCTGTACATAATCAATTGCATCGGCAACGTAAACGATACCTGAATTGGGTTCAATGCCAAGTCCGTAAAAATTCCTTGTTCCTTGGGCAATTAAAGCGATGCCCGGCAAATTGCCGGAAGTTATGCTCATTTGATAAACGCCTTTGTTAAGGAAATATAAAGTATCATTTGTTCCATTAATATCTAAACGCCAAGGGCTATCGGACAGATTTTGAAACTGAAATGATTGATCGACCTGTTTTGTTAATGGATTGATTTGATAAAGACCGGCATAATTGTTACCGGTATGCATACCGCTACAAAGAACCCAAAGTTTGCCGTTTTTATCTTCTTTGATTGAATTTGAACCATAAGAAACCTGTATGCTGTCTTCTAATACATCGGTTGATGTATTAATGACATAAATTTTATCACGGTACTGATTTGTAACAAATGCTTTACCATAAGAAAGTACAAGCTCTTCCGTCCAACCGGCACAAGGTATATTTCCGGTTATTGTGTTTGTACTTAAATCAACAATAGTAATGGAGTTAGAGTATAAATCGGTTACATAGGCTTTGCTGTTGCTTACAGGCAAAAAATAGCGGGGAGATGTAAAACCGTTGATAGTAGCCGTTGCAACAAAGGTTAAAGGATTTACAACAACGACTTTCCCTGAATTATTGACTACAATATATGCTTTGCCATTGAATAAGCACATTGATTGGCATACATCGCCCAAAGAGACACCATTAGCAGGCTGGTACAAATCTTCTGTTACAGTTGCTGTTGATATATCGTAATAACTGACTTTTGCATTACCAAACTGAAAATTTCCTTCATTGGTTATAAATACACCCCCGCTATTTCCTACTGAAATCTGCGGATCAGGAATATCCTCCGGCTTGTCTTTACGGCAAGAAACTGTAAATACAATAAGGATAAAAAGCAAGTACTTTAAAAATCTATTCATTGCTTATAATTATTTTTTGAACTGCAATTCCGTTTTGGGTTTCCACTTTTAAAAAGTAAAGGCCATTGTTTGCATTTATACCGGAGATTTCAACTGTTTGCCACCCTTGTATGTGATTTGATTTTTTCTCCATATAAACGCTTTTTCCTGTCATATCAATTATTTCAATAATAACATCAGAACTCTTATCGAGAAAGAATTGAATGACTGCTTTATCTTTAACGGGGTTAGGAAATACACTCAGCTTAGCTTTTGCAGCGAACAACTCATTTATACCTGTAACCTGATTTATTACACCGACAGCATCTAAATCAAAACCGCTTGAAGCGAAAGGGGTATTCCACGGGTCGTTTATTTTGTGCCCGTATTGGTCGTAACGTGAATATGCATTTTGAATACATCCTACAACATCAATAATTTTTATGTGCGTAATATTGTTTATATCCAAACCACTTTGACCTGCCAATTCCTGCAAATCAAAAGGGGTTCCGTATAATGCCCTGTATTTTCCGGCAAGATTATTTATTTTAGTGGCATCGACAATGCCAAAACCGTCAATCTGAACAGTATCCTGGGTATTTGAAGTAGCCAGAAACCTGAAATAATTAATGCCGTCTGAACTAACCTCAACAAAAGCTAATTCCAAAAAAGTATCACTGAAGCTGTTTTCAAACACGGCAAAATCCCATCCCGCACCGTTTTTAATTGGATTAGCAAAAGTTAACATGGCATAACCGCCATCACCTAAACTTACCAAACCGTTTTCACCTGCCTTACCCAATGCCATAGTACTGTCGCCATAAGAAGCATATCCGAGGGCAGGGTTTGATATATTCTGATAACCTCTAACAATGGTACATCCGTTTGCCCATGCAACAAATACGGAACTGTCTTTATAAATAGCTGTAGTACCAGGCTGACCGACAGGAGGTGGAAACTGAGCATTTGCAGCAATAGTACAAATGCTCAGGATAACACTTAAAATAAGATTTTTCATTCTTTAACAAAATGTTTTGTGTAGTTTGTTTTTTCGCATGATACAACAACAGTATAAAAACCGGCAGGTAAATGATAAATGGGAATTTGTAAAGTTTTTGAAGTTGTATTTTCACTCACAAGTAATTTCCCGGTTGCGTCAATAATTTTTATGGTCGAATTTTTTTTGTCGGAATTATTCAATGTAATATTAATAAAATCAGTAGCAGGGTTAGGATAAATAAGGATATTTGCAGGCTGTTGATAATCGGTAATTGATGTGGTATTCATTGCTGCTACCGGATAATCTGGTCTTATCACAGGAGTGAAATTCATATAAGAACACCCGAATAAATCGCCATTGCCCAAGGTTGTGCTTATTCCCATATTCATATCCCAGTTTCCTAAATTAGTTGCACTCCATGTGCCCCAATAGTTAGGACTGCCGCCTATACCGGAGAATGAATTGTATGTAATGTCATTCAAAAAGCCACCGCTGATTGCCACATTAAGGACAGGATCGGCAGCATCAATGTCGTTAAGCATTTGTTCAGCAGTAACGGTTCCTGAATGCAAATATCCCCAAGCAAATGAAGAAGCTCCCGAACCATCAAGGAAATCGACTACAAGCAGGGTGGTGTCGGTACCAGTGCCTACCCAGAAATTTATTTCCTGTGCCGTAAAATAGAAAGGAGCAAAAGCGGGAATTGGTTCTCCGGGCGCTAATGCAGGACTAAAGTCAGTATAAGCACAGGCAAACCAGTCGCTGTTTGAGAGTGTAGTTGAAATACCGCTATTCATACTCATTGTTGCAATGCTTGTTCCGCTCCATGTTGACCAATAATTTGGGCTGCCTCCAATCCCTGAATGTGAACCGTAAACTATATCATTGAGGAAACCGCTTCCGATAGCCACAGTAAGGTTGGCATCTGCTGCCGCAACAGCATTCAGCATATCTTGTCCTGTTGCACCGGCATTATGCAAATAACCCCAGGCATAAGATGTGTCCCAGGTTGCATCGTGAAAATCAACCACAAGCACTGATGAATCAGAACCCGTTCCTATCCAGTATTTCACTTTTGAAAGTGTGAATTGTGCATTCACTGTTAAGCTTTGTGCAACAAGTATCCCTGCTGCAAAAAATGTAAGTAATCGTTTTTTCATTTTCATTTGATTTTAATGGTTATTATTAGGTTTATTAAATTGTATTGAAATTCCTGTATGATAATTTCTTAATGGCATTGCCCTGTTAAGGATGACCTGAAATTGTTCATTGAATATATTATAGACCGCTGCGAATAAGCTGAAAGTAATTTTTTTGACAGTTATTCTGTACGACAAATACAGATTTGAATTCCAATAGGGTTTCAAGTACTCGGTATTATCGGTTGAAGTATAGCGGTATCCCGTATAGCTTTGATTAAAACAAAGGAAAAGCCCTTTATATTCAATTGAAAATTTCCCATGACCGCTATACATTGGCACATATATAAGCTGCTTGCCCAAAGAGGCATCGTTGTCAGTTTTAGCCTTTTGATTTGTTGATACTACATAATTTGTAATCAAACCAAGTTTAAGCTTCACTTTCTTAATTTGAAATCCCAATTCAGAACGTGTTTCAGAGCCTCTGCTCCATACTTCCATCACATTTTGTGGACTCCAATAACTTTGACCCGGAAGCCACACAATCCAGTTTTTCATGTTTCTATTAAAAATTGTAGGTTCAAATTGGAAATTAATTTTTTCATTTTTCGAATTTAGTTTTACAAGTAACCCTATTTCTTCGCTATACCCATTTTCAGGCAACAAGTCGGGATTTCCGCCCGGAACCCAGTACAAATCGTTATAAGTCGGAGCGCGATATACGCGTGCCACATTGCATTTTGCCGATAACCATTTTAGAATAATGTATTCACTACCTAAAGAAAAGGTAAAAGGTGAAAAAGTTTTATCGGTAATTTCTTCCCTCCCAGAAAGGGTTGATATAAACTTATTGTTCTTTGAGCTATATCTGTAGGAAATAAATAAAGATGTTTTATTTTGATGAGGCTTGTCGGGATAACCGTCGGAAACAGCCTGAGTAAAGGTATTGTTTATGCCTATGTTTAAGAAATGGCTTTTATGCAGTATTATTTTTGATTCAGCCTCTGTAAAAAATGTCTGCGAACGACTTAGTGCAGGTGTCTCATAAGTATAATCGGAATAAGCAATATTCTCATCAAAATAAGCAGCTCTGGCAAACCAAAGTACTTTTTCACCCGTCCTCTGCCATTCAGAAGTAATACGATAGTTCTCGTCTTTCTGGTTGGCTTTGCTGATTGTTTGTAACATAGTGGGTGGAATATTCCTGTTGCTGTACTGATACCAAAAACGGACATTTATTTTTTGCCTGCTATTTATATGAAAATAATTTTCTGAAAGCAACTCAAATTGCCAAAGTTCTGCATTGCTCTGTTTTTCCTTTGGGGAATCGTACACCTGAGTATTGAAATAATCGAAATTATTTTTAGCGGTTGTGTTGGATAACTTCAAAGATGTTATCCATCTTGGTTTGCTGATTTCCACCAGAATATTTTGACCGTAATCAGAAAAACTACCAAAAGAAGCACCTGCTGATATAGTGATGCCGTTATTAAATTTAATATCGTTGTTTAAATGAATTGCTCCGCCAACTGCTCCGCTACCCCACAAAGCACTTGACCCGCCATACTGAATATTTATACTATTCATAAAACCATTTGGAATAAGCGATAAATCTAATTGACCATTCATGGGACTGCCAATATTGAAACCGTTCCATAAGATAGCTGTGTGGTTGGCACTTCCACCTCTGAAGGAACTGGTAGCCAGACTACCCATACCATAAGACTTGATAAACAAAGGACTTTCGTTCTCTAATAAAGTGGAAAGATTACCCGATTTATATTGGCTAATTGTTATGCAATCAATTTTTTGAATTTTTGCACCGGCAGAAAAGTTTTCAAGACGATTAGCTGTAACAATTACTTCCGTCAAACGATAAGTCGTATCGGAAAGTGATTTTTGGGCAAATCCGGAAAATCCAATAAAAAGAAAAAAATAAAAAACAAACAGTCTTATAAAATTCATTTTCTAACGATTTGTAAAAAATCATTCATCACTGAATTCCACAAGCTTTTTTGAAAAAATTTAGGAGAGGGGGAATGCACCGGATATGAATAAGAAATCTCAGGCACATCTACCTGACTATAGCTTTTTTCGCGAAAGCATTGTCAATCCGAAAAAGACAGGTTTCCTGACTTGTAACATTTTTACCTTCCTTCCCATCCGCCGGCTGGCGAACAGTGGACTTTATTGGTAAAAACCTTTTACGTTACTTACAGTTGCGCGACAGTTCGTGATTTTCACACGATTCCCTCTTTATATACTGCTAAGTATAATCTTATTCGGTTTTTGAAATGAAGTAAAGAACGTTTATCAGATGCAAAAATACAATATTTTTATTATGCAAGGTTTTTTTTAATTTTTTTATTAAAATATATCAATCGTTTCTCCTTGTCTGAATGGTTGTAATATATAATTTTCAGAAACAAACTCTTGCTGCATTGTATTTATAATGTCAAAAGAATGAAATTTTGGTAAAATCGTTGTTCTTAATTGATATTCAATACCGAAATTTCTGAGTACTTTAATAGAAGAAATGATTTGATTAATCAAATCCCGGTGTGAGCAATTCGTGATTTCAGAATATTTATCCGCCTCCAATACAATTTTAATATCCATTGCAACAAAATCAATAAGCTTGTTACGAATAAGCAATTCCAGCATTTCAGGATTTGAACCATTTGTATCCAGTTTAATTTTATATCCTAACAATTTTATTGATTTGATAAACATTATTAAATCATTATGAATAGTCGGTTCACCACCCGTTACAACCACACCATCAATCCAGTTTTTTCTTTTTAATAAATAATCGAAGATTTCTTTTTCTGTTATATCGGGAGTTTGATTCAATAATTCCGGCAATACAAGGGAAGAATTATGACAGAAGCCACAACGAAAATTACAACCTTTTGTAAAAACTACTGCTACTGCTTTGCCTTCCCAGTCAACAAAACTCTGTTTAATAAACGCACCTATTCTCATTGTCGAAAAATTAAAATTCAATTCCTTCTCTGGCTTTAACTCCTTTATAGAAATAATGTTTTATTTCTTGCATTTCAGTTACCAAATCAGCTATTTCAAAAAGTATTGTCGGCGCATAACGTCCTGTAATTATTATTTCAGTTTCATAAGCCTTGTTTTTCAATAGTTCGATAAGCTCTTCTGCCGAAAACAGGTCATAAGTAAGTGCAATATTTGCTTCGTCAAGGACTACAATATCATAAGTACCTGAAATTATTACATTTTTTATTTCTGCAAAATCTTTACGTGCCATATCAATATCAGCTTGTGAGGGCTTTTTAATAATAAAACAATCAAGCCCGTATTGTTTAATAGTAATATTGGGTAAAAAATTTTGTATTGTTTTAACCTCTGAATAAATCTGTCCTTTTACGAACTGGGCAAAGAATACTTTTTTACCTGCTCCAACCGCCCTTAATGACAATCCTAAAGCTGCTGTAGTTTTGCCTTTTCCGTTGCCTGTATATACTTGTATGTATCCTTTCATAATGATTATTGTAAATTAAACATAAATAGCTCGCCAAAACCGACAGGAATATTGAATAAATTTTTTAGCAATACGTTGTTGATGTGTGCATGAATGCAACGAATAACGCCTGCGTGGGTAATCAGCAATATTTTCTGATATTTCCTATTTTGTAATGTCTCTAAAAAATATACAACTCTGTCGAAAACATCTTGCAGGCTTTCACCTTTTGGAGGACGTTCGGTAACAAAGCTTTCGCACCATTTTTCAAGTTGATCTCTATCTATTTCATCCCATTTTTGATTTTCCCAAACGCCGAAGCACATCTCTTTTAATGCAGATTCTATAATTATTTCGTCAAGATTGAGCGCTTTTGAGAGCTTAATACACCGCTCCGACGGGCTGCAGAATACAGCATCGAAAGGGAAGCGTAATACTTTTTTTATTTGTGCGGCTTCTTGCTCAAAAGTATCGGCTAACGGCACGTTGCTTTGTCCATAGCATACTGTTAATCCTGATTTTACGCGAGTATGCCGGATTACATGAATTTCCATAAAGCAACAAAGGTTAAAAGAATTATTAGCTCCGCTAATTGTTCGATACATCCAAGGCAGTCGCCGGTGTAACCGTGCAACCATTTTTCGAAATAGCGTTTACCGCCAATAACCAACAAAAACAATGGAAACAGAACAATTAAAATAATCGGATAGCGGATAGCGAAAATCGCCAAAGGCGTAAGGCCAAAAAGGTACGAAATGATAATCTCAGTACGCGTGACACTCTTTGCTATGGGTTTAACTTTTGAAGTTTCGTCAGCCCGTGCGTATTGCGAGATAAAAACGATATTTCCCGAAGCCAACCGCGCCAATGAATGGTAAAGAATAAAAAAAAGATACACGAGACATACACTTTCTCTTTCTAATTGCGTAACGAGGATAGAAAGCGAAAAAAACTTCAGGGCAAACAAAAAAATCAACGTCACCACACCATAGGTTCCTATTCGGCTATCTTTCATGATTTCCAGGATTTTTTCTTTGGTCCAGCCGCCCCCGAAGCCATCAATACTATCAGCAAAACCATCTTCGTGAAACGAGCCTGTGGCTATAACACCTGCAATCAACGATAGCACAACGGCAATGGCGGTTCCGAAAAGCAATGAAGCTCCCCAGTATATCAAAAACGATGTACTGCCAACAATAATGCCTACCAAGGGAAAGAAGCGCGTAGCCTGATTCAGGTTTTCGTGTGAGCAATCGAACTTTTTAGGACAAGGTATTCTGGTATAAAACATTAAAGCGGTAAAAAAAAGTTGAAGTTGGCGTTTCATACCTCATTCTTTATTTGAAACGTTAGCGTTTTCGAAACTCGCCATATTGTTCAAAAATTCAACGGCATTGGCAATAACCGGATAGGCAAGAGCGCAGCCGGTACCTTCGCCAACTCTTAAATTCAGGTTCAGCAACGCTTCAACATTCAGGTAGTTCAGTAAAGTGTGATGACCGCTTTCGTCACTTTGATGACAAAATATGGCATTTTGTTTTATGTCTGGCTTCATCTTATATGCAGCCAAAAAAGCAGTTGTGGCGATAAAACCATCAACCAAAATCAGCATATTATGTTGAAAAGCCTGTAACATTGCAGCGGTCATTTGCGCCATTTCAAAACCGGCAAAAGTTTGCAGAATTTCTTTTATACCGGCTATTGTTCCGTGAAAGCTTTGCGCCTCCTTTAAAATGGCTGTTTTATTCAACAATTGATGGTCGTTTAGCCCTGTTCCTCTCCCTATACATTGTTCTAAAGGGATATTGCACAAATAACTCATCAGCATCGAAGCCGAAGCAGTGTTTCCAATGCCCATTTCGCCAAAGCCTACAACATTGCATTCTGAGGCACTTAATTGATCTACAATATTTTTTCCGTAATAAAAACATTGTTCCAATTGTTGCTCTGTCATAGCTTTTTGATTTAAAAAGCTTTTGGTTCCTTTTGCAATCTTTGCATTTATCAGAACTCCTCCGCAGTTATAAAAATCGTAATTTACGCCGGCATCAACTATTTGCAAATCAATTTGATTATGCTTGCAAAAAACATTTATTGCAGCGCCGCCACTCAAGAAATTGATTACCATTTGTCCGGTAACTTCGGGCGGATAAGCGCTCACACCCATTTGAGCAATGCCGTGGTCGCCAGCAAAAACGATAATGGTTGGTTTTTGCAAATTCGGAAATAAGCTATTTTGTGCCATTCCTATTTGCAACGCCAATTTTTCGAGACGGCCAAGAGAGCCTAATGGCTTGGTTTTTAAGTTAATTTTTTCTTGTAGTTGTTCTTCTAACATTTTTTTATCAAGAAAGTTGAAGTCTGGTTAGGATAGCGTCATTTTTATTCAAAATAAATTATCATTATTCATGATGAACAACCTTTTTTAGCCGAAGCACCGGTAATTTAAATTGAGCATATTCAAATATTCCAAACAAAATACCTGTATAAACAAAGTCACCTATAAGGGTGTTTTTGAAAAAAGGAAGTCCCGCGGTATAGCAAACTATAAGTCCTGTAAAATCTTTAGGATACATGCTTGTTGAAAACCAAACGCCAAAATTGGAGATAAGAAAGAAAACTATTGATGCGCTAAGGCTACCAATAATAACATAGTGAACTTTTATCTTTTTCAAAACGATAAAACCGATAAGCCCGATTAAGATAAATGCTCCGTACGTCCAATAAAAACCGGGGTAAAACCATACGAAATGATTGAAATACTGACCATACACAACATTGTTTAACACCAAATCACTCAGCCACATACTAAGTATGGGAATAATAAACGAAAGATATCGTTTGCTAAAGTATGCTGCACCAAATAAAGCCATTGCACCAATAGGGGCAAAATTTGCAGGATGCGGGATTAACCGGCTGAATGCTGCAAAAAAAACCATCAGTGTTATCACTGAAAGTCGCAAATTAATTTTCTGTTTTTCCATAATGTTATTTATTATTTTGTTATACCATTTGATTTATTTTATTGAATGTATCATTCTCTATTTTTTCAATTTCAAGAGTTTTTTCTAATCTTTTCCCGTCAAACAATTTTCTGTCTTTAAATTCTTCTTGTTTTCCATTATTCCATTGTCTGACTGGTCGCATATAACCTACTATTCTACTATACACTTCGCATTCTGCATCACAAACGGGGCATTTAAAGTGTTCACCATGAATATAACCGTGTGATGGACAAATACTAAACGTTGGTGAAATCGTAATATATGGCAGATGAAATGAATTTGTTATTTTACGGATAAGATTTTTTGCAGAAAGAGCAGGCATGTTATTTTCGCCGGTAAATATATGAAGCACCGTACCACCGGTATAGAGCGTTTGTAAATCATCCTGTAAAGTTAATACTTCAAATATATCATCGGAAAAATTTACAGGTAAATGCGTTGAATTAGTATAATAAGGACTGGCTCCATTTTTAAATGCTTCAGGATTTGCTGTAATAATATCGGGGTGTTGAACCGTGTCAATCCGTGCAAAACGATAGGCTGTGCTTTCAGCTGGTGTTGCTTCAAGGTTATAAATATTCCCTGTTTCTTCCTGAAACCCTGTTAAAACTTCCCGCATAAATAACATTATGCGTTTGGCAAAATCTTTACCTTCGGGATGTGCAATGCTTTCACCTAAAAAATTAAGGCAACATTCATTCATTCCGTTTATTCCAATTGTCGAAAAATGATTTTTCCAATAGCAATTAAAACGGTTGTAAACGTGACGTAAAAAGAACTTTGAGTATGGATACAATCCCTTTTCTGTATATGTTTCAATAGTTTTACGTTTAATTTCCAAACTGTCTTTTGCTAATTCCATTAAATTTTTTAAACGCTGAAAAAAGTTTTCTTCGGAGGTGGCTTCATAACCCAACTTAGGCAAATTAATAGTAACGACACCAACCGAACCTGTCAATGGATTTGCAGCAAACAATCCGCCGCCTCTTTTATTCAATTCCCTTTTATCCAATCGCAGGCGACAGCACATACTGCGAACATCATCAGGTTTCATGTCAGAATTTACAAAATTGGAAAAATAAGGCACACCATATTTAGCGGTCATTTCCCAAATTCCATCATAAGCAGGATTGTTCCACTCAAATTCAGGAGTTATGTTATATGTTGGGATTGGAAATGAAAATAAACTGCCATTGGCATCGCCTTTAATCATAACTTCTGCAAATGCACGA
>Ga0116171_10005180_pt1 | contig 11503 bp, 3 predicted proteins | sample AD_JPNHW2_MetaG_FD_89798 | JGI IMG/M metagenome (GOLD analysis project Ga0116171, IMG submission 89798) | Active sludge microbial communities of municipal wastewater-treating anaerobic digesters from Japan - AD_JPNHW2_MetaG | ecosystem: Engineered > Bioreactor > Anaerobic > Digestate | place...
GGATATCCGGCACCAGAAAGACAAGAAGATCGTGGTCGAGATCAAGGCTCTGGACGTCTACGACCCGACTACAGGCCAGATTCGGTCAACCTCCACCGACGACATCGCCTGCTGGTTTGTCGACACCGACTACAACGGCGAGAGCTTCTTCGTCCGCCACGCCTACTTCACCGGCGCCGACGAGCCCTACGACAAGCTCAAGCGCGCCCTCCGCGCCGAGATCGACGAGGCCGCCTGGTCCACCCTCTACCGCACCACCAGCCGCCCCTTCCCCAAGCCCGCCTCTGGCAAGCTCGCCGTCAAGGTCATCAACCACTTCGGCGACGAGGTGCTGAAGGTGGTGGAGGCTGCCGACATCGCGAACGCGGAATCTCACTACGAGGCGTTGGGCTCCAGAAATAGGCAACCATGAAGTGGCTCCCAAGCTCTAGGCGTAGTTTCGACCAGGCTCGGGCCCAGAGAACTCCTTGGTCGACTTGGATCGAGACACCCACCAGTCGCCGTTGGCGACCCACAAACGGACAGCAGGGTGCTGGTCAGCCGCTCACCGTCGGAGGAGCTAGCCAATGACCGCGCTGCCCAGTCCGAGCAAACCACCTTCACGTCCCCACAGTCGCGCCACTGCCGCTGCTCGGCGTGCCCTGTACACTGCCGCCTTTCTGTTCCTGTCCGCGAGGCTGAACGGCGGGCCCATCGCATCGCCAGTCGCCGGATCCCAGAAGCCAGCACCCGAGCCTATCAAGGTTGGTGCCCTCTACTCGCTTACTGGCACCATGGCCATCAGTGAGAAGTCCCTTGTAGACGCGGTGACTCTGGCAGTCGCGCAAATCAACGAAAGCGGCGGGCTCCTTGGGAGGCCGATAGTAGTAGTCAAGGAGGACGGGCAGTCTGACTGGCCAACCTTCGCTCGGAAAGCGGAGAAGCTAATCCTGGTCGACAAGGTGTCATCAATCTTCGGGTGTTGGACCTCAGCATCGCGAAAGGCAGTAGTCCCTATCGTGGAATCCCACGACAACTTGCTCTGGTACGCAGTCCAATACGAGGGCATGGAAGCGTCGCGGAATGTCATCTACGGTGGTGCAACCCCCAACCAGCAGATACTCCCAGCACTCGATTGGGTTGTCACGAACCTGCACAGTAACCGCCCGTTCTTGGTTGGCTCCGACTACGTCTTCCCGCGATCGGCCAACAACACAATCAGAGCCTACCTGCACTCCAGGGCGATCCTGCCGGTTGGCGAGACCTATCATCGGCTCGGCGACGCCAATTTCGAGGCAACGGTGCAGGCCATAAGAGCGTCGCGCGCGGATGTCGTGCTCAACACCCTTAACGGAGACAGCAACGAGAGCTTCTTCTCCGAGTTTGCGCGCAACGGACTTGACGCGCGCTCTGTCCCGGTCCTGTCCTTTAGTGTCGCTGAGGACGAAATCAGGAGCATTGGGACACGCTGGATGGTGAATCACTACGCTGCGTGGAACTACTTTCAATCTATCAACAGCGAGGAGAACCGGGAGTTCGTAAGTTCGTTCAAGGCGACTTTTGGAAGCGACCGCGTGACAGACGACCCAATTGAAACGACTTACTCGCAGGTCTTTCTTTTCGCCAGGGCGGTGGCCCGCGCCGGCTCGACTGACCCCAGGGAGATTCGTGCTGCCGCCTTGGGCCTCGAGTTCGAGGCTCCCGGGGGACTACTCCGGATCGACCCGTCTACCCAACACACCTGGAAGGTGGGGCGCGTCGGGAGAATCAGAGGAGATGGCCAGTTTGACCTGGTCTGGTCTTCTGAGGGCCCGATCCGCCCCGACCCCATGCTGCACGGGGGGGAGGGAACCGAGGGCACGGCAGCGGACTGGAGAGCTGCCCCAGCCGGCCCATTGCCGGGCCTCGACGAGCCTTCCATGATCCGGTGGCTCGGCAGTCAGAACTTCGGAATCCGGACGTGCGCAGCAACACAGCTGGCCCAAGCCGGAGTGCCGGCATTGCCAGCACTGACTCGTGCACTCGTCGATGCGGATCCGGTCGTCCGGGCCACTGCGGCATACTCCTTGGGCCTTCTCAAGGGGCAAGCCTCCGCCTCTGCCAGCCTGCTTCCACGGCTAATGGCCGACCCAAACCCAGTTGTCCGCGAGCGAGCGATCTGGGCTACTCTTCAGATTGGCGTTCCGAACAAGGAGTGCACCAGGTCATTGGCGGATAGCCTCCGAAGCACAGACCCCGTGATTCGGCGGCTCGCGTGCGACGCCTTCTGCCGCGTAGCTCCAAGGACCAGAGAATCCCTCGAAATCCTCCTTGAGGTGGTTCCCTCGATTACTCCAAGCGTACGGCGACAACTGGTAGGAGTGATTTCCGAGATCGCCGCTGCCGCCGAGGATGCGAACGACGAAAGTGCTGTGCAGCCGCTCCTTGCTGCGGTCAATCAGCTCCAAGGGAGCGTGGATGCGCCCCGCCTCCTACCCATCACGCGTGCAATCCACCACCTCAGAGAAAGGCATTCTCCTGCCCCCGCAATGCGGATTGCCGCCAAAGCGCTGTGGCACCCGTGGCTTGCTTTCCCCGTCATCTACTGTCTCGCATTCCTGCTCACGTGGCTCATAGCCCTGCGGGCGTGGCCCTTGGGGATACTCCGCGCTAACCAAGCGCTGGAGCCCTACATGGAGGGGAGGTTGCCCGACCGACTCGGTGCGTTACGGCTGCCTCTACGCCTGCTATTCATTCTTGGGGTCTTCCAGTACCACCGCCGCGTCCTCGACGCCTGGGTTGCCCGCTACCTTCCAGAAGCGCGCCAAAACTTCGAGAACAAAGACACCGTCGCCGAGCGCCAAGTCTATGTGCCAAGCCCGGCAGTACTTGAGGGGAAGAGCTGCGCTGCGATTTCGGTTGACCTGCTGAGGGGGGTATCGAACAGGGCACGCTGGTGCGTTCTCGTCCACGGTGAGGGAGGGGCTGGCAAGACGGCCCTCGCGTGTGAGATTGCCCGATGGGCCATGGCCGAGGCCGGGGAGCAACGCCTTTCGCGGCGTGGCCCCATGGTGCCTGTCCTCCTGGAGCAAGGCACGCATGGCGACGCACCATTAGGCTCCGATGAACTAATTGAGTTGGTCATGGGGCAGCTTCAAGCGCTGATCGGCGCATCGGAGCCTCTGACTGTCCCGTTCGTCACGGAACTCATGCGACGATCGCGTCTACTGATCATCGCTGATGACGTCGTGCTCGACCCATCAGTCACGGGGTTCCCGGCTGCCGCGCTTGTTGTAACGTCGCGCCAGAGGATCCGGCTCGGTGGGGTTCCTGTAGCGGAGATCGAGCCCCTGCGAATTAGTGCAGGACATATATCGACCTTCCTCGACTCCTATCTAGGCGCCCGGGGCAAGCGGGCGGCTATGAGCGACAGTGACTTCTTCCGGGTCTGTCAGCGTCTGTCGACGATCGTACGGGACCGTTCAATAACTGCCCTGTTGGCCAAGATGTACGCTGAGCGCCTCATTGGGGGTGGCCTCCCGTTTGGCTCGCAAGGCCTGCCGAGGGATATCCCAGAGCTGATGTTTCAGTATGTCGTCGAGTTGAACCGCACCGGTGGCGAAGGCCGACTGGACGATCGAGACGTCTGGAAGTACCTCCAACTAATAGGCCGGAGCGCCCTCACGCCAGAATACCGGCTCGGTCGCGTCGCGCGGCGCCGGCTCCTGCCACTCCTCGGGGAAGCTCGTGCCCCTGCGGTCCTGGCCTACTTGGAGCGCAAACTTCGACTCATCCGAACTGTGGATATGCCTGACGAACAAGTATCTTTCACCATCGAGCCACTCGGCGAGTACTTTGCGGCCACCGAACTAGTTCGCTCCTACTCAGGGGGTGCACCGGCCTGGAGAACCGTCCTGGAGCACTTGCAGGCAAGTGCTGACCCGGGCTTCGCGATCGCTCTATGGGACTGCCTTCTTGCCTTCGGCCGAGAGAACGGCTGCCCATCGTGGTTGGTACCCGAGCTTGCCAAGATCCTGCCACCCGCGCCGGAAGCCAAGTCATCAGACTGTATCAAGATCGGGATACTCCACTCACTGACAGGAACGATGGCAATCAGTGAGCGGTCCTTGGTGGATGCTGCTCAGCTCGCGATCGAGGAACTCAACGCACAAGGGGGCGTTCTGGGCCGTGTACTGTCGCCAATTATTGAGGACGGCGCTTCGGACCCTTTCACTTTTGCTAGCAAGGCAGAACGGCTTGTTGGCGAGGAGAAGGTGTGCGCTCTGTTTGGTTGCTGGACCTCGGCGAGCAGGAAGGCAGTGGTCCGGGTCGTCGAAGAGCACGACCACCTCCTCTTCTATCCGCTCCAGTACGAGGGCTTCGAGGCATCTCGCAATGTGATCTACACTGGGGCCGCCCCGAATCAGCAGATTCTGCCTGCGGTCGAGTGGTGCGCAAAGACCCTGGGTCGCGGTCGAGCGTTCCTTGTTGGATCCGACTACGTCTTCCCGCGAAAAGCAAACGAGATCGTACGCATGAGTCTGGCGAGGCTTGGGGGCACCTGCGTCGGAGAAGACTACCGCCCCCTTGGGGGCCGAGATTTCGAGAAAATTGCGGCTCAGATCCTAGGTAGCGGGGCCGATGTCATCTTCAACACAGTGAATGGGGATAGCAACATCGCATTCTTCCAGGCACTGCACAACGCTGGGTTGCGGCCCAACGCTGTGCCGGTGATCTCGTTCAGTATTGCTGAGGATGAGCTCGCCAGCATTGGGACGGACCTCACTGCAGGACACTACTGCGCTTGGAACTACTTTCAGTGCATCGACACAGAGGCGAACCAGCGTTTCGTATCTGCGTTCAAGCACCGTCACGGCCAAAACCGGGTGACTGATGACCCGATTGAGGCAGCGTACATTGCGGTCCAGGTGTTCGCTCGGGCGGTCGAGAAAGCCCACTCCACCGACCCACGCGCAATCCGCGAGGCCTGCCGTGGGCTGGAATACGAGGCACCTGGTGGGCAGGTGAAGATCGACCCGGAAAACCAACATACTTGGACTGTCGCTCGAGTTGGTCGGATTAGGCCGGACGGTCAATTCGACCTGGTGTGGAGTTCCCCTGACATCATTAGGCCGGACCCGTTTCTGGGTGGTCGCCGCTAGGGTTGGAGTGCCAGGTACGCATGCAGCCGATGTGTGAAGCGTGACGCTACGACCCAACCGGGTCGCAGTGACGGGACGTCACTCCCTTGACCTGAGGATCTTCCAGGACAACGGGTTCTCAGGTCCGGCGAGCCGGAGCCGTTTCAGGCAGGGTGCATTGCACCGCTCCTGTCCAGGGGTGTTGGGCCCGGCGGTCTTTGCACTCCTGGCATCCCTGGCGCGGTGCAGGCGTGAGCGGCGGGAGGCGAGTCGTGACACGGAGCTCCCCCTGCGCTCACGGAGCCTCGATTACTTCCCCCTCGACGGCTTGCTGGCGGCCCACGAATGTGGCGTCGGTGGTCGTCGCGAGACTATCCGCCCACCGCTGCGACGCGGCGGTGCAGGTGTGGGACGCGTCGTGCCGTCAAGCCTGCCGTCGTCGGAAAGGCCTCGCACCGTCTCCTCGAAGTCGAGGTTGGTGGCGGCGGCAAGGTGGCGCTTGACCGTGGACGGCGGCACGGTGGCGTCCATCGAGTGGAGGACGCGCTCGACCTCTGCCGTGTGGTCCTGGCGGTTGGCCGGGTGCGCGAGGACGAGGGCCAACAGCTCGAGGGCGCGTGCACATGCGCCCCGCCGGTACAGGATCTCCGCCGCACTGACGACGGCCGGCAGGACCATCGTCACCGGCCCGCCCTCGCGGTAGGCTCTCAGCACCTCGCGGACGAGGGATGACGCCTCCTCGAGCTGGCCGGCGGCGGCCTCGAGGTACGCGAGGTTGCCGGTCAGCAGGCCGACGTGGTAGGTCGAGCCAATCTCACGCGCGATTTCGAGGGCGTCCCGGTAATGCGCCCGCCCCTCCTCGAACGCTCCCGCACGCCGAAAGGTCTCGCCGATGACCATGAGCGCGTGCGCCTCGCCGCGTCGGTCCCCGCTCTCCCGGCTCACGACCAGCGCTTCCTGGTAGCGCTCGCGGGCGGCGGCGTAGTCGCCGCGGTCCTCGTGGATGTACCCGAGGCCAGTCGCCGCCTCCTTCACGAGGGTCATGTCGCCGGCGGCGCGCGCGAGGGCGAGCGCCTCCTCGAAGAGGCGGCCGGCCCGATCCAGCGCGCCGCGGAAGTAAGCCATGAGGCCGAGCTGATTCACCGCCCAGCAGACGTTGTGACCATCCCTGCCCTCCCGTGCGAGCGCCAGCGAGGTGTTGAACGCGGCTTCGGCATCATCGTGGCGTCCCTCCTCCAGAGCTACACGTCCCAGCAGGCTGAAGCACATGGCCCGCAGGCGAAGGGTGTGAGCCGTTTCCATCGCCCGTTCCAGGTGACCACGGGCCTCGCTGTGGCGACCCTGGAGATAGGCAGCCGCGCCGAGGTGTGCAAGCGCGGAGGCGTGGCTTTCGCCGCCCCCCCTCATCCCGAGCGCCCGCCTGAGGTCCGCCTCTGCCAGTCCGTAGTCGCCCATGCGGCTACGAAGGTTCCCACGTGCGATCAGCAGCGCCACCGCCAGCTCCGGGTCCCGATCGCCTTGAGCCGCGACGGCTTCACTGATGAGCGCTTCAGCGCCACGCAACCAGCCGCGCGACTCGGCGTATGCCTGCAGGCTGCCGAGAGACGCGGCGAGCACCTCGCGACGGCCCGCCGCGATCGCCCACCGCCAGGCGACCTGCAGGTTGTCAATTTCCGCCGCAATCTCGTCGAGCACCTCGCGCTGGTGCGCGCTTGCGGCTCGTGCCTCGAGGACGCCCAGACGGGCGGCGAAGTACCCCGCGTGCGCCATCCGCGCCTGGTCCAGGGCGACCTGGTCCTTCTCGAGCTCGTCCAGGGCAAACCGGCGCAGCACCTCGTGGATCGTGTAGCGGCCGGTTGCCTCGCGGCGGACAAACGAGCCGTCCATCAGCCGTCTGAGTGTTGCGAGCGACGCGGTGGCCACGGACTCGGCAGCCTCGCGCGTGCACCCTCCCATGAAGACCGACAAGGCGGCCAGCACCTTTCGTTCCTCTCCTCCCAGACGGGACCAGGAGGACGCGAACACCGCGTGCAGCCCACCCTCCCGACTACCGAGGAACCCCGGGTGGCGCTTGACCTCTGTGGCAATCTCCCTCACCGATAGGCTGCCGGCCCAACCAGCAGCGAGCTCGATTGCAAGTGGCGATCCCTCGACGGCTTTGCACAGTACCGCCACGTCGGCAAGCTCACGTGGCGTCGGCTCGAAGCCGAACCGGGCACGCCGAGCGCTCTGCACGAACAGTTGCGTGGCCGAGCTCCGATCCATCTCACGACGACCACCCGAAGGCGGCTCCAGTCCGGCGACCTCGACGACCCACTCGCCCGGAACATGGAGCCGCTCGCGGCTCGTCACGAGCACCTTGACCAGTGGCGCTGCCGCAAGCAACGAGGTCAGAGAGCCCGCCTCGTTGAGGACGTGCTCGAAACCGTCGAGGATCAACAGTGCCCGCCGACGGCACAGGTAGTCCGCCAGGCGTTCCTCAGGTGCCGGCGCTCCGAGCACGGGCGAGTCCCCAAGCGATAGACCCCGCGCAACCGCACCAGCCACACCCCCCGCACCACCGCACTCCCGCGGCGGCACGAACCAGATGCCGTCGGTGAACACCTGGCCTGGGGAGCTCGTCAGCAACTGCCGCTGACCGACCTGAAGTGCCAGTCTGGTCTTCCCGATGCCGCCCGGACCCAGCAAGCAGACGAGGCGGCACTCGGGGGCTGTGAGGAGACGCTCGATAGCCACGAGCTCGGACTCCCGGCCGACGAACGGCGTCGCCTGGGCCGGGAGGTTGTGACGCATCAGCGGCGGAGCCGTGGTGGTCGTGATTCCACTCGAGCTGCGGATCCGCTCCGCCAGCCGCACCGTGTCCGCCGTCGGAGTTGTCTGCAACTGCTCGGCAAGGATTCGCCTGCACTCCTCGAACTGCGCCAGGGCGGTGGCGGGCTCTCCGGCAAGGGTCAGCAGCTCCATGACGTTGCGGTGCGACTCCTCGCGCCAGGGATCGAGAGCGACGAGTGTGCGGGCCCGCGCCAGAGCAGCGTCGAGCTCGCCGCGTTGACGATGGAGAGCGACCAGGCCGCGGAGGACCTCGCATGCCACGGCGTGCAGGCGCTCGCGCTCGGTGAGGAGCCACCCCTCGAACTCCGGGGCGTCGGCGAGAAAGATGCCGTCGAGCAGCTCGCCGCGAACCATGTCCTCGACCGACAACCGGGCAGTTGAGAGCCGGGGATCGGCGCCCTCGCGCAGCGCATCGCGGACTCCAAGCAGCGCCAACGCGTCCACGAGCACCGCGCCCTCCGGCTCGAACGCCACCCGCGTCCGATCGGCCGCAACGACGATGGCGTTGCAGGCCCCGAACGTCCGGCGGATGTCCCAGAGGGCGTGGCGCAAATTGCGTGCGGCCCGGTCCTCCGGCAGCTCGGGCCAGAAGGTCCCCTGAAGCTTGGCCCTCGAGTGCGCACCGGGCGTGAGCGCCAGATATGTGAGGAGCGCGCCGGTCTTCGCTGATTCCAGGCGAAGGGGCCCGTCGGGGCCCGCCACGGTGAACCCTCCGAGCACGTTCACGCGAACGCCTGAAGGCTCTGGCGGTCTCTTCACTTGTTCTGTCTCGGACCTGGGTTCCGTTTCCGACCTCCGTCGTGCTCTCCATCCTACGTCACTCGGCAGGGCCTCAACGCTGTCTCAACGCTCGGTCCGGAGAATCCATACCTGGAGTGCGACCGTTGGCAAACGACGACCTCGGACGTCCTGAAGGCAAGACCCTGATCTTGCGCTTGTGGCGCGACGACTGCGGCCCCGATGCGCCCTGGCGGTGTAGCGTCGAGGACCCTCTCAGCAGGCAACGCCGCGGCTTCTCGACGCTCGCCGAGCTCGTGCCGTTCCTGCATCTGCTCACGACCACTCCGATCCAGCCGCCGGAGGCTGATCCTCGCACGGCCGGCCGTGATCCACTCAAGCACCGGAATGAAACGACGTGAGACGGAGGCGATGATGCGACGCAACTCGATGATGTGGCTCGGTCTTCTTGCCGCGATGTGGCTCGGACAGGCGGCCCCGGTCTTTGCCCTCGACCCGCCCCCCGCGTGCGAGGACGCGATGGGATGGGGTCTCTGGGCGACCGGCCGCATCTCCCCGAAGGTCGTCAACCAGGGTGACATTGCCACCATCACCGCCACGATTGTCGGCGGGCCTCCGGCATTCATGGGGTGTGCCTATTCCAGTTGGACGCTGGGAGGCACGAGCCACGTCAGCGTCTATGTCCCCGGGTGCTTCGAGCTCGTGGACTACAGCCCCAAGGCCGACGACCGCCACATCGTCCTGGTCGACGGGATGGGTGTCCACTGGAGCGCGATCTGGCAGGCTCCTCCAGGGCCCACCGTCAACGACCATTGCTTCTGCAGGAGCTGGGGTGGAGGGCAGTGGAGCGAAAACTCGACCTGCCCGACCGAGCTGTCGGCCGGCGCCTGGGGGCCCGGCGCGGTGTTCACGGTCAAGCTGAGGGCCACCTGCGCCGGCTCGCAGGACTACTGGCGCAAGGTGTCGACGATGTACCTGTCGGGGTGGTGGGGCATCGGTTGGGGCAACGACGCCGAGGACTACTACAAGATCGGGGGTGGCGAGTGGGTCAGCCTCACGGCCGATCCCACGACCGCACCGGCCGACGGCACTCCCGTGGCGCTCTCGGCCCGCGTCTACGAGAAGAACTCGAACGTCGCCATGCCGCGCGAGACGGTGAGCTTCTCGAGCCTCTTCGGCATCCTCAACCCGGCCGCGGCCGTCACGGACAGCAACGGCATCGCTCAGGCAACTCTCTCCTCGCCGGGCAACGTGACCGGCCCAGATGAGGTGATGGCCAAGATCTCCAGTGCCGAGGACCGGGTCACCGTGCAGTTCACCCACGTCGACAACCCGCCGGTCAACGCCGAGAGCCAGCTCGGCAGGGCGCTCGCGCTGCAGCTCGTCGGCGAGCCGGTCCACGCCGGCCTTGGAAACTACATCTACTCGAAGCGGCTGTTCGAGCTGCCAGGCAAGGGCCTGCCACTCGGGTTCGAGGTCAGCTACAACTCGCTCGACACGGCGTACAGCGGACCTCTCGGCCCGGGCTGGACGCACACCTTCAACGCCGTGCTGATACCGCCAGTGCCGCCCTCCACCGCCGTGGCCATCAAGTGGGGCGATGGTCACGTGGACCGTTTCGCCGACAACGGCACGGGCACCTTCGTGCCCGTCGGCTCGAACACCCCTGTCAAGCTCACGATGCCGGAGCCCTCTCGCTGGGTGGCGACGCTCCACAACCAGAACACCTACGAGTTCGACTCGATCGGCCGCCTGCTCGCGATCAAGGACCTCAACGGCAACCAGATCGCGCTCACCTACTCGGCCACCGTGCCGGGCCAGATCGACCACATCACGGATACCGCGGGGAGACAGGTCGCCGTTGCCTACGATGGGGTGGGGCACATCACAGCGATCACCTCGCCCATTCGATCCGGCAACACTGTCGCCTTCCAGTACGACGGCGGCGGCAACCTTACCGGCATCACCGACCCGCGCGGCAGGGTGTGGGGGTTCACCTACGACGGTGCGCATCGGATCGTGACGCACGTCGATGCCAAGGGTGTCACGGTCGTCACCAACGCCTACGACGCCACCGGCCGTGTCGCGCAGCAGACCGACGGGGCCGGTCACGTGACGACCTACGTCTACGGCGTCGATGCGACGGGCACGACGACGACGATCACGCCGCCCTCAGGCCACACGGTCACCCACGTCTACGACCGGGCGTACAACCTCGTGCAGGTGGTGGACGGCGAGGGTCACGAGGCGACGTTCGGCACCGACGGCCAGGGACGGATCACCGGGGCGGTCGACAAGAACGACAAGGCGTCGGGGTCATTCTACGACGCGGCCGGCAACCCGCTCCTCGTGCAGGACCGGACCGGCGCCCAGATACAGCTCAGCTTCGACGCGCTGAACCGGCCGACGGCCATCAAGGGGCCGCTCGGGTTCGCCACCGACTCGTTCGGCTACGACGCCAAGGGCAACCTGACCTCGATCACCAACGCCGAGGGCCAGTCGGCGTCCATCACCGTGGACTCGAACGGTCTCCCCACCGTGGTCAAGGACCTCAACGGCAGCGAGTGGAGCTGCGCCTACGACACCAGCGGCCTGCCCCAGACAGTCACCGATCCGACCGGCGTCCACGTGAACCTCGCACACGACGCCGCCGGGCGGACGACGCAAGTCACCTTGCCAGTGGGCGGCGCGACGATCCAGTCCACGTACGACGAGGCCGGCCATTTGCTCACCCAAACCGACCCGCTCGGCCACGTCACGACATACGGCTACGACGACAACGGCAATCTGGCGACGCAGACCTTCGTGCCGACAGGCGCCACGACAACGTTCGA
>Ga0116171_10005181_pt1 | contig 11503 bp, 12 predicted proteins | sample AD_JPNHW2_MetaG_FD_89798 | JGI IMG/M metagenome (GOLD analysis project Ga0116171, IMG submission 89798) | Active sludge microbial communities of municipal wastewater-treating anaerobic digesters from Japan - AD_JPNHW2_MetaG | ecosystem: Engineered > Bioreactor > Anaerobic > Digestate | place...
CCCGGCCCTTTTTTTAAAACACATTCGCTTCCGAGTAGACCGTCACCTGCGTCTGCTCGATCTCGTAGGGCTTGATCTCCCGGGAGTGGGGCGACATCCGCATCTTTGCCACTTCAAGCGCCAGGTGGACATCGGTGAGGTCGCTCGAACGCACGTACCGGAGCAGGATGACCGTGTCGGCAAGGTACTCGATAAGGCCGTGCCGGCTCGAAAACGGGTTTGCCCGGTCGGTCTCCGATGACATCATCACGGTACACTCCTTGTCCCGCAGCCCCTCGATGAACCGGTACATCTCGCGCCGGCGTTCGGCATCGGTGGTAAACAGGTCTTCAAAGAGCGAGATCGGATCGATCACAACCCGGCTTGCCTTTATCTCCGAGATCAGGGTGGGGAGCTCGTTTTTGATCCGGTTGTTGGCCAGGTTAAAGTCCGTAGGGTCGAGCTTGATGATGAAAAGCGATTTGTCAAGGTACGGTTCCACATCCCAGCCCTTCTGCTTCATGTACCCGATAATACGGCTCTCCCGCTCCTCAAGGCTGATGTAGATCACCCGCTCGCCCCGTTTGAGCCCGTCCCAGACAAATTCGAGCGAGAACGTTGTCTTCCCGGTCCCGTACATCCCGATGACAGCGCAGATGCTCCCCGGGATCAGGCCGCCGCCCAGCATATCGTCAAGCCCCAGAATCCCGACCTTGACCCGCTGCCCGTTCATATGACCATCCTGATGTTGCTCACTTCAAATCCTCCGGTTGTCGAGATCCTGACCGCGAATTTCACGAGGTCGTGCTCCTCGAGGTGCGGCATGACGCCGCGGAACTTCTCAAAGTACATCACCCGCTGCCGCCGGGACCCGGAACTCTCCTCCCACCGGAACAAAAAGACCGCGTCGGCAATATCTTCGAGTTCGGTCTCCTGTGCAGTCTCGATAATGCCCTTGCTTAAGAGGAGATACACGATCAGGTTTTTTGTCTTTGCAAACCGCTGGAGTCCCCGCAAAAACCCGGTGAGATCCTGCCAGAGGTTCGGGATGGATTTCTGGGTTGCGATATCGGTGATCGAGTCCAGGATGATCATGCTGCCCGGCTCTACGGCATCGAAGATCTGGGTGAGCCGGAGGAAGATATTCGCGTGCTCGGAACGTTTCTGGAGCCGGGCGAGCGTGTTGCTCCGGCTGTACCAGGCATCGGGGACGATACTGCGGTCGAAATAGAGATCCGAGAGATCCTCGAACCGGATCGCGGTCATCCCCTCGGTCACCCCGTCTCCGTGGAACGACTGGACAATCTCGTGGCGTACATCGGCCTCGAGCCGGGTGAACGTGATGTACACGATCTTTGACGGACAGACCTTCCGGGTATCGCCCGGGCTGTACATGCACGAGAGCGAGCTGACCGTGGAACTGTACGCAAATTCGTAGTGGCCGGCCCCGATCTCCCCTAAAAGGAGGGTCAGGGTTCCCGGAGGGATGCCTCCGTCGAGGATGGGATCGAGCGAGGGAATCCCGGTGGGCATCCGTTGCGCCTGTATCTCCTGCATGTACCGCACTCCCGCAACTCTTTTTTAGGAAATCGTGTGGATACGCAGATAAATATATCTGAGGCGGGAAACCGGCGGGACAGACTGCCCTCCCTGCCGTTTACCGCCGGTACGTTCACTCCGCCGGCCGTGCCGGATTCCCACGGTACTATTTATATCTGAACCCTCCGAACAATATCCTAGATGGAACGGGACGAACGGCAGGCGGTAAAAAAATGAAGGTATCCGAATTTCTCTCCCGGGTAAGCCCCGGAACGGACCGGCGCGGGGCGGAGCTGCCCGCTCCTGCCGATCCCGTGCCGGTGCAGGACGTACCGCCGCCGTCAAAACCGCGCGAGGCCGGTTACCGGTATTATTTCCGGTTCCTCTCCAAAAGAGAGAAGATCGAAAGCGAGGAGTACGACAGCCATAAGCATGGCATGCTCGTTACCGGGGAGCTCCCCGCGGGCTTCGAACTTCTCGACCAGTACTGGATCGAGGAAGGCCTGACGCTGGTCTATATCGCGTTTAACAAAAAGACCAGCCAGACCGAGTATCTCCTCTTCGAACCGCCGCTCTCGGATTTCGAGTACGAGCTCCTGGAACGGCTCCACGAAGACCTGCTCGATGTCCTGATCCTGGCATCGGACGAGATAAAAAAAGACAAAAAGAAGATCCTGCTGGCAAAAGTGCATGATCTGCTCGGGGACTATGGGCTCTTATTAGACCAGACGGCGCTTTTCAAGCTCGAATATTACCTGATCCGGAACTTTATCGGCTGGTCCCGTATCGATGCCCTCATGAAGGACCCCCATCTCGAGGATATCTCCTGCGACGGGAGCGGGATCCCGATCTTCCTGTACCACCGCAAGCACCGGAACATCCGGACCAACATCGCGTTTACGGCCGATATCCTCAACTCGCTTGCCATCACGCTTGCCCAGCGCTCCGGGAAGCACATCTCAAGCGGATCCCCGATGCTCGACGCAACCCTCCCGGACGGCTCGCGGCTCCAGCTCACGTTCGGGACCGAGGTGACGACCCGCGGGACCTCGTTTACGATACGAAAGTTCCGGGAGGACCCGTTCTCCCCGGTCGAGCTCATGGAGGTCGGGACGTTTTCCAGTGACGAGCTCGTGTACTTCTGGCTTGCGATCGAAAACAGCATGAGCCTGCTTTTCATCGGCGGGACGGCATCCGGGAAGACAACATCGTTAAACGCGGTCTCGCTCTTTATCCCCCCCATAGCAAAGGTCGTCTCCATCGAAGATACGCGGGAGATCACGCTCTACCACGACAACTGGATCGCGAGCGTGACCCGCGAGCCCCTTACGGAAGGGGGAAGCGCCATCGACATGTTCGATCTTTTGCGGGCCGCCATGCGGCAGCGGCCCGAGTACATCCTTGTCGGGGAAGTGAGGGGAGCCGAGGCCCAGACGCTCTTCCAGGCAATGAACACGGGGCACACTACGTTTTCCACCATGCATGCGGGGAGCGTCGACGCTGCGATCCACCGGCTGGAGAGCGAACCCTTAAAGGTCCCAAGGAACATGGTCCAGGCGTTAAACATCATCAGCGTCCAGGCGCTCATCTACCGGGGGACGGAGAGGGTGCGCCGGGCGCAGGAGGTCGTCGAGATCGTTGGCATCGATGTGGCGACCGGCAACCTCCAGGTCAATACGGTATTTTCCTATGACCCGGTCCACGACCGCACCAGCTACACCGGGCGCTCGGAGGTCTACGCCACCATCGCGGAACGGCGGGGATGGACCCGCGACCAGCTCGATACGGAGATTGCGGTCAGGAAGAACCTCCTGGACGAAATGCACCGGCAGGGACTCCGCGATTATATCTCGGTAGCCTCGATCTTCCATAATTACCACATCAACCGTGCGGACGTGCTCGCCCACATCGCGGACTTACGACAGGTACTGCAATGAATTTACGGCACTCTCTCATGGGATGGCTGCAGCGCGATCCGATCCGGTATCACGGCCTTCATGCAGACCTCGTCTCCGCCCGGTTCGGCGTGACGCTCGGGCAGTATCTCTGGAAATCCCTGCGGATCGCACTGCTCTCCGGCCTGCTCTTTGGCATCCTTGGGTACCTTGCCGGGCGGTTTTTCGCCCTCCAGGTCGAGGCCGGGAAAGGGATCTACAATGTCCTTGACATCAGCCTGCCCGGGAGCCTGTCGTTTCTGTCGTCACCGGCGGCAATCGAGGCCGCCGCCGGCATCGTGGCCTTTGTCGTCGGGGCGTATGTCACCTGGGCACTCCTCGTGCGATGGCCCGGGATCGAGAAGAAGAACCGGGCGATCCGAATCAACTTAACGCTCCACAATGCGGTGGCGTACATGTACGCGATGCGCAGGGGCGGGGCGCAGCTGATGACGATCCTGTCCGCCCTCTCGGAGCACGCCCGGATCTACGGCGAAGTGGCGCTCGAGTTCCGGCAGGTCGTGCGGGACGTGGATTATTTTGGTTCGGATCTCATCAGTGCCATCCGCCACCTGTCCGAGACAACGCCCTCGGAAAAGCTCAAGGATTTCCTGGAAGACCTCCTCTCCGTCATCGAGAGCGGGGGCGACATGACGGAGTTCTTCTCAAGCAGGGTCCGGCTGTACCAGGAAGAGGCACGCTTCGAGCAGAAGCAGTTCCTGACCATTCTTTCCATGGTCGCGGAATCCTACGTGACGCTCTTTGTCGCCGGGCCGCTCTTTTTGATCATCATCATGGTGGTCATGGGCATGATGGGCGGGTCCGCGGTGATCCAGCTCTCTGTCGTGATCTACGCGATCATCCCCATCGGGTCGCTCGTCTTTATCCTCTTAATCGATCTCATCTCGGCAAAGGCGGAGAAGACCGAGCGCTATACCCGGGTCAAGGTACTCGATACGTACGCCGACGTGAATATCGTCCCGAGGACCGGCGAGGAACCGCTCTTTGAGCAGCTCAAAAAATACGATAAGATCCGCACGCTCGCCCATTACCTCCGCCACCCGTTCGAGAGTTTTGTCTCCGATGTCAACCATACGCTCTACATCACCGTCCCGGTCGCGGTCCTGTACCTCGTGCTTGTCCTTCACAGCATGCCCGCCTATGCCGACCCGGAGCTCTTTATCGATGTGTTCGACGACCACGTGGTCATCGCGCTGTTGATCGTCCTTATCCCCTACGCGGTCTTCTATGAGATCTGGGCAGGGAAAGTCAAGGGGATCCAGGCGATGATCCCGGACTTCCTGGACCGGATGGCCGGCATCAACCGGGTCGGGCTCACGGTGGCACAGGCAATCGGGATCATGGTCAACACGAACCTTGGCCTTTTAAGTTACGAGATCCGGCGGATCAAGCGCGACATGGACTGGGGCGTGAACTTCTCCGAAGCCCTGATGCGTTTTGAAGAGCGGGTGAGCACGCCTGCCATCGCACGGACGGTCACGCTGATCACAAAAGCAAGCGAGATGAGCGGCGAGATCGGCGAAGTGCTTGCCATTGCCGCAAGCGACGCGAAGATGAGCGAGACCCTAAAAAAAGAACGGCTTGCCGAGATGTTCATCTATACGGCGATTGTGTACCTGTCGTTCTTTGTTTTCCTCTTTGTCGTTGCCGTCCTGTCGACGCAGTTTTTGCCCGTGCTTGCCAACATCGGCGTCTCGGGCCTCTCCTCTGCGGGGCCGCTTGCCAGCATCGGCTCGGTGCCGGTAAAAGCGTTTGACCGGCTGCTCTACCATGCGTGCCTGGTCCAGGCGCTCTTCTCGGGCCTGATCGCCGGGCAGATGGGCGAAGCCTCGCTTGCCTCCGGGATCAAACACTCCTGCATCCTTCTCGTAATCTCCCTTGTGGTCTTCAATTTCATCATTGTGTAACCGGGGGCAAGGGGAGATCCGGCACGTTTCCGGTTCCTGACGACAAAGAAGGCATAAATAATACCAGCAGGGAATGAGTGTAATGAGGTGACCGGAAACCATGTGCAGCGTTGGCGGACCGACCGATATCGATATCCCCGAGGACCGGGTCAAGGGAAAAAACTACCGGTGCAACGAGTGCGGTGAGAAATTCAAGGGTATCGGCAGGCGTCCCATGTGCCCCTCGTGCCAGTCGGAAGACGTAACCGAGGTATGAACGTTCCTTTCGGCAAAGGAATCCTGCAGATAGAGGGAACGCACTCTTTTCTTCTTGCCGCTCAGGTCCTGCGGGCCTTTTCCCTCTGCATTGAAACAGCCGCGGATGAGTACTGCCAGGGAGTCAGCGCCGGCGATCTCGTCGTGGTCTCGGCTCCCGAAGGCGGCCCCACAGAGCCGGCGGTGATGCTTCTTGAACTGGTCAGGACGTATCACCTGCCGCTCCTGGTGCTCCCCAGAAGCCACCCGGGATCGAAACGGATCCATTACGTGGTCTCGGTGGGCCCGGAGATCTTCACCAGCTGCTCGATTGTCCGGGGCACCCACCCGGAGCAGCACCTGGTCTGTTCCTCGGACGAACTGGGCGGGATCAGGTTTACCGGGACTCGGTGCGGGATTGCAATCGACAACCTGCCGGCCGGGGTTTCGCACGATGTCATAAAAACGGAATAATATTGCTGATTTTTAGAAAATACTGGTTTTATTCGTTTTTCGCACAATCCGGGCAGGGTAGGAAATCGTAAATAACAACCGTTATATTGTGATTTTTACCAACTATTTAGTGCCGTGAGTGGAGGGTTGGATGAAAACTGAGGTCTTAGACGACATCAAGAAAACCGAAGCTGAGTATCAGTCATTGATCAGTACGGCACAGGAAGAGAAGAAAAAGAAGCGTTCCCAGGCCGAACTGGAAGCTGATAACCTGATTGTAAAGGCGCAGAGCAATGCTGAACAGTACAAGAAGCTGAAACTGGAAGAAGCACGGCACCAGGCAGCTCAAAAACACGCTGATATCATAAAAGAAGGCAATCAGCGTTCAGCGGCATTGAGCGAGAAGGGCAAAAGGAACCTTCCAAAGGCAGTGCAGCTGCTGGTATCGCGGTTTAAGGAGCAGCTGCATGTTGGCGCCTAAACCGATGAGCCGGATGCTTATCGTTGCATCCCGCGACCAGGCGGAGCCGATCATCGGGGAACTCTACCGCGAGCGCCTGTTCCATATCGAAGACTATGTGGAGCAGGGCCGCGAAGGGTACGAGGGCTTTAAGATCGGCACGCCCCTGTCCGGTGCAACGGAAGCATCAGCGGAGCTCATCAAGGTCAGGGCAATTGAGAACATCTTTTCTGTCCGCGGCGAAGACGTGGACGCAAAAGAAAAACTGAGCACGCCGGCAATCCGGCAGAAGATCGAGCAGGAACTCCCCGGCATCGAAAAGGAAGTCGAGGAACTCGCCACCGCCCGGTCAAAGCTCGACACGAAAGTAAAGGAGTACGAGCAGAAGATCGCAGAGCTCTCCCCGTTTAGGGAGATCCCGGTGGATCTTGCACTTTTACGCGGGTCTCCGCATTTTTCCGTGCTTGCCGGCTATGTCCCCAAAGATGTGGCACTTTCCGTCCCGCACGAGATCGAGACCGTAAAAGGCAAGGACCGCTCGTTTGTCATTGCCGTGGTCGCTGCAAAAGACCGGGCGCAGGCCGAGCGCGAACTGCAGGAAGCGCAGTTCCAGTCGGTGACGGTGCCCGAAGAGGACGGCACGGCAACGGTCCGCACGGCCTATTACACGGAGCAGATCGCCTCCTTAAAAAAAGAGATCGAGGGGATCAACGCGAAGCTCGCAAAGATCAAGACATCGCATACCGATATCCTGGTTGCCTGCGAGGAAGCGTTCCGTGCGAAGATCGAGCAGACAGAGGCCCCCCTGCGATTTGCCACCACATCCAAGGTGTTTGTGGCGGAAGGCTGGGTCCCCGGGGATCGCGTTGCAGCGCTCAGCGCAGCGCTCGACAAGGTGACCGGCGGGAAAGTCTTTGTCTCGGAGCAGCAGGTTGACGCCACCCACGACAACGTGCCGGTGGAGTACAACAACCCGGATTTTGCAAAGCCGGCGCAGCTCCTCATGGACGTCTACTCCCGCCCGACATATACGGAAGTGGACCCGACGCTCGTCCTCGCCATCATGTTCCCGATCTTCTTCGGGGTAATCGTGGGCGATGTGGGCTACGGTCTTTTGATGCTTGCCCTGTGTGCCGGACTCTGGAAGTTCATGAAGGGCGATGAGGCCCGGCAGTTCTTAAAAATCTTAAGAAACGCAAGCATCATGAGCATCATCTTCGGGATACTCTTCAGCGAATTTTTAGGATTTGAGCTCCCGTGGGCCCCGATCATCTACAGCCGCCACTTAAACATCGGCGTAACCGAAGCCGGCGGACACGGGGCAGCGATCGCCGAACTCCTGATCGTATCGGTCTGGGTCGGCATCCTGTATGTCACGCTCGGCAGGCTCTTAGGCATGGTCAACCACGCCCGCCAGGACCATGGCGAGCACCGGGTCAAGGCCGTGCTCGCAAACCTCGGCTGGATCATGGTGATGTGGGGTATTCTCTTTGGCATCTGGTCGATGTTCCCGATCCCGCTCATGCCGGATATGACCAAGCTGCCGATTGTGGCACTCGGGCTCTCGGTCGGGATTGTGCTCGCGATCGTCTGTATCGTGCTGGGCGTTATCTTCATTGCACGCGACGCGGTCCTTGAGGTCATCGAGATCCCGACGATCATCTCGCACGTGCTCTCATACACCCGTCTGACGGCCGTGGGGTTGTCGTCGGTCGCCATCGCAATGGTGATCAACTACATGTCCATCGGGATGTTCATCAATCCCGGTATGAAAGATCTCTCAATTGTCGGAATTGTTATGATCATCGTCGGAGTTTTGATATTCCTCCTGGGGCACGCATTCAACCTTGCCCTGGGCATGCTTGACGGTGGTCTTCACTCAATCCGGTTGCACTATGTCGAATTCTTCACCAAGTTCTACAAGGGTGGAGGCAGGAAATACAATCCATTTGGAATGAAAAGGAAATTTACGGAGGATTAGATTATGGCAGACGCTACTATGACACTTGAAATGGTTCAGGCATCGCAGGTCGGAATGAAGGCAATCGGCGCAGGGCTCGCCGTCGGTCTCACCGGTGTAGGTACCGGGGTCGCCGAGATGGGTATCGGGGCTGCCGCCGTCGGCGCAATCGCAGAGAACAAGGACTTCTTCGGTCTCGGGCTGCTCTTTACGGTCATTCCGGAAACCATCGTTATCTTCGGTCTTGTCATTGCACTTCTCCTGCTGTTCTAAGCGAGGCTCGAACAATGGGACTGGATGCAGTGCTCCAAGAGATCAGGGAAAAAGGCAAAAAGGAAGCGGAAGCGATCCGGGCCGGGTCAAAAGCCGACACCGACCGGGTTCTCGCGGAAGCAAACCGGAAGGTCGGTGAGATCAAGACAGCAGCCGAGGAAGCCTCATCAAAACAGGCCGCCCGGCTCGTTGCCCAGGACGTATCTGCGGCAAACCTTCTGGTCAAGCGCGAGCTCTTAAACACCCAGAAAGCGCTTCTGGACGAAGTGTACGAGAGCACGCGTGCCGAGATTGCAAAACTCCCTGAGAGCTTCCACCGTGAAGCGATCAAAAAGCTCCTTACTGAAGCAAAAAAGGAGATCAAAAAAGGCAGTATCCACTGCAATGCACGGGATGTTGCGGCAGCAAAGGCAGTCCTTGCCGAGGCAGAGTTTTCCGGGTTTGTGCTCGGGGCGCCTGCCGATATCGACGGGGGTATCCTCATCGAAGGCGAGGGAAACGAACTGCAGATCGATTACAGCTACCGCACGTTCATGAACAAAGTGTGGGAATCCGGGCTCAAGGATGCATCTGATATCCTCTTCGGATAGGACGGTACAGGTATGGCAGGGATGAAAGGAATTTCAGCGCCTACTATCTACGTCTGTACCAGGATGAGGGTGAGGAAGTCAAAGCTTCTCCCCCGCGAAGAGTACCAGCGGATGCTCAACATGAGCCTTCCCGAAATTACCCGCATTATCGAAGAGACCTCGTACAAGCAGGAGATCGACGAGCTCGGTACCACATTCAAAGGCATTGACCTTCTGGAAGTGGCCTTGAGCTGGAACCTTGCAAAGGAGTACCAGCGGATCCTTGCCATCACGCCCGGGACGCTCAAGCAGTTCACCCGCGCCTACCTCAGGTACTGGGATATCCAGAACGTGCTCACGATCCTCCGCGGCAAGATGCAGGGCGCAAAAGCCGGCAAGATCAAGGAAGTCCTTGTTCCTGCAGGCAGTCTCGACAAGGTCGTGCTCGACCGCCTTTTAGCCGAAGACGGTCCCGACCGGGTGATCGATGCCCTGAAAGGCAAACGGCTCTACCCGGTGCTTGCCCGGGAATACCCGGCAGCCAAAGAATCGGGATCGTTTGCAAAGATGGAAAACGAGCTCTACAAGCAGTTCTACGCTGAGATCATCGGCGAGGCGAGCGGAGGAGATGCCGGTGGCCGGCTGTTCCTTGCGTTTATCCGGCTCGATATCGATGTGAAGAACATCGTAACGCTCTTCCGGCTCCGGGCCGACAACATCGAGGAAGATGCAAAGGAGATGTACATCCCCGGCGGCACGATGTCTGCGGCCGACTTTGCCCTCTTAAACACGGTAAAGGAGTACCGCGAGTTCGTCGACCAGCTCAAAAGCAAGGTCCGTACCGCGCCGGTAGTCGAACTCTTAAAAGGCATCGAAACCGAACGGCCGGTGCACGAGATCGCATCACTCCTTGTACGGGTCCAGATGGAACAGATGGAGAAACTCTCCAAGCGCAACCCGTTCTCCATCTACCCGATCCTCGTGTATCTCGAGAAGAAGAAGTACGAAGTCGCGAACCTGCGGGCACTTGCCCGGGGCAAGGAATCGAAGCTCCCCGCGGAGACGATTGGGAAATACCTGGTGATGTAAGATGGAGATTGCAGTCATCGGCAACAGCGAGTTCATCCTCGGGTTCCGCCTGGCAGGCATCAAAAAGACGTTTGCCGCGGAGAACGATGAGAAACTCCAGGAATGCGTCACCAGCGTCCTTGCGGACGGACAGGTCGGAATTCTCGTGTTAAACAGCAGCGATATGGAACGGCTTCCCCGCCGGCTCCGTACCACGCTTGAAAATTCCGTCAAGCCGACCGTGATCGCCCTTGGCGGCGAGGAAGGGGGTCTGTCCATGCGGGAGAAAATCAAGAGATCGGTGGGTGTTGATCTGTGGAAGTAAAAGGAAAAGAAGCAACAAAAAAACAAGGGGTTCTCAAACGAATCGCCGGCCCTGTCGTTACGGCAGTCAATCTTGACGCCCACATGTACGATGTGGTCAAGGTCGGAAAAGAAGCGCTGATGGGTGAGGTCATCAAGATCCAGGGCGAAAACATCATCATTCAGGTGTACGAGGATACCTCGGGTATCCGGCCCGGCGAACCGGTTTCAAACACCGGCCTCTCGCTTGCAGTCGAACTCGGGCCCGGCCTTCTGACCAGTATCTACGACGGTATCCAGCGACCCCTTGAAGTGCTCGTCAACAAGATGGGCAACTTCATCGAGCGCGGTGTTTCGGCACCGGGGCTCTCCCATGAGAAGAAGTGGACCTTTAAGCCACTCGTGAAAGCCGGCGACAAGGCCGAGCCGGGTAAGATCCTTGGCGAAGTCCAGGAGACCAACATCGTCCACAAGATCATGCTCCCGCCCAACCAGAAGCCGGGCGTGATAAAGACGATCAAGAGCGGCGACTTCACCATCGACGAGATCATCTATGTTCTCGAAGACGGCAGGGAGTTCCCGATGATCCAGCGCTGGCCGGTCCGTGTCCCGCGCCCGGTGCGTGAGAAGAAGAACCCGACGATCCCGCTGATCACCGGTCAGCGTATCCTCGACGGTCTCTTCCCCATTGCAAAGGGCGGCACTGCCGCAATTCCCGGCCCGTTCGGGAGCGGCAAGACCGTTACCCAGCAGCAGCTGGCCAAGTGGTCGGATGCCGAGATCGTGGTCTACATCGGCTGCGG
>Ga0116171_10005185_pt1 | contig 11501 bp, 9 predicted proteins | sample AD_JPNHW2_MetaG_FD_89798 | JGI IMG/M metagenome (GOLD analysis project Ga0116171, IMG submission 89798) | Active sludge microbial communities of municipal wastewater-treating anaerobic digesters from Japan - AD_JPNHW2_MetaG | ecosystem: Engineered > Bioreactor > Anaerobic > Digestate | place...
CGCAGCTTCTTCCACTATCATGCCCAGCCGTTGTGCCTTTTTAATATCACTTTTATGTCCCTTGCGAAAATCCCTGAGAATTTCTTCCATACTCTGACAAAGGTCTATCTCCAGGGATGATTTGGTACTCCTGTTATCGAAGCGGTATTGAATTTTAAATAATTTATTTAACTGGTATTCAATGTAATCGGTATCATACCCGGCTTTGTGAGGCAATTGTATACCAAGGTACAGGTACCGTTTTGACTTATAGTATCTGACGATATCACGGATAGCTGATATCGTCGTATTGGCGTTCCTGCTCACGGGACCAAATTCAATAGTGGCAAACCCGTGACTTTCGATAATCAGGCAATAGGCCATAAGACCTTGTTCCTCTTGCAGATAGTAATAACAAAGCCTTGCATTAAAAAACAGAGGGAACCAGCCAGGATACTGCTCAATAGCACAGTAATCTGTACTATTGCAGAATTCAGTTATTGCTGCTTGCTCTGAATCTGTAAGACTGTACTTGAAAAATGACTGCATGTGGTTTTGCGTCATGAGTTTATGCTAATGTTCAGCATCAATTCAGATTATCAAGAAATGATAAAATTCGTTTTGCCTGGTACTTATAATTAAAAATAGTTTCAGTAAGTTCTTTGCCTCTTAGGCCTACCTTCTTCGCTTCGCTGTAATTGGCCAACACTTCATCGATCACTTCGGCAAGGCCATGAACATCACCGGGATTAACCAGGTATGCATTATGATGATCGGTGAGATAGTTGGGTATTTCACTCACTCTCACCGAGACCACGGGATTCCCTGTTGCCAGGTATTCAGTTATTTTAGACGGGTACGAGGCTTCGGTGAATGGTTCATTGGCTCTGACTAAGACCAGTAACTTAGCATTCATGAAAAATGGAATAACTTCGTCGCGGGAAAGGTAGCCCAACAGATGAAATTTACTTTCAATACCCAATTCAGCTGCCAGTCTCAGAACTTTTTGCCTGTCTTCTTCCAATATAATCCCACCCAATAAAAGATGAGTATTACTGTGTTTTTCAGTGATTTTAGAGTATGCCCGTAAAAGCAGGTCAACATTGTCCCTGTCGAAATTAATGGAACCGAAATAGCCGATGTACTCAAATGAGGTCAAAGGGATATTGGTACTGATAAACCTCTGGGGATCAACAGTTGATGGTACAAGCAGCAGGTTGGAGCTTTTCCCGGTCCGTGAAGAGTAGAACTCTATTAAATTATTGGTTATCAATAAATAGGCGTCGGTTGTTAAATGTTCGAACCTGACTTTCAAATTGCCTGTCAGTTTCTTCCACTTGCTGTTCTGATAATACCTGAGAGGGTGTTCGCTGTTCTCAACGATTAAAAGGCAGTGGAGAATGCGGGACGCAATATACGCCAGGGTATGCGTCGGCAATTGTTTGGTATAGACAATGATAGCCCTGATCTTTTCCTTTCGGTTTATCTGTATTATCAGGCGTAAGGTCGAAAAATACTTTAGTAGATTGTACCATCTTCTTTCGACAAAGCTCCTGCACCGTTGTGCAGGTTTGTAAGGATGATAATATGGTATACCATCAGCAAGGCCCTGCTTCTTAACCGGAAAATCATTACCAAAACAAATGATATGTGTCTGTTCACCAAGTTCGGTGAAACCTTTTGCATAGGTATACACTCTGTTGGTAGCAGCATTGCCTTCGGGGAATGAGAAAGAGTCACCAAATATGGCAATACTCACGGAGTACGAAGCGTTTTTAAAACTTTGCAGGGATTTCCGCCTGCAATTACATTGGCAGGGATATCTTTAACTACCAGGCTGTTGGCACCGATGACACTATTTTCGCCAATGTTTACACCCTTTAATATTGTACTGTTTACACCTATCCAGACATTATCTTTAATAACAACCGGTTGGGGCGAAGTATTACTGCGGTCCGAATGCCAGTCGAAATCGGTAATAATTACATTAGCGCCTACTAAAACATTATTTCCTATGATGATTTCTGAAGCTGCACCTATTGTGGAGCCGCTGAATCCGCAGTTATCACCAATTACTATTCTTGCTTCCGGGAAGTGGGTTGATAGTATGCATTTATGGTTTACACCAATCAGGTTGGAGGTTTGGTCGGAACGAAATCTGCAGTTATTCCCGATAACTATGCTAGAGAAGCGTTCCCGGTAAAAATGGGGTACTCCAAAAAAATCACAGTCATTCCCCCATTTAATGCCTTTCAGTCTCATGATTGCCCGGGCGACAAGACCCGAAACAATCCGTTTAGTATTCGAACGATAATGATGCAGCCGGTGAATTAACCAACTTCCATGATCTTCCGAAAATTTCCTGTAAACTGACCGTGTCATATATTATTTCTTGATTGAACTTTCGGAAAGCACCTGATGATAAATAGCAAGTAAATCCTCTAATATCTTTTCAGGGTTATGACGTTCCTGAGCACGCTTCCGGGCGCTTTTACCCAAGTTTTCTGCGAAATCAGGATTCTCGACAATCTCAAGAATTGCGCCTGCCATTGCATAAGGATCGCCATCCTGCACAAGCAAACCTTCTTTGTTGTTATCCAGCAGGCTAGGGGTACCACCAGAGTTCGTTGCAACAATGGGCATTCCAAGTAGCATTGCTTCACAAACGCTATTAGGACTATTTTCAATATGGGATGGATGAACAAAACAGGCTGAAGCAAGCAGTTGTTCGCTTAGCTTCTGAGGGCCAATAGATCCTAAGAAAAATATATGATTCTCCTTGAATGATGTTTTGCATATTTTCTCGATAATTCTGATGATTTCTTCATTTTTATCTATGCCAGCAATGTTCCATTCAAAGTTCAGCCCTTTCTTTATGGTGAGGATGTATGCTGTTTCAAGAATGGTCTCCAGTCCCTTAAAAGTTGAGGGTTTAATGGTTGAAAACAAAACAGGAAGCTTATCTGAGTTGCTAATCCATTCAGGTTTAAAGAATTCTTCGCGTAATGGTTCGTCACAATGGAAGTAAGTTGCACTATTAGATAGTGTTTTGGTGATTCTTTTATCCCAGTCGGTTCTGCCAATAAAGAATCTGCAGTTGGCGAAAATCCGTTGTTCCCGCAAAGCACGTTTAGTAAAAGGAAAATAATCATGCCAAATACCATATGCTTTAAGCAGAAGCTTTATGTTCGAGTAGCGTAATACTTGAAAGCGGCTTAAACCTGAAAACCATTTCTTACTATAAACGGTGAGGTTCCCTTGTATTTGCAAAACAACCGGGATTGTTGTTTTCTCGCAGATCAAGCCAAAAGCCTGTTCTGATCCAAAGACATGAATCAGATCAGGTTTAAATGAATCAATAATATTCAAGTAATTATGAATCTGAGTCTCAGGTTCAACTATATGTTTCCATCGTTTAATAAGTCGAATTAGTTTATTTTCATCAGCAGGCTGAGGTATTGCATAATATGAAGTGCCATTTAGGTTTATTTCCTTTATGCCAAGGGTGCCATGATGAAACGCAATGCCCAGATCAAGGTCTTCAACCTTCTCTACAAGTTTCTGTAAAGATAATATCCAGCCACCACCGTAATTTTCAAGACTCAATAACTCAGTTGCCAGGGAAGGCGTATTGGTAAACCAGAGTACTCTCATATGACCAGATTTTCTTGAAATTCTTGATTTATCTCCTCATTAGTTTTTTTTCTCAAAGTTGATTTATAACATATTCCAACACATATCCAGACAAATATGTAATTGATTCTTAACATCGGAACTCCATATAGTAACATATCAATCAACCATAGCAATACGACGACTCCGCTTGCTCTTGCAAATAAATTTGATGAATAGAATATTCCCAGAATTGCTGCCGGTATTAGGACAAGTAAGAATAAGAGCAGATGGATCAAACCTCCGGTTAGCATCAGTTGAAGATACCCGTTTTCAATCACCTCCCTGAACTCAAGTTCTGCAAATATAACGCCTTCATCCTCCAGTTCACCTCCAATAGGGCAATAATATGTGCCATTCAGACCTTTTCCAAGGAGAAAATCATCCTGCAAACTTAACCAAAAGAATTCGACAACATAGGACCTAGAATCTTCTGTCAGGCGCTGTTCCAATCTCGAAGTAAGAGTTGAATAAATTGAACCATTGCTGATTAGTATTATCACAATAAGTGTTATGAAAACTGGGAAATACCTGAATACATTCGGTTTTAATGTAGTCTTGAGACTCAGAAAATAAGCTGAAACGAGTATTGCCAAAAGAGTGAATAGGTCGCTTCTCCTTGCAAGAATGCTAAAACTAATAATACCTACCATCAGAACTATGAAAGCGAGATTAGCTCTTTTTTTTTCAAGATAAGCTGAAAACATAAGATAATAGCCTGATCCTGTTACCATTGCTATTATTATCATATCAGCCAGGACACGTTGGGTAATTACTTCGGGTACAAGAATACACATAACAAGAAAAACTAGTCCGAATTTGTAAAACCAACTGAATAGTAAAGAAAATATAGTGAGATCCTTAGTAAAAAAAACCATTAATGGTATAATAAATGGCCATAATATATGAGTCCTGCTAATCAGAAACCATAATTCATCTGCATTTGGATTTGTATTATACAAAAGGCCTCTGAAGATGGTTAAGGATTCATATAGCAGAAAAAGAGTGAATACTATCCTGAAATACCTGCTCTCAATCTTTTGGTCGGTAAGAAGGTAATAAGCTGAGTATACCATGATCGCAAGGCAGCTGAGCCACAAAATTTGAAATATTGCGTAATTGAATTCGTATTTGTAGTAGATGAGTTGAAAAATAGTCAAAAGGTAGACAGAGAATACAAAGTGCTTGACATATTTTTCTTTGGGCTGTTTACTCATTTATGCTATTAGATCAAGATATTGTGTATGATAATGGTTATATACAGGAATTATTTTGCAGAAATGGTGTTCAAGAATTTTGTCACCTAATGAACTGGTCTCTGTTAATGCATTGTAAGTTAATCCAATTGTGATGATGATATTTCGAAAGGGGGTTAAACAAAAGGAATAACAATACTATTTTATCCATATTCCGGTTTTATTTCGGTAAATAATTTTATAATATTGAATAGGAGCCAATATAATGCCGTTGAAGTTTGCGAAGATTGATGCGATAAAAAGGGCAGAAACACCGGAATTGAAAAGCTTAATAAATACCATTGCAACTGCAATATACAAAAACGGACTAAGTAAACTCGATAGGAATTGAATTCTCAGTGCGTTGATGCTATTTAAAAAAAACACATATTTTGCTCCAAACACTAATGTGATAAAGAAAAGAAATCCCCATAAAGATAAACCAAATTCGATTTCAACTTTTCCACTGCCAAGCCATAAATCGTAAACCGGTTCGGACAAAACAAGCATAATAATACCTCCTGCCAGCAGGAGCAGATTCAAAATATTGTATTTCTTAATACTGTTCTTGATCCATGAAATATCATTTTTTATGAATGCTTCGGTTGATGCAGACCAAAATGGAGTGAGAAAGATTGCGTTTACCATTGCGGTGACTCCAAAGTATTTATATACAATATTATATGAAGTCACTTGTGAAGTCCCGAAATTTTGTGCAATGATAACATTGGCTGTCTGAAATTGAATAATGCCGGCCAGTTGGATAATGAAGAAGACTACTCCAAGATTGACCAGTCCTTTTGCAGATGAAAAATTGACCATCGAGATTTTTGGCCGGTACTTTTCAAACCTGCCCCGATAAAAGTATGTATTTGCTATCAGAAGTATTATTAACGGCGATGCACACAAAGCTAGCGCCAGTTTAATCAGTGATCCCTGCGTGGTTTTAACCAGAATTATGATAATTATTAAGGATAGCATCTGCCCCAAAACATCAAGCAATGACGAAAGGGCAGGTTCCTGATTAGCGGTTAAAATCGTATTAATAATGCGTAAAACAAAATCGATACAAAAAAAGGAAAACACAATAATTGCTAAAAGCGATGTTTCCGAACGCAAATCCTGACTGACATTGAGAATGTCAGCCCAGTTAAGAAAGGAATTTATAGCCAGGAATAGTAACCAGACAATTAAGAATATTATGCCTAGAATAACATACGTTGTGCTTACATAGGTTTGCGCAAGAGAATCATCCCCCCGGGCTTTGGCTTCAGCAAATTTATTTCTCAGGCCCTGAGTAAGCCCAATATCGAAAAAACTAAACCAACCTACAATTGAACTTATTGTTAGCCAGACGCCATATCTTGAAGGATTTACATAGTCTATAACCAATGGAACAAAAACCAAACTAATAACAATACTAAAACCTTTGATTATGAATGAGTATAATATGTTTTTCTTGGCCTTTATACTTCTTTCTTGTCCTTGTTTGAAAAAGTCAAACCAGAGTTCTTTGATTCTAATGATGAATTGATTCATTCTTGAAAATTCCCTGTTCTCATTGACATCTTTGAAGTAAAGCAAATTAACTCTTGTGCGATTATTAATAATCAACTTAACATTGGTTTAGGATGAATAAATGGTTTGTTTATTAGATTGGTACCATTCAATAAACCTTTCCATGCCTTCACTAAAACAGAATATGGGATTATAATTTAATTCTTGTCTTGCTTTAGAAATTTCGGCAAAGGTAATTTTTACGTCTCCTGGCTGTGCAGGTAATCTGTTTATAATAGCTTTCTTATTGAGCAAACCTTCAATTGTTATTATCAAAGTATTCAGGTCTATAAGTCTAGATTCTCCGAGATTATAGACTCTGAATCCTTCAAATCTTTCCAAAGCACAAAATATACCTTGAAGAATGTCATCAATATATGTATAATCGCGGGCTGTTGATCCATCTCCAAAAAATGGTACAGGTAAATCATTATCAATCATATAAGTAAATTTATGTATAGCTAAATCTGGTCTTTGTCGTGGCCCATATACTGTAAAGAATCGAAGGCAAGTAACATTAAATCCGTGTAAATAAGAATATACATGACATAAGAGTTCACAACTCTTTTTTGAAGCAGCATATGGAGAAATTGGATTGTCTACAAAATCTGTCTCGCTAAACGGAATTTTCAAATTGTTACCGTACACCGATGAAGAGGATGCAAAGAGCAGATTCATCACATTATGATTCTTCATTACCTCTAAGAGTGTTAGTGTTCCGTCTACATTTACACTATAGTAGTCTGAAACAAAATCAATAGATGGTCTAACACCGGCCTTTGCGGCAAGATGCACCACTGTGTCAATGTTATTGTTATGGAATACAGCAATCAAAGAATCTTTCTCTCGAATATCAATCTCATAAAAGAAAAAGTTCTTGGAATTATTAAGATTAATCAGATTTAATTTCTTTTGTCTAATAGAGTAAAAACTATCAAAATTGTCAATTCCGACAACCCGGTTCCCAGCTTCGATCAGCTTCTCACATAAATGGGATCCAATAAATCCTGCTGCACCAGTTATTAGATAAGTCATGGGCTTTTACTTTAGGTACGTACTTAATAGTTTAGAAAACAGTGTTTTATAAACTAGATCAAGGCTATCAACAAGTAAATTTGATCTTGTCATTCGAGCAACTCTAGCTAATTGTTTAATACACTCTTAAATACTCTTTCAATTTCTTCATTTCGATATTCACCTATACCATAAGTTCTTTCTGCAAGAAGTTTTGCGGAATGCATAAAGTTGCTCATTTCGGAAATCCGTTGCATTTGGTCAGTAAAAACTTCGATACTTCCATACGAGAATTTCCCCAGTGAAGGATTCGAAAAAATATCTCCTGGATTAACATATAGAGAAATTACAGGGGTCTCACAAACCCAAGCTTCAATAAATATATTTGGGAATCCTTCCATTGGTGATGTGCAGATTAATGCTTTTGAGTTCATGATTTGTAAAAGAGTATCCTGGTGATTCATTCTTCCCATTAACCTTACATTAGGTATTGATTTCAGTTTTTCATAATATTTTCGCCCTGTTTTATCTCTAGGTTGCCCAATAATATTATAATAAAAATCAGGAGTTGATTCAATAATATGAAATAACTCGATAACTCCTTTATTTTTTGCAATTGAACCTGCATACACAAATTGTTTCCTCGCTGGATTAGTTAACATGGGAATCTCATCCAAATCAATCAAATTGGGAAAAACGATTGATTGAATTCCCTTTTTCATCAGTATATCCTTTTGTCCTGCATGTTGTGATAACACCAAATCTGACCAACGTAATAATTTTTGGAAAAGTAGTTCGCTAAGCACCATATTTGAGAACCACCATAAATTACCGATGTTAGTAAAATACTCGTATTTGCATCGGTCGGCAAAACTCAATATCTCTAAATCGTGGGCAAGTCCTATTACAAATTTTGCGTTAACCTTACGTGCTGCCCAATATGCTATTATGTGTCTGAATTCCCGAATTCTGCAATAATAAATATCAGCTTCTATAGAAACAAGGGTTTTGTATAATCCCGGTAATCTATGTGTAATAGTTCTAACTATTCTAAAACCCTTATTCCAATCTTGAACAGGATGAATTTTAATTCCATCAGAGGTTGTGTAACCGCATTCGATTGTGTAATCTACAATATTAACATCATGTCCTTTGTTAGCTAAAACTTTTGCAATGAGTGCAATTTGTAATTCACCCCCTCCGGGAGTATTCCCTGACAATGCGGAGGCAACATTGCCCCAAAAGCAAATTCTCATGAATATAATTCTTTTATAAACGCTGTTATCATGACATTAAGTGTTAGCCGGGATAATAAACAAAATAACTCTCATTAGGTATAAAATTGTTGATATCTGTACCTACTTCTTATAATACCCATATCCATATCCATACTGTTCGCCTTTTACCCGGTTATCATTCAGTAACAAACAAATGTTGCCTATATCTTTTTTGGCAAGATCTTTCATAACTATTGACAACACATTCCTTTTCGAGAAATTGTATTTCACAACAATTACCTTCAAATCCACCATTTTCATCAGCAGGTATGCATCTGTTACCTGAGCCAGAGGCGGTGTATCAATAATAATATAATCATAATACTCCTTAAGTTTTTTAATCAGCTGAGTGGATTCATCATATGATACCAATTCGGCAGGATTGGGAGGAATTGGTCCTGAGCATATATAATCAAGTTTTTCATGCGGCGACTTCATAATGATATCCTCAAGAGAGGCCTTATTTATGAGATATGAGCTTATCCCGTCATGAGAATCATTATCATTGTTAAAGAAAGTCTTCTTTTTCCTCAGGTCAAAATCCAGCAGAATTGTTCTGCGGTTCAGTTGGGCATAACTCATAGCAATATTGAGGGCATTGAATGACTTACCCTCACTTTCAAGACATGATGTTACCATGATTACTTTCTTCTGCCCGCTTTTCAGATAAAAATCTAGATTCGTTCGTAGTGCCCTGTATGATTCAGCAATGGGTGATTTAGGGTACTGAAACATAATATTATCTGATTTTTTATTATTGTGGAGAATTTTACCAACAACGGGAGCATCAGTTATTTTCTCAATATCTTCCTGTGTTTCAATCTTGTTATTCAACAGGTTGCGAACGATGAGAAATCCGAACGGGAGTCCCATACCCAGTACAAAAGCCATGAAATAGTTCTTTTTCTTATTGGGGCTTACAGGTGATGGTGATGGTGATGCAGTTTCAATGATGATATTATCTGGCAGGTTGGATGCCTTTGTAATTTTTGCTTCGGCTCGTTTCTCCAGCAGGTAGTTATATATTGCATCGTTCAGCCGGTATTTGCGTTCAATTCCGCCAAGTTGTCGTTGGGTTTTCGGTAAATTACTTATCCTTGCCTCCAGGCGCCCAATGCGCTTATTCATCTCGTCAATCGAGATATCAGTGGTTTGACGAACAGCTGAAATGTTATCGGAGATTGTTTTCTTGGCATTGGCAATCTGTATGTCAAGTTTCTTAACAAGAGGGTTTTTTTCCTGTTTGTTTTCAATCATGTTCGACCGTTGTGACTGTGCAACAATGAGTTCAGACATCAGATTATTTAATATCTGGTCCTGAATACCCATGGATGCAGGTACTATCATGTTTGAAAAATCTTCATTCTTTTCCAAATAGTCAGCTACGTAATCATAATATCTTTTTTGTGTAACGAGTTTAGCCCTTTCGTTTTGCAAATCAAGGTATTGTGCCGAAATGCCTGATGCCTGTTCATTAACATTCAGGAGTTGATTGGATGACCTGAATCTCTGCAGATTATCCTCGGTAAGATTGAGAGAATCGGAAATTTCTCCAAGCTGTTTCTCAATATAATCAATCGTAATACTTGCGATATGGTTTTTCCTCTCAAGGTTCTGCTGTGAATAAACATCCATCAGACCGTTTACAAGATCAATACCTTTTTCAACGGATTCAGATTGAAGCGTTATTTTAATTACCGTTGCTTTTTTATCAACGACGTTGTATTGAAAAGCTCTTTTATATCCAATTGCCAACCTGGTCTGATCAACGAATTGAAAACTATAACTTGCAGTATTTTCGGGTAGTAACTGATTCAGACTATCCCATTCAATAATGAAAGACAAATCAGATGTTTCGATGAGTTTGCCGATTTTCCCTTTATAACTGAACGACCAGTCAGTTTTGTGGTATTTATATTGATTTGTACTGTAGTTATAGAAATAAGCAAGTTCAGATTCGGCAGTCAGCCTGAACTCGTCATTATTTAAAAAAGAAATATCAAATCTTACATTAACAGGCTGAACATGGGTTGGAGAATACAATACCTTAAATGGGGCATTCTTATATGAATCGCGGTATTGAAAACCTTCTTTACGTAAATAACTTACTGATAAATCCAGGTTCATGATTGTTTTTTCAATCACAGGCGTCGATTGTAACACCCATAATTCATTCTCAAAGTTTTGGTTACGCCCGAACAAGTTGCTGTTAAGATAATCGTTTACATTTCCTCTTCCCTGCGCGTTATCCTCTTTGATAAGTAATGAAGCCGAAATCTCATGAATAGGAACTGAATACCTGTTCATGACAAAAGCCAGTCCAAGGAAAAAAATCAAACTGCTGGAAAACAATTTATAATTCCTGAGGATTAAATCAGCAATCCTCTTGAAATCATTAGTTTGTTGAAAATTGGTGTTTTGGGGTTGCATTGATCAGGTATATTCTCGGTTTAAAAAATGATTTGCTTACATTTACCGTACTACAGTGTACAAGAGGATGCCGGTCGAAATGGCTGAGAGGACTATGGCAAAAGGAAACTCGCGCATGCCCCAAATCTTCTTCCTCAAAGGTTTAATATAGATTATATCGTTAGGTTTAAGAAAGTAATACTTGGACGACAAGATATCCGAGGTAGTAAGATCAAGGTTGATCCTGATGTTTTTGCCGTTCTCGTTTCGGGTAAGCAGTACTTCATTTCTGTTGCCATAATCAGTAATATCTCCGGCAAATCCAAGTGCATCAAAGATGGATATCTTTTCCTGTGAA
>Ga0116171_10005186_pt1 | contig 11498 bp, 8 predicted proteins | sample AD_JPNHW2_MetaG_FD_89798 | JGI IMG/M metagenome (GOLD analysis project Ga0116171, IMG submission 89798) | Active sludge microbial communities of municipal wastewater-treating anaerobic digesters from Japan - AD_JPNHW2_MetaG | ecosystem: Engineered > Bioreactor > Anaerobic > Digestate | place...
GACATGCCGAGATAGCGCATGGTGAGGCCGAACGTGAGGCCGCCGAGTCCCCACATGGCGCCGAAAACATAGCAGCACATAACGGCGTTCGGCGGAGCTTCGCCGAGCACGGCGGTGAGGTCGCGGGTCATGAATCCGGCGAGGACCCAGGGGGCGATGATCCAACTGAAAAAGCCGCCGGCGAGCCAGTAGGTTTCCCATGACCAGAACTTGACGCCGCGATACGGGACATAGAAACTGCCGGAGGCCAGGCCGCCGAGCCAGTGGAAGAAGACGCCGAGTACGGGATTTGGCACAGATGAAACCTCAACTCATTGAGCGCGCGAAACAGGGCGCGCGTTACCGGCAAGCCGCTATTGTATCCGGATGGGCAGGGCGAGGGGGTGCGAGCGGGTACGACAATTCGATTCCGCCGTGACACGAGGGCGCGGCGGGCCGTAGTCCCGAGCAGAGGCCGGATCAAAAGGAGGATGGGTGGGGATGAAGCGACCAGTGAGTGTAGATCGAAATCCGGCCGCCTGATGCAAGCCGGCGGACTCGCCCGGCAGCAGGCACCTGCAGGCATCTGTCGCCTCAACCCGCGCGTGGACACGTGGCTGGGCGGATACCTGAAGGCGCGCTGTGGCGGCGCCGGCTATTTGTTGGCTGTGATGATCTCGTGAAGCACGCGGCCCGATGCGCCGCTGGGAATCTCGACGCCTGCGATGGCCGTGAGCGTCGGAGCCAGGTCATTGACCAGCACCCGCTGGTAGTAGCGGCCCGGTTTGATCTGCGGCCCCATGATCATGAGCGGTACGTGCGAATCGTAGTTCCATGGCGTCCCGTGCGACGTGCCCGACGCTTCGAACAGCCAGTAAGGGTTGGGGACGATGAACAGGTCCGAAGCTCGCAAGTAGAAGAATCCGTTTTGAACCCGCGCCCCGACCAGGTCGGCGTGCGTCATGCCGCGCCGGAGATCCTCGCGGGTGAACACACGCGCGATGTAAGGCAACTGGCGCGCCGCGGCGGCGGCTGTATCCTGCACATCGTCAAGGGCTAGCTTCTTGCTGGCGATCAGTTGGTGGTTCAGGTAGGGGGCTGGGCCGGAGTAACCCGACACCCATTCGCCTGGCCCATACTTGGCCACCAGCGCTTTCTGCACCGTGTCGCGCACGTCCTTGGCGGCGGCGCGGCCGCCGGGCATCTTAAACCTCTGGTTGTATTCGGGCATCGGCGCGACGCCGTGATCGGCCGTGAAGGCGACCAAAACGTTCTTCATGCCGACACTCTTTTCCAGGTAGGCGAACAGATCGGCCAGCACTTTGTCGGTGGACAATGCGACATCGTGAATCTCAGGCGAATGCGGCCCCTTGCGGTGGCCGATCGTGTCGCAGGAGGAGAAGCTGACGGCCAGCAAATCGGTCGAGTCCCGCTGTCCGAGCTTTTCGCCGTCGATGGCGGCTTTGGCCATCATGACAAGCAGGTCGTTGCCGTAAGAAGTGCCGACCACTCCGGTCCAATAGGCCGGGCCCGCGGTTGAGGGCAGCATCATGAACGGGGTGCCACCCGTGGCGGGGCCCCAGTTCTGGCCAACGAACTTGTCGGCCGCACGGGATTTGTTGAACTCCGCCGCCCATTGCGGCAGTTGGTTGAAGTAATACGTTGAGCTGACGAAATTACCCGTGGTGGCGTCCCACCAGAAAGCGCCATCGGCCCGGCGGCCGGCCATCATGATGGCCGCGCGGTCTTTCACGGAGATGCCAAAGACTTTTGACGCCGGCCACTTCTCGCTCATCTTGAGCTCGTCGCCGACCGTGGAGACCAGCAACCGGTGTGGCGAAGCACCTTCCTTGCCGGATTCGCCGCCCAATTGCGTGGTTGAAGCGTCGTTGACGCTGGTCACCTGTTTGCCGCTCACGCGGTCGTACCATTCGTTGCCCACGATGCCGCTGGAGGACGGCATGGCCCCGGTCAGGGTGATGGAGTGACCGACCGCGGTGATGGTGGGCGAATGGTTGTAATGGGCGTCGCCGAACACGGCCGATTCGTCAAGGAGGCGTTTCAGCCCCCCGCCGTATTCGGTATGGAAACGGTCCAGGTAATCGGCGCGGAACTGGTCCACAACCAGGACGAGGATCAACTTCGGTACGGCCGGGCGCGTATTCGTGGTGGCGACCGGCTCGGCGGCTGGCGCAGGTTTCGTGGCCGTAGTCTTCGCCGCCGCCGGTCTCCGGGCGGTGGGACGGCTCTGGGCAAACACGGTCGTCAGACAGCAGAGCAAAAACGCGGCAGTCGCGGCGGCTGCCATTGATCGGGTCTTCATGAGGACTGGTACTTCCTGTTCCTGATTCTGCGGGGTCTATTCCAGAACCACAGCGCCGGAGCCCTTGATCTGATAGATCGTCTTGCCAGCGGTCACGGTCGATGGGTCAAACTTTTTGTGGTTCTCTTCAGCTTCGTGCTTGAGCTGGGCGATCAACTGGTCCTTGGTCATTTCGAGCTTCACGAACGTACCTTCGGCCACTGCCATCTTGCCTACGGAGTCTTTCGGAAAAACGATCTCCCCGTCTTTCACCTTGATACGAACCTTTGCCGCCGACTTCGGATCGGTGAGATTCATCCAGCAGCCGGCCTTCTCGCACACCTCCGCCACCTTGCCCTTCACCTGAACCAACTTGCCGACGTAATCGGCTGGTTTGGCTTCGAGGGCCGCTATGGGGGTCTGCTTATTGAGCGTCAGCGGAGTGCCCAGTTTGACTTCGCCCGCCAGCAGGATGGCGGCGGACAAGAATAGAGTGAGGATTGTTCGCATGATCTCATTATCGGCCCGGCTGCGGCATGCCACGCAACTTCGGGCCGCGATCTCAACCGAGTGCCTTACCGCTGCTTCTGGTCCTTTGCCGCCGCTTCCCTCGCCATGCGAACTTTGGCGCTCTCCAGTTTCTTCTGGATCTTGGCCACCTCGCCGGCATCCTGATCGCTCGGCGCATTGCCACGCCACTCACGAAGCGCGATCTCCCAGTGGTTGATCGCATCCTTCACATTGCCTTGGCTCAGGTAGACGTCGCCCAGATGATCGTGCACGGTCGGGTCCTTGGTGCCTCGCTGAAGCGACCGGCGCAGATAATCGGCCGCCTCGTCCAACTTGTTCAGCCGGTAGTAGGCCCAGCCCAGACTGTCAAGAAACGCTCCGTTGGTCGGTTCCTGGTCCACAGCCTTCTGGATCAGTTGAACGGCCTCCTGGACGCGGAGATTGCGGTCGGCCAGCATGTAGCCCAGGTAATTCAGCGCGGACGCATTGCCTGGCGAAACGTCGAGGACCCGGCGGAACTCCTTTTCGGCCTCCTCGTAACGCTTCTGCTTCTCGAACATCGCCCCGCGTAGAAATAGGACCGGCTCTTTGTCTTCGTTCGTCTCGGACAATTTCTCGGCCTCGTCAAGCGCTCTCGCCATGGCGGAGTAATCCTTCGCTTTGTCGTAGGACTGCGCCAGCGCGAGATGAACGGCCCGGTCGTTCTTGCCGTCGAACAGCGACTTGATCAGCGATTCCGCCTCGGCGTGACGGCCCAGATCGCTCAACAGTGTGGCGGCGACGCTCTTCAACACGCGGTCGTCAGGATACTTGGCCAACGCGTCTTTCATCTCCTTTTCGGCCGAAACAAAGTCCTTGGCGGCCCGGTAGGTGTCGATTACCTGTGCGGCCGCGTTTGGGGCCGCGTTCGAATCCACCTGGGCCATGCGTTTGAACGCGGCCACGGCATCGTCGGTCTGGTCGGCCACCCGATAGAGCAGTCCGAGCCGTTCAAGCAGGATCAGCGCGTTGCCCCGGTCCTGCATCGAGACCGAGCGCAGGGTGGATTCGGTCAGTTCCTTAAGCAGCGCGATGGCTTCTTGCGTCTTGCCCTCGGCTTCATATAAGGAGACTTCATTGAACCGGGTCTCGATGTTGTTCGGATCCAGATCCCGCGCCTTGCGGGCATAGCTGCGGGCCTTGTCGAAGTCATGCCTCTGGCGCCAGATCTGGCTCAGCCGCAGGTTCGCCAGCAGATCGTTCGGCTCCTCCGTTACGATTTCGTCGAACAGCGCCTTTGACTTGTCGAGCTCATCGGCGGCGTACAACGACTGCGCATAGGCGCGTTTCAAATCCGTGTTGTCGCGGCTCAGTTCGTAGGCGCGGCCATAGGTAGCTGCGGCCATCTTGTAGTCGCGCATCTGCTCGTAGGCGCTGGCCAGGGCGGTCAGCGTACGCAGGTTCGGATTCTTCTTCGCGGCCATTTGGAGCATCTGGCTGGCCATCGCGTTGTTGCCCAGATCGCCATAGACCAGCGCCAGGCCGGTGAGCGCCTCTTCGTTTTCCGGCTCCAAGGCCAGCGCCTTCTTGTAAGCCGCCTCGGCAGCCGACGAATTCAGGGCAAACTTTTCCAGTCGCGCCAGGGTGACCAGATTGTCCACGTCGGTGGGCGCTTTCTCCGCCAGTATGCGGTACTGTTCCAGCGCCTGATTCAGCATCTCCTGGTTGGGTCGCCCCTGTTGGCCATCGCGGATGCGGGCCGTGTAGAATCGCGCCAGAATCCGGCGCGAATTCAGATCGTTCGGATTCTTCTTGACCAGATCCTCGAATTCCGCAGTTGCAGTCCGTAACCTGCCTGTCTGCAAGTACATGTCGGCCAGTTCCGAGGCCAGGAACGAGGCGTCCGGATCGGCCGCCAAGGCCCCCTTGTAATTCTCGATCGCCTTGGTGATGTACTCACCGCGTCCGCCATACTGCGCCGCCAGTTCGGCGTAGAGATGTGCCAGCGCGGCATGATAGTAAGCCTGGGACTTGTCCTGCTGCGCGGCGCTCTGGCGCGGCGTGGCCGCTTGCCCCGCAGACGGCGCCGCCATCGCCACCGCCAAAGCTACCGTCGCTGCCGTGATCTTATAGGATCGATTCATCGTTGATGTCCTGGGCCCTTCTCTGTCTCGACTGGCGCCGGACGTCCACACGTCCACTACCGGTTTTCCTCAATATATCTGATGCGGCAGCCTGGCATCCGGGTTGCACCCGCTACACTGAATTGGTGAACTATTGCGCGGCTCGCCCGCTGGTGGCCATCGCTGGACCCACAGCATCTGGAAAGTCGCACCTGGCCATCCGTCTCGCACTCCGTTTCGAAGGCGAAATCGTCAACTGCGATTCGCTCCAACTCTACCGCGGTTTCGACATCGGAACCGCGAAACCATCCCGAGAGGAACTGGCTTTAGTCCCCCACCATCTCATCGGCATCCTCGACCCGGATCAGGAGTCCAATGCCGGCCATTGGGCCCGCCTGGCCGCCTCCTCCATTGACAAAGTCAGCGGCCGTTCCAGGCTGCCCATCGTCGCCGGCGGCACTGGCTTCTATCTCCGGGCACTGCTGGACGGCCTCGCTCCAGGCCCGGAACGTAACCCCGAATTGCGCTCCCGGCTCTCTCGTGCCGAATCGAGGCGGCGCGGCCTCCTCCACCGGGTGCTCCGCCGTCTTGACCCTCCAACCGCCGCCCGCATCCACCCCAACGACATCAATAAGCTGACACGCGCCGTCGAAATCTGCCTATCCTCAGGAGGTCCGGCCTCCGAGTTGTTCGTCCAGCAGCGTGCGGCCCTGCAAGGCTACCGGGCATTGAAACTTGTCCTTTCACCCCCCAGAGCGGACCTGTACCGCGCCATCGAGGTGCGCACAGTCTCAATGTGGTCCCAGGGGCTGGTTGAGGAAGTCCGGGACCTGCTCGCCTCTGGCGTCCCGCCCACGGCCAAGCCTTTCGAATCATTGGGCTACAAGGAAGCGTTGGCCTGCGTCGAGGGCCGCATGAGCCCCCAGCACGCCATCGACCGAATCACCATTGAGACCCGCCAGTACGCAAAGCGGCAGATCACGTGGTTCCGCCGTGAGCCTGATGTCCACTGGCTCACCGGCTTTGGAACCGACCCGTCCATCGAAATGCGAGCCATCGAGCTGCTTTCCGCCTTTCTTGCTTAATTTACATTCATGAAGTCCTATTGAGAGGAACACTCCGCGCCTCGCTTCGTCTTAGTAATCGTTAGACGCGCCGCATGCATTTTGCCTGCGTCTACGGCGGGTGCAAATGCGCCCCGCGAATCGTATTGACGCCAGCTATTTGCGATAAGCGGCAAAAATGTGCATATAATGCAGACAGGAGTGTCCACGATGACTCGATCCATGAAATTACTCGCCATCTTCGTTCTCGCGCTCGGCATTGCTAGCGCCTCTACCCACACTGTGACGTTGTTCCAGCCGTCGGTGGTGAATGGGACTGAGCTGAAGCCGGGTGACTACAAGCTCACTCTCGAGAACGACAAGGCTACCATCATGAAAGGAAAGAACAAAGTTGAAGCGACAGTGAAGGTCGAGACCGGCAGCGACAAGTTCGGCACCACTTCGGTCCGCTATAGCAGCGAGGCCGGCAAATACAAGGTGCGCGAGATCCGCTTGGGCGGGACCACCACCACACTGGTTTTCAACTAAGTCGAAAGACGGAAGCTCTCTACTCCTCCCTTAAGGGATGCTGGGCAGCCCTGCTATACTCACCCCATGGCAAGGCTGCCCAGCATCCTTTTTCTGCTTTGGGGCGCTGCCCACGTCCTCCATGCAGAAACCGTCCTAATAGTACCGTTTTACAATTCAAGTAATGCTAAAAACATAAATTGGATTGGCGAGAGTATGGCCGAGGCCATGGGGGAGGCTTTGTCAGCTCAGGGCGTCGGTCGGGTGGCTTCTGATGAGCGCCGCGCGGCACAGGTTGCAATGGGTGTCCAACCAGCGGCTCGGTTAACTCAGGCCACCGTACTCGAGATTGCCATTAACGTGGATGCCGGCGTGGCCGTCTTTGGCGAGTTCGCGATCAGCGGACCGGACGCGGGGCCGCGCTCGCTCAGCGTCTCCTCCTCGGTGGTGGACATTCGCCAGATGCGTCGGGTCGCCACGATAGAGGAGTCCGGCGCTCTGGAGGATCTTTCCCGCATCCAGTCCCGGCTCGCCTGGAAACTGATCCGGTCCCTCCGGCCGGGGTTTGCGGAGACTGAGGAGGACTACATCCGGACGCGCCCGGCAGTTCGCTTGGACGCCATGGAGAATTATATTCGCGGACTGCTAGCCACGGACCGGGAGCAGCAGTTGCGCTACTTCGCAACTGCGGCGCGGCTTGCGCCGGGCTACTCCGAGCCGAATCTTCGGCTGGGCCTATTCCAGCTCGAGCGGAAAGACTACCGAACAGCAGCCAATTTCCTCACCAAAGTCAATTCGCGAGCGACTCGCTTCCGGGAAGCGGCCTTCTACCTTGCCCTGTGCCGCTACCACTTGGGAGATTACCAGGCGGCGCGCCTCGCGCTCGAGCAAATTGCGGCAGAAGCTCCATTGAATGAAGTATTTAACAACCTGGGTGTAGTGCAATCAAGGCTCGACATGGAGGCCGCGCTCAGTTCGTTTGGTCGGGCAATTCAGGCCGATCCGGCCGACCCGGCGGCCTATTTCAACACTGGCTACTACCTTTGGAGAAAAGGCCGTTTCGACGAGGCTAAGGCCCGGTTCGCCGAAGCCCTGGAGCGTTCGCCGGAGGACGAGGCGGTGGAAATCATGATCGAACGCTGCGAGGACCGGCAGGGGCCCCAGCCGGGCGATCCGCGCACGGAACGCCAGGAGCGGCTCAAAACGCGCTATGACGAGTCGGGCTGGCTGATGCTAAAGCAGATGTTCGCGCCCAAGCCGGAGGTGCATTGATATGTCACTGAGGCAACTTCGATAGAATCGGAAGGTAGTGACAATCCATCCGCGCGTGGCTGGCCTGGTGGCCTTGGCCGCACTCTCCACTCAAATCGCCAGCAGCCAGTCACCGGCTCCCTTGCCGTCCACCGTCCCGGTGAATGGCGTCAAGCCTGCCACCGCGCCAGACTCGGCCCCACTTGCGCGTTCCCGAATGGGTGCCTCGGCTCAACGCAACGAGAATGTCATCGTCTTCATGATCGACACCAACGCGGTCAAGGAGGCCAACATCCGCGTTGGCTCGACGACAACCGTAATAACTGATCCCCGCGCCGAATCGCAATATTTTGCCACTGAACATGGTTCGGCCCCAAGCAACATTGCCGGGCTGCGGTCTCAACCGGCGCCCAGCGGTCTGCACGGCGACGCGGCCTACTCGCACCAGAACTCTCTTTTTAACGCCCGGACTTTTTTTCAGGTTGGCGGGGTGAAACCCTCCCACCGCAACCTTGCAAGCGGCCGCCTGACCGGACCGTTGCCCGGCATCTCCGGCTTCTGGACCGCGACATACAATCAGAGGGACATCCGCGGCATGGTCAACGGCAATGTTCTGGTGCCCCTGGCGAATGAAAGAACTCCGTTGGCGACGGACCCGGCGGCCCGGGCCATCATCCAGGGCTACCTCGACGCCTTCCCGGACGAGTTGCCCAACCGGCCCGATTTCGACATTCGCGCACTGAATACGAACGCGGCACAACGCATCGATAGCCTCGCCGGCACGGGCCGGATTGACCTGCTGCTACCCCGAAGGCAGCGACTGATGGCCAATTACTCGATCGACCGCCAGCGTATCCGCGCCTTCAAGTTCGTTGCAGGCCAGAATCCCGATACAGACCTGCACACGCCCCGCGGTGCCATCACCTGGACTCGCGAATTGTCGCCCGGTTCGGATATCTCTCTGACCGCTTCTTACCAGCGCGGCGTTTCTGTCCTGACCTCGGAACCCAATGCCGTCGGCCCCCGGGTCCGCTTTGGCAATCAGATCGAGGAGTTGGGCCCCGATTCGATGTTTCCCATCGACCGCACGGTCAATACCTTTCTTTACGGAGCAGCATTCTCCCGCCGCTCCGGCGCCCACTCCATCACGTGGGGAGGCGACCTGACCCGCTTCCGGCAGCATGGCATCGAATCCAACAACAGCCGTGGCTACCTCCAGTTCCAGAGCAACCTGGGCCGTACAGCGATCGAGAACTTCAGGCTGGGCCTGCCCACCATCTATGAAGTCGCTCTGGGCGATCTGACCCGCGAATTCGCCAACCACACGGCCAACGGATACCTGGGCGACCGTTGGCAGGTGCATTCCCGGCTGCAACTCTACCTTGGCCTGCGCTACATGGCCGACTCGAGCCCAGTTGAGACCAGCGGCATCGACAAGCTCCCGTATTCGGGCGACTACAACAACTTCTCGCCGCGGTTATCTCTGGCCTGGCAAGCGGGCAACGGCTGGGTGGTGCGCAGCATGTACACCACATCTTTCCAGAAGATCCCTGCTGTCGCTTACCAACAGATCCGCAACAACCCGCCAAGAGTGCAATATGTCACCGTCAACCAGCCTCTGCTCACCGATCTGCTGGCGGGTGTTTCTCTCGAGGCCGGCGGCCGCTACACGCCGACGTGGATCGCCCCCGAACTGGCCACGCCATATTCGCACCAATACAATGCGGCCATCGAAAAGAGGTTCGGGTGGGGTGGGCTGCTGCGGACATCCTACATCGGGTCCCGCACTTTCAAAATGCTCACCGCCATCATTCAGAACCGCGCCGACCCCGTCGCCAGCATTCCACTGACCACGGCCACGGTGAATCTCCGCCGGCCCGATCCGCGCTACTACGAGACGTACACGATTCTCAACGGCGGCGTAGCCTACTTCGACGCCGGACAGGCCTCGCTCGAACTACCGTCGAAGAAAGGCTTCACCGGACAATTCACGTATACGTTTTCCAAGGCGATTGACGAAGGCTCCGACTTTTCGGCAACAGCCGCCAATCAAGATCTGGTGAAGAACCGGAACCAGTGGCAGTACGAATCATTCAAAGACCGCAAAGGCCTGTCGAATTTCGATTCGCCCCACGCCTTCACCGCTGCCCTGACCTACGAACTCCCATTCAGCCGCGCGGCCTCGAACTCGGGCCGGAGGGTCTTTGGCGGTTGGACGCTGTCGAGCATTCATCTCTGGAAGAAGGGGACGCCGTCCACGCTCTATGTCGGGAGCGATTCGCCCGGCTATGGCAACGTCGATGGCGGCCCATCTGACCGGCCGAACATCATCGACCCATCGATCCTCGGCGCCACCATCAGCCACCCCGACAACGCCACCCGCATTTTGAGCCGCGACAAGTTTGCGTTCATCCGTCTGGGTGAGCAACGCGGCAACCTGGGCCGCGGCACCTTCCGCAGGGCGCGGATCTGGAACTGGAATGGATCGGCGGCCAGGCGGATCCAATTGCCCCGGGAATGGAGCGCCGTGGTGAGTGGCGAGGTCTATAATCTCTCCAACACACCCCAGTTCGACGAGCCGCAGCGCAACCTGTCGTCTCCGTCGTTCGGCAAGATTACCAACACGCTGAATGACGGGAGGGTTTTTCAGCTCGGATTTCGCTTAATCTTTTAGTGGAAGGAGCTTGATCGAACTTGCCGCAAGCCTTTGGCTTGACAGACCGCGGACTGGTGCGGCCCGTCAATCAGGATGCGTTCCTGATCGACGAGCAGCTTGGGTTGTATCTTGTCGCCGACGGCATGGGTGGCGCCAAGGCCGGTGAAAAGGCATCCGCGCTGGCGCTGGAGACCGTCGCCAGGCACTTCCGGCGGGCGGGCGCGGATGCGGACCTGGTGCTTGCATACCAGGCCGCCCACGCTGCTGTTCGGGAATACGCTGCGGCGGACTTCTGCTGTGCCGGCATGGGCACGACGCTGGTTGGCGTGCATCTCACACCCGGCGGAGTTCATCTGGCCAGCGCCGGTGACAGCCGGGCCTACTTTTGGTCGGATGGGAAACTCGAACAACTGACCAAGGACCACAGTTGGATCGAGGAGGTCGGCCGCCGGATCGGGCTCTGCGAGGATGTGCTCAAGAAACATCCGTTTCGCCATGTCATCACCATGGCAATCGGAGTGGAGAGCGAACTCGACGTTCGTCAACGGAGGCTCGTCCCGCCCCTGAACTCACGCCTGTTGCTGTGCAGCGACGGCCTGCACGGGTACGTCAGTGATGAAACCATCGGCGAGACATTAGGTTCCGGGAGAAGTTTGGAGTCCCGCGCGCACCAGTTCATTGAAGCCTCCAAACGGGCCGGCGCACCGGACAATGTCACTGTTGTGTTGATCGATTTCTGACATCCGGCGACGCCACCGAATCTCGTGAGGCTGGTGGCGTGCGGAATGAAATCACACAGTTACATCCTCATCCTGGCCTGTTGCGGTATGCAGATCTGGGCCGAACCAGCGTTGTCGGTCATGGTGAAGCACGGCGAAGGGACAAAGTTCCGCGCGGGCGAGCCATCGCCCAACAGGATTGAAGTGCTGGTCACCGACGCGGCCGGCAAGCCGGTCTCCAACGCGACCGTTACCTATTCGCTACCGCGTGAAGGCGTTACCGGGATCTTCCCGAGCGGCCTTTCGAGTGAAAGCGTTTTGACATCGGGCGACGGAACGGCTGCGGTGTCCGGTATCGCATGGGTAGACCGCGCGGGCGTGGCTCTGATCGAGGTCAAGGCGTCCCGC
>Ga0116171_10005187_pt1 | contig 11498 bp, 12 predicted proteins | sample AD_JPNHW2_MetaG_FD_89798 | JGI IMG/M metagenome (GOLD analysis project Ga0116171, IMG submission 89798) | Active sludge microbial communities of municipal wastewater-treating anaerobic digesters from Japan - AD_JPNHW2_MetaG | ecosystem: Engineered > Bioreactor > Anaerobic > Digestate | place...
CGGCCACCTTGGGGTGGGAATGTCCTCTTCCCCGTTCTCAAGGGGGGGCTTTTGCCCGGAGAAGGAGAGCGTTTTATGGGAGGGCGGGCGTCCTCGCCCGCCTGCGGTAAGGTTGGAGCGCTTCCTGGACCCGTTTCCTTCCTTTTCCTTTGTTGCGAATAATCGGTACGGCCCGAATACTCGAATACCCGAATACCCGAACAGCCGGATGGATCCGGTGACATTTGCCCGTTTTTCAGGCGGGCGGGACGCCCGCCCTCCCATAAAACGAGCATTCCGCCTCAAAATACCGATAGAGGAGAACAAACCATGTGCCGCCTCATCGCCCTCGCCTTTCCGCTCCTGCTGGCGCTGTTGAGTTCCGCCTGTTTCTTCCCGAGATTCAAAGTCACTCAGGAAGCCGACTCCTTGCTTACTGTTCACATCAACGATCGGACAAGCATGCAATTCCGGAAAATCCCGGGCCGCGATTTCTGGATGGGTACAACCGAGGTCTCGCTGGCGCAAAAGAAATGCTGGCGCAACTCGATATCGGATAGAGGCTACAAAAGATTGCCTGGATATCAGGAAACTTGGCCCGCCCAGAATATCACGGCCGACGATGCCTCATCATTTTGTTCCTGGATGTCCCGCCATCTGGAGCGCGGACTGATTCCCAGGGGATACTCTGTCCGTCTTCCGACAGTCGAAGAATGGGAATATGTTGCCCGGTGTGGAACCGACCGGTTGTACCCCTGGGGGAACGAGTGGCCCCCTGTAAAGTTTGAGGATGGGCGATATCCAAACGTAATGGGAGAGGATCGATTCGAAACTAAGCAACTGTCATCCTATCATGGAATACCTTATCGAAAAGATGCCATGTTTTCTGGCTATTGGGATGGTTTTCCTGGCCCCTGCCCAGTGGAATTGGCGGGAAAAAACGAATGGGGGATTGTTGGCCTTGCTGGAAATGTTGAGGAATGGTGTTGGGATGATCAGAATCGGAAATATGGTCTAAAGGGAGGATATTGGATGAGTTTTCATCCAAATCACTTTGATATCTCGAAATTCAAAGAGATGGGTGATACTCCGTGGCCGTTTTGTCCTCTCTTTCGGGATAGAAAGAGTCATATTGGGTCGGGTTTTCGGGTGGTCATTGTGCCGAAGCGGAAACGGGATTGATCTCTCGACCTCCGGCCACCTTGGGGTGGGAATGTCCTCTTCCCCGTTCTCAAGGGGGGGCTTTTGCCCGGAGAAGGAGAGCGTTTTATGGGAGGGCGGGCGTCCTCGCCCGCCTGCGGTAGGGTTGGAGCGCTTCCTGGACCCGTTTCCTTCCTTTTCCTTTGTTGCGAATAACCGGTACGACCCGAATACTCGAATACCCGAACAGCCGGATGGATCCGGTGACATTTGCCCGTTTTTCAGGCGGGCGGGACGCCCGCCCTCCCATAAAAACGGCATTCCGCCTCGAAATACCGATAGAGGAGAACAAACCATGCGCAGCCTCATCGCCCTCGCCCGGCGTCCCCGCCGGCGCGGTTTTAGAGGCGTGTTTCGGGAAACGCAGTTCGGATGACGAGGTTGGGGGGAGTCTCCGGGTCTGTTCCGGAGTTTCCTCACGGGCGGGACGCCCGTGCCAGCTCTTTGTCCCTGAAAGAAAGGTCGTTCTGATCGGGTATCTGTGGGTTCCACGACCCATTCTCCATTGTCAATTATCCATTATCAACTATCCATTGAAAGGAATCTCCCCCAATGTTCACCCCTCGTTTTCTGATCTCCCTCCTCCTCCCGACCCTGCTCCTGACCCTTGCGGCCGGGTGCCGGACGCTGCCCCAGCCCCAGACCGACGGCGGCATGCCGTTGATGCTCGCGCTGAAGGAACGGCAGAGCATCCGCGAATACGACACGGCCAAGCCCCTCTCGCCCGAGACTCTCTCGAACCTCCTCTGGGCCGCCGACGGCATCAACCGGCCCGAGACTGGCAAACGCACCGCCCCGTCGGCCATGAACAGCCAGGAAGTGGAGATCTACGTCGTCCTCGAACAGGGCGCGTACCGGTTTGAACCGAAGAACCACCAGCTCGACCCGATCGCCGTGGGCGACCTGCGCGCCCAGACCGGTGGCGAGGAGTTTGTCAAGACCGCCCCGGTCAACCTGGTCTATGTGGCCGACCTCGACAAACTGACCAAGGCGCCCGAGAACGAGAAGGAGTTCTACGGCGGGGTGGACACGGGCTTCATCAGTCAGAACGTCTATCTGTTCTGTGCGTCGGAGGGATTGGGCACGGTCGTGCGGGCGGGTTTCGACCGCGCGGCGCTCACCCAGTCGCTCAAACTGCGTCCCACCCAGAAGATCATCCTGGTCCAGACGGTCGGGTATCCGAAACAAAAGAGTCAAGAGAAGTAGCCGTCTCCACCCGTTTCTCGCAGAATCGGTGAGAATTCCGTCAGATCCTTCTTCGAGTACGGTCAGATCGTATTGTGGCGGCCAATTCCGCTTGCCTTCGCCCACTCTTTCCTGATACAAATCAGGGGTCAAGCCCAGCCCCAGTTCCGGTTTTTTCCCTCGCTGGCTGTCAAGGCGAAGAAGGCAATTTCCGAAGTCAGGAGAACGATTTGTGAACCCCTCAATGACCATGACGGCCTTCCTTCTGTCCGTCCTGCTGGGTCTTTTTCCGGGCCTCTCCTCTGCCCGTGCCGCGCAGCCCGTTCCGGTTCCCGCCGCCAGGGAAGAAACGGCGGAGAAACCGTCGTCTGCTGAGGTCCTGACCCGCCTGCGGTTGGGCAACGCGCGCTTTTCCCTCGGGCAGAGCACCTTCAAGGGCATTGACGCCGCCCGCAGCCGGGAAACCGCCGAAAACGGACAGAAACCCATCGCCACCATCCTCTCGTGCAGCGACTCGCGCGTCCCGGTCGAGTACATCTTCGACCAGGGGCTGGGCGACCTCTTCGTTGTCCGCGTGGCGGGCAATGTCAGCGACACGGACGAGATCGGCTCGATCGAGTACGGGACCGAGCACCTCGGCACGCCCCTGCTGCTCGTGCTGGGCCACACGAAGTGCGGCGCGGTGACGGCGGTCGTCCAGGGCGATTCCGTGCATGGCAAGATTCCCCTGCTGGTGGACAATATCGGTCCCGCCGTTCAGACCGCCCGAGAGAAGAATCCCGGCCTCGATGAGAAAGACCTGATTTCCAAGGCGATTGAGGCCAATGTTTTTCGCTCGATCGAGGACATCCTGACCGGCAGCGGGATGGTGCGCGAACTGGTGAACGAAAAGAAACTGCGCGTCGAGGGGGCGATCTACGACATCGCGACCCGCGAAGTTCACTGGCTCGGCACCCACCCCGACCAGGCGAATCTGCTGGCCACGCCCCTGAAGGAGGAAAAGGCGGGAGAGGGCCAGGCCGCCCCGGCCACTGGGCACGCCCCCGTGGCGGATGAGAAGAAGCCCGCCGCGGAGCCCGAAAAAACCGTTCCCGGCCAAGAAGAGCAAAAGGAAGAACACAAAGAGGGGCCGACTGCAAGCCACTGAGCCGCCCGTTTTCCCCGTTGGCCTATCTATCCCGTTGAAGGAGTTCCCCCATGAAACAAGTCGTATCCATCATCCTCGGCGGCGGACGCGGCACCCGCCTCATGCCCCTCACGCGCGAACGCGCCAAGCCGTCGGTGGCCTTTGCCGGTCAGTACCGCCTGATTGACATCCCCATGTCGAACTGCATCAACTCGGGCATCAAGCGGATTTTCATCCTCACGCAGTTCCTCTCGGCCAGCCTCCATCGGCACATCAAGCAGACCTACCAGTTCGACCGTTTCAGCAACGGCGTGGTGGACATCCTCTCGGCCGAACAGACCATCTCGGGCGACGTGTGGTTCCAGGGCACCGCCGACGCCGTGCGCGCCACGCTCAACCACACCACCTACTACGACTCGTCTCAGACCCTGATCCTCTCGGGCGACCACCTCTACCGGATGGACTACTCGGAGTTTGTCCAGTTCCACCGCGAGAAACACGCCGACATCACGCTCGGCGTTTACCCGGTCCTGCGCTCCGAAGCGCACCACTTCGGCATCCTGCGGACCGGCCCGGACGGAGATGTTCAGGAGTTCCTGGAAAAACCCAAAGACCCGACGCAACTCGACCGCTTCGAACCTCCGCGTGAGTTTTACGAAGCCCGGGGGCTCGATCCCCACCCCGACCATGTGCTCGGCTCGATGGGCGTTTATGTGTTCGAAACCCGGGTACTCGAGGACCTGCTCTGCAACACCACCTACAAGGACTTCGGCAAGGAAGTCATCCCCTCGGCCCTCGGGCGTTACCGCGTGGCCGCCTATCCCTTCACCGGCTACTGGCGCGACATCGGGACCATCCGCTCGTTCTACGAAGCCAACATCGAACTGACCCGCCACAACCCGGCCTTCCACCTCTACGCGCCCCGCTGGCCCATCCACACCATGGTCCGTCCGCTCACCCCCTCGCGCATCATTGGCTCGCAGATCAACGACAGCCTGCTGGGGCAGGGGACCTTCATCACCGGCGCCACCATCACGAACTCGGTTGTCGGCACGCGCGGTATTGTCGGGAAGGGATCGAAACTCTCCAACGTCGTCTTGCTCGGAGCCGACTTCTATGAAGGCGAGGAGGTCCTCAACCCCCGCTACCACCCCACGGGCAACCAGCCCAACCTGGGCATCGGCCAGAACTGTCAGATCGAAGGCGCCATCATTGACAAGAACGCCCGCATCGGCAACAACGTCGTCATCCGCGCCAAAGATGGCGCCGCCGACTTCGAGTCGCCCACCTACTGGATTCGCGACGGCCTCACCATCATCCCCAAAGGCGCCGCCGTTCCCGACGGAACGGTGATTTAAGTCGCGGAATGGACACCTGTTCGTGCCTTCGAGTCTTACGGGGAATTGTTTGCTGTGTTTTTTGTCTGACTCATGGAGGACGTAAATGCGTGGAATCAGAAAGATAAGAATAGAAGGATTCAGACGTTTACACGCTATTGATATTGAGATGCGTCCCCTGATGGTCATGATCGGCGCAAACGGGGTCGGTAAATCATCCCTCTTGGACTCCATATCTCTTCTGTCCGCGTCTGCCGCAGGAGGCATGAATAAAACCCTCAGTGACATGGGGGGAATCGCCGATATTTGTACGCGTGGATCATCGAACGATATCTCATTTTCCACCGAAATGGATTGTCCGGATGATGCGCCTCTGGAATACCGATTGAGAGTCGAGGCCAGTGGCCAAGGTTATCGGATTCCCTTAGAGGTCTTGTCGCAGGCTCGCGACGGGCGAAGCAAAGATCCATTCAAACATATCGAATCAAAATTTACCGATATCAAATATTACGCGCCACAGGACAAACATTCCGTCAGCCCCGACTGGGCGTACAATTTTTCCGAGACCTCTCTTTCTCAAGTTCCGAAGTTGTTCAAACAGCCGGAGGAGTTGCGGCGCACACTGAGCTCCGTCACACAGTACCATTTTCTGGACGTCGGCCCGCGCGCGCCGGTGAAACTGCCTCAACAAATGAAACCCGCCCTGTTGCCCGGAGAAAATGGAGAAGATCTGGTCCCCTTTCTCTATAACCTTCGCGAAAGCAACCGGGACCGCTACGAGATGATTGAAGATACGTTGAGAGCCGCATTTCCAGAATTCGACGGCCTCAGTTTTCCTCCCGTTGCGGCAGGAATGTTATCTTTGACGTGGAAAGAGCGGTACTTCCGCGACCCCATCTACATCCACCAACTTTCCGAAGGAACCTTGCGTTTTCTCTGGTTGGTTTCTCTGTTGCTGAGTCCGAATCTTTCAACGGTCACCATGATTGATGAACCCGAGGTCAGTCTGCATCCAGAGTTGCTGAGTCTCCTGGCCGATCTGATGCGGGAAGCCTCCCAAAGAACCCAGATTATCGTGGCCACTCACTCCGACCGACTTATTCGCTTTCTCGAGCCCAAGGAAGTGATTGTCATGGATGTTGGAGAAGACGGCTGTGCCCTGGCGCAATGGGCCGACTCGATGGACTTGGAGAAATGGCTCGATGAGTACAGTCTCGATGAGGTTTGGAGGATGGGACGGATGGGAGGTCGGATATGAAGATCTCCATCATTGTTGAAGGGAAGACGGAGAAAGTCTTTATTCCTCATCTGCGGGAATTTCTGAAACCCCGATTGGCCGGACACATGCCCAAACTGGACCCCTACCCCTATGACGGGCGTATTCCCAAAGAAGATAAGTTGAAACGCGTCGTGGCAAACCTCCTCCAGGGCCCCGCCAAAGCAGATCATGTGATTGCATTGACCGACGTTTACACCGGCTCAGACGATTTCAGAAACGCCGAAGAGGCCAAGCGCAAAATGCAGGAATGGGTCGGGAATGAGCCCCGATTTCATCCCCATGCCGCGCAATACGACTTCGAAGCTTGGTTGCTCCCCTATTGGCCCGCCATTCAGAAACTGGCGGGACACAACAAGACGGCTCCGTCGGGACCACCAGAAGAGGTTAACCACAACCATCCGCCCTCACGCTGGATCAAAGAGATCTTCGAGAAAGGTTCGTGCCGGGACAGTTATGTCAAGCCTCGGGACGCCGGCCGTATTTTGAAAGACAATGACCTCAATGTTGCGATTTCCAAATGTTTGCAGTTGAGAGAATTGGTCAACACGATCCTTTCTCTGTCGGGAGGAATCGTTCTTCCATAGAACTCAATATTGTCTCAAACCCCGCCGAAAGGGAACCTGCTCGACCATTTTCCAGAATGTCATTGCGTTCGTTTTGTCGGTATTGGCCTTTCAATTCTTTCTCCAAACACTCCACTTCCTCTCTCCAGGAAAAAATCCCCCCCCCGCGAAGCTTGAATCTGGCGGGCGAAAGCCCTATGATAGCGCCGGGATTGAAATTCCGGCCCCGAAAACACCGGATAGAACCCTGACCCCGCTGTATCCCGGGGGCCGTGAGGATATGTAGAGAAATGACTGAAACCGCACAATATCCCGGTGTCGGGCTGGTCGAGACGCAGACCGTCGAACTGTTCACCGACGAGCCGCTCCAACTCGAAAACGGCGAAACGCTCGGGTCCATCACCGTGGCTTACGAAGTCTATGGCGCCCTGAACGAGCGGCGCGACAACGCGATTCTGCTCTGTCATGCCCTGTCGGGCGGGGCGCACGCCGCCGGGTACCACCCCGGCGATCAGAAACCGGGCTGGTGGGACATCATGATCGGCCCGGGCAAGGCGTTCGACACGGACCGCTACTGCATGATCTGCCCGAACGTGCTGGGCAGCTGTTACGGCACGACCGGCCCCAGCTCGATCAATCCGAAGACCGGCAAACCCTATGCCCTGAACTTTCCCGTGGTCACCGTGCCCGACATGGTCAACGTCGAGGCGAAACTGCTCGATCACCTGGGCATCGAAACGCTGCTGTGCGTGGCGGGCGGTTCGATGGGGGGCATGGTGGCGCTCCAGTGGGCGGTTTCCTACCCGCAGCGCGTGAAGTCCACCCTGGCCATCGCCTCGACGCACCAGCACTCGCCCCAGCAGATCGCCTTCAATGAAGTGGCGCGCCAGTCCATCATGGCCGACCCGGCGTGGAACAAGGGGGACTATTACGACTCCGACGGACCCACTATGGGCCTGGCCATCGGACGCATGGTGGGCCACGTGACCTACCTGTCGGAAGAGGGGATGCGCCGCAAGTTCGGCCGTCGTCTGCGCGACCGCGAGCGGTTCGGCTACGACTTCTCGCTCGATTTCGAGGTCGAGAGTTACCTGCGCCACCAGGGCCAGAGTTTCGTCAGTCGCTTCGACGCCAACTCGCTCCTCTACCTGACCAAGGCGCTCGACTACTTCGACCTGTCGATCGGTTACTCTTCGCTGACCGAGGCGTTCGGGGGCGCGCGCGGATCGCTCTTTCTCCTCATTGCGTTCTCGTCCGACTGGCTCTACCCCCCGCACCACCTCAAGGAAGTGGCGCGAGCCATCCGCCGCTCGGGGGGGGACGCGACCTACTACGAAATCCACAGCGATTACGGCCACGACGCCTTCCTGCTTGAATACGAAAAACAGGAGCCGCTCGTGCGCTCGTTTCTGAAACGGGCGCAGACCGCCTGGCGCGAGCAGGACGCCCAGAGGGCCTGATCCAACCTCAAACAGAATCCTGATGGACCCTCGCGATTGGAGACTTTCACGCGATGCCTGAACAATTGGCCAACCGTACCCGTATTTACCAGTGGATCTGCGAACAGGCCCCCCAGGGGGGGCGCGTGCTCGACATCGGATGCGGCGAGGGGGAATTGCTCGCCCAACTCGTGGCGAAGCGCGGCGTCAAGGCCGTGGGCATTGAACTGAGCGAAGAATGCGTCGTCAAAGCCGTCGAGCGCGGCCTGTCGGTCCATCACGGCAACGCGGAAGAAGGCATAGACCACTACCCCGACGCCTCGTTCGATCTGGTCATCCTCTCGCTGGCCATTCAGGAAATGCACGAACCGCTCCATGTCATTCGCGAGGCTTTTCGTATCGGACGTCAGCTGCTCATTGTGTTTCCGAATTTCGGTTACTGGCGCGCGCGCTGGCAATTGTGCTTCACCGGCCACGCCCCCAAGACAGAAAGCTTCCCCTACACGTGGCATTCTTCGCCCAACCGCCACTTTTTCACGGTGGCCGACTGGGACGACTTCTGCCGCGAGGAGAACCTCCGCTGTGTGCGCCGGGCCTTCCTGGACAATGGTCGCCACGTGAAATTCTGTCCCAACCTTCGCTCTGAGGTCGCCCTCTACCTCCTCGAACAGATAACCCCGCGCCGCTGATCGTCCCCGGGGGCCGGATTTCAAAGAAAACAGCGTGTTTCCATTCGCCATCGGCCTTGCAAAAGGGTTTGCCTCGCCGTCCCGGTCCCGATATAATTCGCTCCCGACTATTCGTTGGAAGGGAAAATCAGGTGGAGGAACCCATGAAGAGAAAAACACAGATCGGAATTGTCCTGGGCAGTTACAGCGACGTCAAACGGATGGAGCCGGGGATGAAACGGCTCCAGACGCTCGAAGTCCCCTTCGAGATGTGCATCGCCTCGGCCCACCGCACCCCGGAACGCCTCGCCGAGTGGCTCGACGGCGCCGAAAAACGCGGCGTGCGGGTCATCATCGCGGGCGCGGGCGCCGCCGCGCACCTGCCGGGCGTCGTGGCCTCGAAAACCGTCCTGCCCGTCATCGGCGTGCCGTTCAACGCTTCGCCCATTGAGGGGATAGATGCGCTCTACTCGATCGTCCAGATGCCTCCCGGCATCCCGGTCGCCACAGTCGGCATTGACGGAGCCGAGAACTCCGTTATCCTGGCGCTTCACATCCTGGCCACAACCGACCCGGACCTGCGACGGCTCCTTATTAACTTCCGGGCCGACTGGAAGAAAAAGATCGCCGAACAGAACGAGAAACTCTATCAGGACTATCCCCAGGCGCGGCCCGGGGGAACCGCGGATACGGCGGCGACCTGTGACGTGGTCACCGGGACCGAACCGGCCCCTCCCTCCGAGGTGAGCGAAGATGGAACCCCGGAACTCTTTGGGGACATGCCCACCGGGGAAGGCGATACCGAAATCGACACGGTACCCGCCCGGGGGCGCGTCCTGCGCGTGGACGCAGAACAACCCGACCTGCTCGTGGTCGAGGAAGTGGTCGAGGTCCTGCGTCAGGGGGGCGTGATCGCCCTGCCCACAGACACCGTCTATGGGCTGGCCGCCGACGCCACCAATGAGGCCGCCGTGGCGCGCCTGTTCGAAATCAAGGGCCGTTCCGCCGACAAGGCAATTCCGGTCCTGATCGACTCGGACCGTCTGCTGCACCGGCTGGTGGGCGCTCTGCCTCAGGGAGTTGAAGAGGTGCTGGACAAGCATTGGCCCGGCGCGCTGACTCTCGTGGTCCCCAAGCGTCCGCGTACCCTGCCCGCCATCGGGGTCGAGAACTCGATCGCCGTGCGCATGCCCGACAATATGCTTGCGTTGGGCCTGATCAACCTGCTGGGCCAAGCCCTGGCCACCACCAGCGCCAATCGCTCGGGTGAGGCTCCGGCCACCACCGCGCAGGAAGTGGCCGACACGCTGGGCGATGAGGTGGACCTGATCCTGGACTGCGGCCCCACGCCGGGTCAGGGGGTCTCGACCATTCTGAGCGTGGTCTCGCAACCGTACGAGATCCTGCGCCAGGGCGTTCTGGAACGCGAGGCGTTGAAAGAAATCCTCGGCGACCTGCTGGCCGGGTAACAGGGAGGGGACGCGGTGACTCAGAACCCGCCTCAGGACGGCCAGCCAGCCTCCGGTGAAAAAACGCTGCGCATGAAGAAGCCCAAATTCGACCCCCATGCCGGTCCCATCAGCCCGGACCCGAACCTTCCCCCCGGATTGCGGCGCTGGGGCGCTCTGGCCGTCGCAACGGGGCTGGGAACGGGCTTTTCCCCCTTCGCACCCGGAACCGCCGGGACGTTCGTCGGCGTTCTCCTGTTCTGGTTCCTGGCGCCTCCGTTCGCCGGATGGGGAGTGTACACGGTGGCCACCGTGTGCCTCATCGCTCTGGGTATCTGGACCGCAACGCTGGCCGAGGGGATCTATCGCAAGAAGGACGACGGGCGCATTGTCATTGACGAGGTCGTGGGGTATCTGGTCACGATGCTGGGCACCTGCGGGGCGGACGACTCGACCGTGCGCAAGGCGTGGATCGCCGTGGCGGGCTTCTTCGTGTTCCGTTTTTTCGACATCCTGAAACCCCCGCCCGCCTACCAGTTTCAGGCGCTCCCGGGCGGGTACGGCATCGTCATAGACGACGTGATGGCGGGCGTGTACGGCTGCCTCACCCTGCACATCGGGTTGATTCTCTGGAGGTGGCTGGGAGCCTGATCACTCCAGGAATATGGGGAAAAAGCGGTTCCCGGGACCGCCAATCTCCCGATTGGCGCGGTCAGTTATCACCCCCTCACCCCAAAGGGGACCGAGCCAGAACTTTTTTCGCTCCATAACACAAGAATATCAGGATTCGTTTTCTGTCCTCAACTGCGGTTCTTGTCAAGGGCGGAAAGCCCACTCCAAACGAAATGGAACCCAACGGGCGAAATCGCAATCCCCGGGATCTCGCAAAAGCCCCCGGAACCGCAACCGCGCCAATCGGGAGATTGGCGATCCCAGGAGAGCGCTTTCTTCACAAAACGCGACGAGATCTATTTCCGCACTCTTGTTCGGTTGCGGTTCCACTCCCCATGTATCCTCCCGTTCTGAATGTCTTGACCGGTCTGGTCTGGTCCGATAAGATGTTTTCTGGATTTCAAAGAAAGGAAACATCGCGTTCCCATGTCTCCGGAAAACAGTGTTCAACCTCGCTGCCCTCAGTGTAACCGTCCCTTTCGGGCCGGCGCCCAGCGTTGCATGTGGTGTGGGCAGGACCTTCGACAGGTTCCCCTGCCTCAAATCACCCTGATGTGCCCGGTCTGTGCCGTCCCCCTGCAGGAACACCCGGGCGAGGGCTA
>Ga0116171_10005189_pt1 | contig 11497 bp, 8 predicted proteins | sample AD_JPNHW2_MetaG_FD_89798 | JGI IMG/M metagenome (GOLD analysis project Ga0116171, IMG submission 89798) | Active sludge microbial communities of municipal wastewater-treating anaerobic digesters from Japan - AD_JPNHW2_MetaG | ecosystem: Engineered > Bioreactor > Anaerobic > Digestate | place...
AATGTTTCGACCGGACAGAATGTTGCTTCGACAACACCTTTCTGCAGGGCTTCATATGTCTCAGGCTGACTCATTGCTACAGGTACACCGCCGAGATTCTGAACGATTTTTGCAGAAAGACCTGTTGCTCGAATTTGCAGCCCCTCAATATCTTTAAGGTTCCTGACAGGTTTCTTGGAGGCAAGAATACCAGGTCCGTGTGCGTGAATGTAAAGCAAATGAGTATCCGAAAGTTCTTTCGGATTAAATTCCTTAGCTATTTGTGTCGTGATGCGAGTTGCAATCGTACCTGTTTTGTAGCCGAGCGGCAGGTCAAGACCTTCGAGCAATGGAAATCTGCCGCGGGTATATGCAAAACAGCTCATGCCAATATCAGAGATTCCACTGACAACACCCTCATAGCACTGTGCGGCGCTGGTGAGTGTGCCAGCCGGGTAAATCGTAACCTGAATCTGACCGTTGCTGCGTTTTTTGATCTCATTGGCCCAGGCCTCTGCAGTTTTGCATTGGATGTGGGTAGGGGGAAAAAAGACGCTGTAGGTTAACTTTACGATAGGTTCTGAAGTTTTGGTTTTATCTGAATCACTTTTCTTGCTGCAACCTGCCAACAACATCGCTGCCGCCAACATAAACACCAAAACCAATGTTTTTATATGCCTCATGCGGATAACATCCAAAAAAAAATGCAAAAATATCTGAATACCTTAATTTTCCGTTAGAAAACAATATAATAAAGCAAAAACCGCGGTCAGGTAAAGTCAATTCCTCTATTTTTGTTAATTTTTTTGGTTATTTTGCTCATTTACCGGTTTAGAAGGCTATTTTTGACAATTTCATTCATAACCCCATTTTTTACGAAATTTTGAGGTTTTTACGGTTACCGCATCATAAGAAGAATCTCCTTTCTTTATTTTTATCTTAGGTTGGTTTGAAAAATTGCCGTTATTTCCACTGTTATTAGTGCAGCCTTTAAACAGGAATAAGTTTTAGGGGCTGTATTGTATTTTTGGTTTTAGAAATTTGAGAAAAGATGAATTATGCAAAAAAAGGTAAAAGTGCTCTTAGTTTCCGGCGTAATCTTGTGGTTGGCGGGTGCTGCGTCACTTTTCTGGACATTTGAATATAATGAAAAACAACAGCAACAGCTTAGTCAGCAGAATGAGCTGTACGATACAAAATTGGCACAAATTAATGAACTCGCTAATAAACAAGGTGAAGTTCAACCATATAAAGAAATCATAAACGAAGCACTTAGCACCCAGAAAACAGAAGATATTTCCAAAAACTATAACGCGGAAATGCTCTCCTATTTTTCCATGAGTTGTATATCATTAGGTACGGTAATATTTTTATCGTTAGCCTCATTATGGCTTGTCCATTTCATCGCAGGTAAAAATTCCAATCCCCAAAAGGGTCCTGTCAAATTACAGAAAAGTCCAAAAATTTCTGCTGATATTCCAATCAAAAGCAGTTCACAGGATGAAGAAAAAAAAGTCGCGGTTTTAACACAGACACTTTATGAACCTGCCAAGTTTGACGCAAGCACATTCGGCACAGATCAGAGGAAATTCCATCCCTCCAGAGCTGCATCTGAAAAAGACGTTGATAGTATGCTAAGACCAGATATGCAGGATAAATTTTTCATAGATAAATCTGAATCGGGGTTAAAACCCATAAATCATCAGGAAAATACGATCCATGGTGATATTCTCTCGAGCTACAATGAGAACGCCATGAAATTACAGGATTCAATCAAGCAGCAGGCTGAGAAACTTGAACAACAAGTTGCTGAAATCAAAAATCTTACGCAATCTGTGGTTAATGCAAGTACCGGAAATAATAAGCCCTTAGATAATAATCTTACTGAACTTACAGAACAGATTGCAGCAATCAGGGATTATGCATCTACTCAGCAGGAGCGGGTGACAAAACTGCAGGAAGGTTATGACTGGAATATAATCAGAACATTCTGTTTGAGAATTATTCGTTGCATTGACAACGTTGACAGCCGTATAGAAGATATATCTCGACAGGGCGGCGACACCTCAGATCTGGAAGATATAAAAGACGACCTTGTATTCGCTCTGGAATCCAGCGGAGTCGAACAATTTACCCCGCAGGTCAACATTGACTATGCTAGTGTACAAAAGGTAGCAGAGGCGGTTAAAGAAAGAAAATCATGTGATGACCCTGCAATGAAAGGCAACATCGCAGAGATTATAAAACCTGGTTACAGATATGTGATTGGTGAGGATAGTACCAAAGTCGTAAGAGTTGCGCAGGTTAAGCTTTTTGGATGATTTTTTGTGTGAAACAAAATGAGGTGCTAAAAATGTCAGACAATAAAAATATAAACATAGCTGGAATAGACCTGGGAACGACTTTTTCAGCGATAGCTATTTTGAATACGATAGGAAAACCGGAAATTGTTCCAAATTCTGATGGTGAAAGAATAACGCCCTCAGCGATTTTCTTTGACGAGGATCATGGCAGCATTATTCGCGTTGGTATTGAAGCGATAAATTCGCGTCACCTCAATGTTAGCAGATCTGTTCGTTGGATAAAGCGTCACATGGGAGATACTGCTTACAATAAAGAAGTTGATGGTAAAAAATGGTCCGCTGTTGAATTATCGAGCCTTATCCTGAAAAAACTAGCGCAGGACTTTATTGCTGTACATGGTGACATTGATGGTGTAGTTATTTCCGTGCCCGCACACTTCGACGAGATACGAAGAAAAGCCACGATGGATGCCGGTAAAATGGCAGGGCTGAATGTGATCTCAATAGTTAACGAACCTGTCGCTGCCGCATTGTATTACGCAACCACCCGTAACGTTTCTGGGAAGGTTCTTGTGTATGATCTTGGCGGCGGTACTTTTGATGTTACCATTATGAATGTTCAGGGCAGCGATATAAATATTATTTGCTCGCAAGGTGAGCATGAGCTTGGTGGTGTTGATTTCGACCAGAAGGTGCTGGCAATGCTTCAGCAGAACTACCGCGATAAATATGGTTGTGACCTGACAGTGACAGATGAGGACCGCGCGACTTATGAAGACGAATCCGAGGATATCAAAAAAACTCTTTCGAGACGTCCTGTAGCAAGAAAAATGCTTTATGGTCCCTCTGGCAGTGTTAAAGTCGAAATTACTCAGCAGATGTTTGAAGATGCTATCGAGGAATTGCTCAGCAGAACAGATTTACTTTTAGATGCCGCACTCAAAGAAGCAAACATGACCGAGTCTGATATAGATACGGTCATACTTGTTGGTGGAAGTACGAGGATCCCTGCAGTACAAAGACGTCTTGAAAAGCGATTTGGTTTTGCACCAGAAACAACTGTTAATGTCGATGAATGTGTTGCTCTAGGAGCGGCTTTACATGCAGGTTTGACTTATCAGCGCGAAAATCCGGATATGCTCCCTGCTGGTATCACAACTGGTCTGAAAGATATTAAGCTTACTGATGTTTGTAACCACAGCTTCGGTACAATTTGTGCGCCGTTTGATTCCAAGTTGGGCAAAAGAGTAATCAGAAATCAGATCATCCTTAAGAAAAATACACCCTTGCCTTGTGAAGTAACTCAAACATTTTATACCATGAGCCAGGACCAGAAGAAGCTCGAGGTAACAGTAACACAGGGAGAAGACACCGCTGTTGAATATGTAAATATAATTGCGACACATACGATTGAGCTTCCATCTGGTAGAAGTGCTAAATGTCCCATCAAAGTGACATATAGCTATGATGTCAATCAGAGGATGCATTGCAAGTTTGAAGACGTCGAAGCAGGTCAGATTCACGAACTTGATTTCTCTTTTGACAAAAATGGAAAAGTTTCTGAAGCCGAAGAAAAAGAACATATTGATCGAATGAAAGCCCTGAAAGTAGAATAGCGTTTCTAATGAATTTAAATTTATATTTAGCTCTGATAATTGCCGCCTGTCTGCTGTATTTGTTAATAGCAACTTTAATACAACAGTACCGCAATAAAACTGCTTTAACCGAACAGGCGAAAAAAAGCCTTTATGCAAAACGCTTGACAGTAAAACTTGCTTTGGCAGTTGCATACGCAGGCACAAAGATGTCTGCTTTACAGCTTCAGGTCATTAAAAGCTATATTAAAAGAGATATTGCACCGAAACACCTGTCTCAAAAAATAGCCTGTTATCTGAAACTGCTGTTTCAACATTTTCTTATCGTTTCCGATGGCAATCAATGCAGCCGTATTTCAAAACAAATAACTGCACTTACGGACCTTGCCGGTTGTTGTGACATCCTTGATCTTTGCGTGCGTGTTGTTGGTACCTGTGACATTGTTATCACAAAACAGCTTATTTTTTTGAAAAATATTTCTGAACAGCTTGGAATTGACAATGAAGCATTTCGGTTTATGCTGGAAAAAAATATTCCTGTTTCAAAATACAAATTTGAAGATTTCGAAATAATTCTCGGCATAACATCCGACATGGATGCCAGTCAGACAAACTCCCAGCTTGGCAAAGAATACATAAAATGGAATAACCGTATTACCAATTCCAATCCGCAAATCCGCAAACAGGCACAGGATATGCTCAATTTCATTGCAAAAGCCAAATCCCTGAACAAATAATGCAAATCTAACGCAAGATAAATATTCCCCTAACTCTCTTTATATAAAATACTTAGCAATTGTGTTCGGCGTTGCTGTTAGTATTTATGCTTGCAATTTATAGCAGATTTTGGTAAAATCATCTAAAAGGTAGATGAGAGAGATTAAGAATGGGTATTTTTTAAGGAGGTTTGAAATGATGAAAAGTGTTATTTGTTTGGTTGTTGCCGCATTTCTCGCGGTTACCGCAAATGCGGGTATCGTTATTACAGAAGTAATGCCAGGCAGCTTGCATGATACAGGCGCTGCTAACGGCGACTGGTTTGAATTGACAAATTCTGGGGCAACAGCAGTAAATATTACCGGCTGGAGTTGGGTAGATAACAGCACCAGTCATGCTAAACTTGTGTTCCCTTCTATGACTATTCAGGCAGGGCAGTCAATTCTTTGCCTGGATGAAAGTGCTGCAAATGCCGCTACTTTTAGAACAATCTGGGGAATTGATAATTCTCAAGTAATATTAGACAAAACCGTTATGGGTGATTTTCATGGTCTAGGTAAGAGCGGTGACGGAGTGTTTATTTATGATGCTTCCAATAAACTTGTAGTTAGTTATTCATGGGCAAATTCTACCGATGGTTTCTCAATAGATGTTTATGGCGGCGGTGCTAGCAGTGTTATAGGTGTTAATGGTGCATATGCAAGCTCTGATCCTATACCTGATGTAGCGTCACCTTTTTTAGTACCTGAACCCGCAACTTTGATAATCTTAGGTTTGGGTTTCGTAGCTTTGAGATCATCTAAGAAATAACAACTTTATTTCATCTGAAATGCAAAGCCTCTGAATATTTTCAGGGGCTTTTTTATTGCATAACATTGTGGTGTGGTGTTATTCTGGTTGCTGGGTTTGTTAAATGAAGCATTCTATATGAAATAAAGGATTTTGTGATGATATATGACAGTGTAGAAAATATCGGTACTTATTGTGACGAAGACGATGCAATCGCAATTGCTGTAAATTTTGTTGATAACTTCGATATTTCTCAGCCTGACGGTAGATATGAAATACATGGAGATGAGGTTTATGCCATGGTTCAGACGGTAAAAACCACTAATGCAAACGAAAAGTTTTTCGAGGCGCATAATAATTATGTTGATGTGCAGATGGTACTCGAAGGTGAAGAAAGACAGGATGTTGTCCTGCTCGATATCGATGAGTTGGAAATTGAGAAGGATTATGACAGCGAAAAAGATATAATGTTTTTCAAGGCTCCTGAACATTTTTCTACTTTGATTATGAAGCCTGACATGTTTGTAGTTTATGGCCCGGATGATGCCCATCGTCCTTGTTGTTGCGTCAATAAACCAGGAACCGTCCGCAAAGTCTGTGTAAAAATAAAAATTGAAGGCGGTTGTTCCTGCTGCGAAGACTAATCAGCAAATTACTTATTCTCATTGAGATCAATATATGAGTGGTGCCGTTGGGATTATAGGTGCAGGGGCAGCTGGTTTGATGGCGGCGGTATTTGCTGCACAGGTCGGCGCGGAAGTTGTTGTAATTGAATCCAATACTTCCGCTGGTAGAAAGTTGCTCAAAACCGGTGGTGGGCGATGCAATCTGACTAATTTCACAAAAACAGCGGAGCTTTTGAAAGCTTACAGGCCTTACGATAAATTTCTGCGTTACAGCCTGTATGAATTTTCTCCGGAAGATGTTATACAGTTTTTTAACACCCGAAATATTAATACCTGCGTTGAACCAAATGGTAGCGTTTTCCCTGCGAGCAATCGTGCCAATGATATTCTTGACGTGCTTACCAGGGAATGCCAAAAATTAAAAGTTAAGTTCTTGTATGACAAAAAAGTTTCCGATATTCTCAAAGTAGAAGATGGGTTTATTGTCAAAGCTGCTAATAAAGAGATAACCTTTCGATCAATTATTATCGCTACAGGTGGAGCCTCCTGGTCCGTTACAGGTTCAACAGGTGATGGATACCGTCTGGCTGAAAACCTGGGTCACAAGGTTGTTACCCCCAGGGCATCTCTTGTGCCATTAGTGACATCCGAAAAGTGGGTAAAGTATTTAGCCGGTGTTGCACTTGATAATATAAGAATATCTGCAAATATTGAAAATAAAAAAGTTTCTGCCGCCGGGGCACTGGTTTTTACATCTACCGGCATTGGTGGTCCCGCTGTTTTGAATTTTTCCAGAATGGTGGTTGATCGTCTTATATCCGGTGCCTTGCCGATATCGATAGATATTCTGCCGGAATATAATTTTGAACAGCTTTTTGATGTTATTAAAAAGAGCTGCGAGGAAAATTCTAAAAAAGATATAACAACTGTTATCTCGTTTCTTTTGCCGCGGTCAGTAGCCTGCGAAATCTACAACATAACCGATGCGGATCAAAATCTCAAAGCAGGGCAGTTGTCACGCAACCTTTGCCATAAAATATGCAGCCTGATCAAGGCTCTACCCGTGACAATTATAGCTGCGAGAAGCCTGCAGGAAGCAACAATTACCAGAGGCGGCGTAGATACATCTGAAATTGACGATAAAACAATGCAGTCAAAGTTGGTTAAAGGTTTATTCTTCGCAGGTGAAGTAATAGATGCAGATGGTCCTTGCGGCGGCTACAATCTTCAAATCGCTTGGTCCACAGGAGCTTTAGCAGGAAAATCTGCCGCCGCAGCATTGAACAGCAATATTTAACACCGATAAAATCAGACAATCATCCGCGATATCTGTAAATAAGCACAGTATTATTCAAGATCCAAATATTTCTATTGACCTGTTTGCGTATTCTTGTTGAATGTGGAGCACTCTTTTAGAATTTTTACCAGCGATAGACTTCTGGTTTTAAAGAAATCATCTGAATTAGTTGCTTTATAATCGGAAGTATATATACTGTTTCCCATAATATTATGCGCTTTTAAAGGCAGAATCGCTTTATATTCGCTGTCAATATATCCCAGACTATCCCAGTCTGCTACGACGGCATAATCTCTTTTTATGTCACTGAACAGGTCAAACCCGAGAGAGTAGTCGCTTGCCGGGTTTTTAACTCCTAATATTTTCAACAATGTCGCAGGTACATCAAGATGGCTTGTCATGCGGTCAATAACAACAGGTTCTCTGCCTGGTACCCACAGCACAAATGGAACCAGGAGTTGCTCGTCCGTATATGCCGAGTTATGTCCCCACCATCCATTTTCCATGAACTCTTCGCCGTGATCTCCGGTAATTATAATAATTGTATCTTCCATCAACGAAGCTTCCTGCAGATAATTGAGGATCCTTTCGTATTGTGTATCCAGATGTCGGCATGAATTGATATATCTGTTTTTGATTAGCGTGATATTTTTCTTAATGTCAGTGCCGGCATAATTAAAATCTTCAATATACTCTGGTTCGATAGCACATTCCGGAGGGAAATAGTAGCGTGCATGCGGCGACTCGAAGAACAAAAAAGTCATGAATGGTCTTGTAGTATCACGATTTTTGACAAAGTCGATAAGATCAGTTACATTTTTGCGATCACACAGCCAGCCTTGCCCGAAATCATAGCTATGAAGTTTTTCTTTGGGAACATTGGCAAAAATAGTTTTATCAAATTCAGGATATGTAAATTTGGCACTTGTAAACAATTCCATTTCATAGTTGTCCTGCTGCAGTATATCCATAAGCACAGGTGGTTTCTTTTCATCGAGAAAGTTGAACCAGTAATTTCCGTAAAGCCCATAAAACAGCGCAAAAAGACCCATTCTTGTTCCATTGCCGCCGCTGTAGTGTTTCGTAAAACGAGCAGATTTTTGAGCAAATTTCCATGTAGCAGGCATTATTTTTTCATTTAACATATCAGCCCGAAGAGATTCTGCCACAAGCCAGACTATGTTATATTTCTTCGAATTTTCAGTTCTTTCAATTGGATTCAGGGGATAGTTAAGTTTAAAAGACTTATCCAGTTTGATCTTAATATTGTTTTCAACTGAATTTTTAAAACCAAGGCTTTTCGCCCAGTTTCGAAATGTTATTGGCATGTACAAAGGCAGTGTATTAGAAGAAATAAGTATTGGAGAAAAACCCTTGAAGCTGCTTATCCCGTATGCCGCCCCCTGAAATAGAAACAATATTCCTATAAATAACAAGACTGAAACTTTTAGAGCAACACGATTTTTCGCCGGAATAGGCAGTCTCGAACTGATAAACAGGAATATGCCCAGAATTGTAATAAAACTCCAGACAATTAGCACAAATGATACAATAGTTGAGCCGCTCGTGCCTAAAGAGGATATGCCTCCGTTGGTGGTTATAATGTTCCAGACAAACCCGTTAAGGTGAAAACCATAGAGGTGAAAAATGAATTTATCAACGTATACAACTATTTCTGTTAGGCTGTAAGCTGTTATTACAACTGTGTATAATATCCACCTTTTTGCAGGTGATGAAAGACGTACGTTTTTCAACCATAATAGATTCCGAACCAATTCGGTTATGATCATTGCAGGCAGAATGTAAATGAGCGGATATACAAGATATATGCTTGCAATAAACAAGGAGGTTAAAGGGTTGAAATACACAGTAGTCTTGAGATATCCGAAACAATTTACTAATGTAATCACATATGCAAACAAGTAAAAGAAACTTAAAGTTATTCGACACCGTTCTTTTTCGTTCATATACTGTTTTAAACCTTAAATAGACACAATCTTATTGATTCTTGCGTTATAGGATAAGCTTGTTTAAATTAAGATAACCTTAAATTTAAGTTTATTGGATTAAATTATTCTGATCGATGCTATAATAGAATTCTTATGCTTTAAGGTATTTTTAAGGTAACTTTTGTTATGGTGGATAAGTGTTTTTTTCATAAAAACAGGTTATATTGGAAAGAAAGATATCAATGAGAGTTTTGGTAGTCGAAGATGAGATTCGTCTGGCGGAGAATATTTCCCGTATCCTTCGGGAAAAAGAAAATTTCGCTGTTGATATCGCTAATAATGGTGTTGACGGATTACATATGGCCAAGACAAATCCGTATGACCTGATAATTTTGGATTTAATGCTTCCAGGTATGGACGGTCTGGAACTCCTGCGACGTATCAGAAAAACAGGTAGTTCTACCGCTGTTCTTATTCTGACAGCACTTGATTCTACTGAAAATATCATAGCAGGTCTCAACACCGGAAGCGATGATTACCTTACCAAACCTTTCGATATCGGTGAACTCTTGGCCAGGTGTAAGGCTCTTATTAGGAGGTCATATGGAAAAACAACTCCAAAAATTCAATTTGGTAAGGTTTCCATAGACACCGTTGCAAGAAGAGTGTTTTTGGATGAACAGGAAATAAATCTGACCGCAATGGAATATCACACCTTGGAATATCTTGCGATGCGTAAAGGAGAAATCGTTTCAAAAACAGAATTACTTGAGCATCTCTACGATTTTAACTGGGAACGGTTTTCTAATGTTGTTGAAGTTTATATTTCGACTCTAAGAGCCAAACTCGACCCTGAAAAAAGTTCCAGTCTGATCCAGACTCTTCGCGGGCAGGGGTACATTATAAAAATATGATTGATCTTAATAAAATATCTTTAAAAGCTCGTATTACTATTTGTGCAATATTACTTACTATCGTTGTGATAACAGTAATATCTGTTGTTGCTTATATTGAGTTCAAAGAAGCATTACTTCGAAGTTTGGATTACAGATTAACATCAGACGCCGAAGGTGTGGTGGCATCTATTCAGCACGATGAAACTTTAATCGAAGCAAGTCACGAAATAAAGGCTCTTCTCAGCGGTCGTGCCAGACCGCAGGGATTAGGTTATAAGGTCTGGTTAGACGAACAGGATGCATTCGCAGAGGCTGATACTGGTATCGACGTTGCCGCTGCGCTGTCTGAATTTTTTAAAGAAGTTCCGCCTGTCGGACAATACATTATAAAAGATGCCAATTTCAAAAAAGAACATTGCAGAATGATATGGTCGAGAGTAATTTGTAATCATCAAACAGCTTCTGTTATAAACGTGGTCATTGCGGTTAAGGGCAATCATACTCATCGAGAAGTTGAAGAATTTTTACGTGTTTTATTAATATTGGGTGGATGTACTTTATGGGGTGCATTAATCCTTACGGGAGCTTTATTAAAATGGGGATTAAAACCGATACGCGAGCTGAGACGACAGATGGATACTATTACTGGTGAACATCTCGATCCTCAGAATATTAATTTTTCCATTTCGGTTATAGAACTCCAGCCGTTTGTTGATGCATGGAGGCAGATGCTTGAGAGAATTGCTTCAACATTGAAACAGCAGAGAAGATTTACCGCTGATGCTGCCCACGAACTCAGGACGCCTTTGACTGTTATTAAATGTTCACTTCAGGTTGCAAGGTCGCAGAAAAGAGATTCTGTTTTTTACGAGTCTGCCATTGATCAGGCCCTGCAGGACCTTGACAGACTTGAAAATTTAATAGAGTCCCTCTTGGTGTTGGCAAAACTCGATAGGGATATTAATAATTCCAGCTTTGATAAAATTAATCTAAGAAATTTAATATCTGATGTTTATGACCAGACTGTTAACCTCGCTTCTCAGCAAAATAAAAATATAATTATGGATTTGTGCGATGCTAAAGTTGATGGCAGCTATGACCTGCTCAGAAGCGTGTTTCTGAACCTGATTGATAACGCCATAAAATATGGCCCGAAAGGACTTGATATAAAGGTCAAAATGACCACAACCGATGACAAAATAAAAATAGTCGTCCATGATCAGGGGGGTAACATACCTCAAAAAGAGCAGGAACTTATTTTTGAAAGATTTTACAGGCTGCAGGAGTCAAGGGACAGAATCTCTGGTGGTTCTGGACTCGGATTGGCAATAGCAAAAGAAATAGTG
>Ga0116171_10005190_pt1 | contig 11497 bp, 10 predicted proteins | sample AD_JPNHW2_MetaG_FD_89798 | JGI IMG/M metagenome (GOLD analysis project Ga0116171, IMG submission 89798) | Active sludge microbial communities of municipal wastewater-treating anaerobic digesters from Japan - AD_JPNHW2_MetaG | ecosystem: Engineered > Bioreactor > Anaerobic > Digestate | place...
TATATACAAAAAGAAGCAGGCAACTGAAATATGCAACAAAAGTTACCCCTGCTTGAGTCTCTAAAGTATCTTCCGTAAACATTGATAAAAGAGCTATTACAAAAACTGAAACAAATAAAAAATCCGAAAACTTTTTTTGCCTGATTCCCGGATATAATAGACAAAACATAAAAAAAATAAATCCAAAAATTCCAAACTCAAGCAGGATTGTCAGGTATTGATTATGAGGCCTTAGTCCTGATCCTTTCAGCAGAGAATCATCAACAACCAGTTTGGCGGCAAAAACATTTTTTACATCCCCGGTACCCAGCCCCAGTAAACAATGATCCTTAAATAAAGCCCAGGCTGTTTTCCAGAGCTCAATACGCTGCATCATCGATTGTCCCCGGGGGTCATGGGTGATTTTATAATTTTCATATTCCCATATTGCATTTTTCAGACGATTTCTGAAACTCCCTTTCTTTAAATAATCAATATTGGCTACACCTTTTTCAATAAGAGAAATCTCCATTTCTGAAAGGCTGTTGACTCCGTCCATGTCTTTTTTTAAACCTTTGGATGTCAAAAACCTGACGATGGTAAACCTGATCGGAGAATTCATTGCATCAACACTGTCATATTTAATCCTGCTCCGGCAATTCCATGATGCCTCCAGTTCTTCATCACAAACATACATCCATGTATAATACCCGTTATCGGTCATTTTGTTTGTGAGATCATTCACATACCTGTTTCCATGCCGGGTGTATTGCGTTACTGTTTTAGGATCAATTGGTTTAATATCAGTGTATTCCTTATACATTGAACGCAGGTAAATTAAAGCGCCTGTCAAAACAACAACCAATAGTATTAAAAATGAAACCTTATATATGCGCTTGCTATTTTTTACTGTAACTAAAATTATAACTGAAGCCAGGGTAAGGGTAAATATGATCATTCCGGTAAACGACTCCATAAAAAGCAAATAATAAATAAACCATGCCATCAATAGCAATAACAATCCTTTTATCCAATACTTAAGGGAGTTTTTATTAAAAACGAAATATAGTATTATAAAAATATCAACACAAACATTCAGGGAATACCGGATATGGGAAATAAATATAAAAATATCCCGTATATCACTAACGGAGCGCGTTTTAAAAATATAAAAGCTGATTAAACCCGAAACAAAGGTTCCTGCAATATGAAAAAACAACACCAGGTTGAATGATTTACGTGAGATTGGCGGGCTTGTGGAAAAAATCACAGGCAATGCCAGCAGTGGTAATTTTATGCGTAATTCCGCAAGTGCATTTGAAATATCATGTGTACAAAACAAACCTGCAAGGTGTAAAAAATAAATGCCGGTAAAAACCAGAGCCGGCTTGTTCCTAAAAAAAGTTTTAACCTTACTGGAAAGTTGGCCCTCTGCCAGCCAGTTTGCCAAAAGCACAAACTGGGCAATGCTCATTACATACAGCGACAATGTAACGGAAACCGCCAGTCCAAGAAGGCCTAACAGGTATATAAATGAGTGAATTTCCTTTTTTGAAAACGGCATATTGTACAGAAAAACAAAATCAAATCACCAACAAAAAACTATTTTTTATTGTTTTTATTTTCCGTTTCACAATTTGTACCATTAAGTATTGATGTATATTTCTCCTTGTTTTTCAGAATTTCAATAGCTTTTAACACTTCGGGATCATCAGCCAGGGATGACTGTATCCTGCCCTTTTGATAATAATACATAGGAACCAGGTACATTTTCAGAACCATTTTTATCTGTTCCTTATTTGATGCCAGGTCATTTTCTTTTTCTTTCAATATTTTTTGCAGTACGCGGTCATAATCATCCTTAATATCATTGAAATATTTTTCTGATTCAGAAGCTTTTTTAAAATCCTCCAGCGCTAATTCACTTTCTGTTGAATATGAATATTCTTTGTTTTTCAAAAAACTTAAAAACTGATTATAAATATCATCTGTAACCTCAAATTTATCCGCGGGTGCAATAGAAGAATTTTTTCTGTTGTACAATACGGCAAAATCAAAGAAATAATTTTTTTCAAGTAAGGTTTCAGTAATTTTCTCGAATAAAGGAGGTTCAATTTTTATATCAGGCTCAATTCCACTACCCTCATAAACTATTCTTCCATTTTTGGTAGAAAATTCTTTTCTGAGTGAATCCGGCAATACCGGAGCATTACCTTCTTCGTCCCTGTTAAAATAATCCAGAGCCTGAACGCAACGTCCGCTCGGAATATAATATTTTGCTACAGTAATTTTCACCTCTGAATTATAGGACAAGGGAAAAATGTTTTGCACCAATCCTTTTCCGAATGTACGATTTCCAATAATAACACCACGATCAAAATCCTGAATAGCACCCGCAAGAATTTCGGATGCTGAAGCGGAATTTTCATCAACAAGGATTACAAGGGGAATTTCGGTATCAACTGCAGCCTGTTGGGTTTTATGAACAACATTTTTGTCCTTAATTTTTCCTTTGGTGGTCACTACCGTCTGGCCTTTATCAACAAATATGTTTACAATATTCACAGATTCGTTTAGCAAACCGCCACCGTTGCCCCTTATGTCAATAATTACCCCACCCAGCTTGGTTGATTGATTCAGCTTAACGAAAGCTTCTTTTACATCTTTGGCCGCTTCCTGTTTGAATTCACTTAAATTTATGTAAGCTATATTATCTCCTAATATTCCTGAATAGGGCACATTATCAATTTTTATTTCCTCCCTGGAAATGTCGACCTGAAAAGGTTTCTGGGTAGAATCTCTTTCTAATAAAAGAGTAACTTTTGTGCCGGGCTGGCCTTTTAGAACCGTGCTAACCTCATCAACTGTTTTATCTTTGGCTGATTTCCCATTTACCTCAAGGATTTTGTCACCGGCTTTTAATCCGGATTTTGCCGCCGGAGAGTTTTCATAAGGCTCTGAAATATAAATATAGCTTCCCCGTTTGTGTATCAGGGCGCCAATTCCGCCGTACTGGCCGGTTGTCATAAATCTATAATCTTCAATATCGGATTCGGGAATATATACAGTATATGGGTCGAGCGATCTCAGCATAGCGTCCATCGCTGTTTTCATTAATTTTCCCGGATTTAAATTATCAGCATAATTTGAGTTGAGTTGTTTATAAAGGGACACAAAAATGTCAATGTTTTTCGAAATTTCAAAATCATTCTGAGCCGGGTCCTGTGCTTTTGCAAAAGAAAAAACACACACCAGCCCGATTGTTAAAAACAATACTTTTACCTTATTCATGATTAGTTTTTATTTACGGGACAGGATCATAACCACTACCGCCCCAAGGATTACACGAAATAAATCTTTTCAAGGTCATCCACCCGCCTTTGAAGGGTCCATATTTTTTTATAGCTTGCAGACCATATTCAGAACACGATGGCGTATATCTGCAAGATGGCATCAGGTAGGGCGAAATAGCATATTGATAAATTTTTATCAGAACGATAAAAATATTTCCTATAATTTTCTTCATATACTACCCGCTAAAAACTGTAAAATTAGTTTAATTTTTGTTTCAATTTCCTGATAACTTTCAATTTTACCGCCCTTAAACATGAACATCAAAGCAATTTTTTTATTGCCTTTTTTCAGATGATCCGTTAAAATATCCTTATTTCTCCGGTAGGCTTCCCGTGTAAGACGTTTAATTTTATTACGGTCAACGGATTTTTTAAATATGCTTTTCGGAACAGCAATGAGTACATTTATTGAATTTATCTCGTCACCCGTTAATTCCATCCATTTAACGGCAAATGGATACAGATAGTATTTATTACCTTCCGACAATAATACACCAATATTCTTTTTTCCACATAGGCGTTCTTCTTTGGGAAAGGAATACATTAAAAAAATAACTTAATAACTATTTTTTCAATTTCTCCAGGAACTGATCAATCGCCACCGGCATAGAGGTGATGGTTTCTGAAGGGCCGAAAATATTGACCTTTAATCCGGCTTCCAGCGCCGCACAATATGTTGTATTACCCCAGCTTGCAATGATTTTTTTATTCTGTTTAAAATCGGGATAATTTTCAAAAAGCGATTTTATTCCAAACGGGCTAAAAAAGACAAGCATGTCAATCGGTTCAATATCAATTTCTTTATGAACCTCCAAGTTTGAAATTGTCCTGTAAATAATAGCCTTGCGGACAGGAATTTTATTTAAAGACAAAAGATTTACAAATTCGTGTTTGTGATCCTCTGTGCAAGGTAAAAGAAATTTTTCCTGTAAGTGCTTTTTTATAATATTGATAAGCTCTTCAGGTTTTTCCTTGCCGTTAAATATTTTTCTTTTTCGGTACTGGACATATTTTTGAAGATAAAAGGCTGTTTTTTCGGAAACGCAAAAATACTTTAAGGTATCAGGGATTTCCAGTCGCATTTCTTTAGCCAGTCTAAAAAAATGATCTACGGCATTGTTGCAAGTAAAAATCACAGCTGTATGATCTAAAATATTAATTTTTGACTTTCTGAATTCCTGCCCAGAAATAGGTTCAATTACAATGAACTTTTTAAAAATAATATTAAGATTATACTTTTTCGATAATTCGTAGTATGGTGATTTTTCGTAATTTGGGGGTTGCGGTTGCGAAATAATTACACTTTTAACTTTCAATGTCGTAATTTTTTTAGTTAGAAATAATTATCAGACAAATAAAACACCTTTTAAATAAAAGTTAATCAATAATTTAACCGCTATTACTACCGGTAAAATTTCGACGGTGCAAAGATACAAAATAAAGTAATACAAATTGTATCGCTCTGATGACAGTCCAATAAAAAAACTCCTGATTATGCGATATAAAAACAATAAGCCGGTAGAAACCAAAACAAAATATAAAAAAAATCCGCTTAAAGGCTCCTGAATATAATATATCATAAAAACCGCCGGAACCAGAAATAAGCCCATTACAATTGAAAAAATGATATTATGGGTATTGTATTCCAATGTTTCTTTCCGCGTTTTAAAAGTCCACTTAATAAAATTGATGATAAAGATCCTTAAAACTGATAAAAACAAGATTATACCCAAAATATAAAGGAACATATTTATACTTGTCTCAAATGCCAGAAACCTGTTAAGACTAAACATAATCAGCATAGACAGAGACACATAATATATCAATAACAGGGGTAAGAAAAACATTTCTCTTTGCACCATACCGTCTCGTACCAATTGATTGGTAAAATGAGGAAGATAAAATGCTTTAAATACCTGGGATAACTGTTTGTTTTTAATAAAAAAAATCAGAGCGCCGATTATCAGGCAAAACATGAGAATGTAATAGCTCATATCTGATTGCCTTACTATTCTTTCTTTCTCTTCAAAATCAATAATCTGCTTTTTATCTGTATGGAAAATGGAAACACAATAATTGGGATCAGCACTTATGCCAACCTGTTTAATGTAAAACCGGGGATAAACATCCTTCGGGTTCCCGACAAAAGTCATTTTTTTAAAAGACTCTGGAACTTCATCCTGTGATTGGATAAATTGTTTAAAAAATGATGTTCTATCAGGCGGCAGGGAGTTTACATTATATATATTGCTATCCTGATTCATAATGATGCAAAATTAGACAAATAAAGCCAGGTTTTTCATCAGCATTTACTTAAAAATCAAAATTATTTTGCTCTTGTATCAATAATTTTTTTTCTTTTGTTGAAAAAAATATTTACCATAAAACCGATTTATGAACATTCTAGAAACATTTAGAAATAGAGCAAAAGAAGCCAATAAGCGTATTGTTTTACCTGAAGGCACCTCAGAACGGACACTAAAAGCTGCCGACATTATACTCAAAGAAGGTATTGCACAATTAATCCTTTTAGGAAATGTTGATGAAATTAACTCCCTGGAAAAGAAATTCGGCTTAGATCTGTCAAAAGCCGAGAAAATTAACCCGGCAAATTCTTCCAAAAAAGAATTATATGTTCAAAAACTTGTGGAATTACGAAAAAGCAAAGGATGCACGTATGAAGATGCCGTTAAATTGATAGAACAGGATATATATTATGGCCCGATGATGATATATATGGGCGATGCCGATGGTGAAGTAAGTGGCGCCGAACACACTACGGCAGATACGGTACGACCGGCATTGCAAATTGTAAAGACCTCCCCTGGAATTAGTGTTGTTTCTGGCGCTATGATTATGGTAACCAAAAAAGAAAATTTAGGTGACAGAGGTGTTTTTGTTTTTGCTGATGTCGCCATTACGCCCAATCCTACTGCCGAAGAACTTGCACAGATTGCCATCTGCAGTGGTGAAACGGCCAAACAGATTGCCGGGATAGAAATCCCCCGGATTGCACTATTGTCGTTTTCCACCAACGGTTCTGCCAAACATGAACTTGCTGATAAAGTAATTAAGGCAACACAAATAGCCAAAAGCATGCGTCCGGAAATGAATTTCGACGGTGAAATGCAGGCAGATGCTGCCCTGATTGATTCTATCGGTCAAAAGAAATTTCCGGGCTCTCTTGTGGCCGGCATGGCAAATGTGCTGGTATTTCCTGACCTTCAGGCAGGAAATATCGGGTACAAGCTGGTAGAACGTCTGGGAGATGCCGAAGCTGTTGGCCCCGTTTTACAGGGATTAAACGCGCCTATCAACGACTTGTCGAGAGGATGTTCTGTTATGGATATTGTTAATCTGGTTGCAATTACTGCCTGCCAGGCAAAAAAATAAGTTTTAATTATAAATCATATCAAAATGAAAGTATTAGTTTTAAATTGTGGTAGCTCATCAATAAAGTACCAGTTAATAAAAATGAATGAAGATGCGGATGTTCTTGCCAAAGGACTACTGGAACGCGTAGGAATGGATAACAGCGAACTTACTCATCAGCCTAAAGGAAAAGAGAAAATTGTTTCCGTTAAACCTGTTCACGATCACACTGTTGGAATCAACCTGATCCTTGAAGCACTTTTGCATCCCGAACACGGTGTAATAAAGGATAAACACGAAATTGATGTTGTGGGACACCGCGTGGTTCATGGTGGTGAAAAATTCAGTGGCAGCGTGCTTATTACTCAGGATGTTATTGACAAAATGGAAGAATGCTCTGATCTTGCTCCTTTGCATAACCCCGCCAATCTGAAGGGTATTTATGCCATCAGGGAACTACTGCCTGATATTAAACAATGCGGAGTTTTTGACACAGCCTTTCACCAGACCATGCCGGAGCATACTTTTTTATATGCATTACCTTATGAACTTTATGAAAAACACAAGGTGCGCCGTTACGGATTTCACGGAACAAGCCATGGGTTTGTATCAAAAAAAGCCTGTAAAATCCTTGGTATAAATCCTGAAGACATAAATATTATCACTTGTCATTTAGGTAATGGCGCCTCTATTGCGGCTATTAAAAAAGGAAAATCATATGATACTTCCATGGGATTGACACCGGTTGAGGGACTAATCATGGGCACCCGTTGCGGCGACCTTGATCTGGGAGCTATGCTTTTTTTAATGGAAAAAGAAAACCTTGATATTAAAAAAACCAATGATCTGATCAACAAAAAAAGTGGTATGGCCGGCATTTCCGGGGTGTCTTCCGACATGCGGGATATTGAGCATGCCGCTAAGCAGGGAAATAAACGGGCACACCTGGCATTAGAAATGTACAACTACCGTGTAAAAAAATATATTGGCGCTTATGCTGCAGGAATGGGTGGCGTTGACCTGATTATTTTCACGGGAGGTATAGGAGAAAATGCTTGTTCAACAAGAGAGGGTATTATAAATGGACTTGAATTTATGGGTATTGATTTTGACTATGAATTAAATAAAACATCCAGAGGTAAGGATGCCCTGCTGTCAAAACCGGAATCTAAAATTAAAGTGATGGCTATTACCACCAATGAAGAATTAGTAATTGCTATCGAAGCAATCAAAACAATTAACAATTGATGAAAACTAAGGAATCCCTTCTCAGATTATTAAATGATAACCTAAACAAGTTATCCTTCGATAAAAAGCCTAAGGAATTATATGACCCTATGGCATATGCCTTGACTATGGGCGGTAAGCGTATCCGCCCACTTCTCACACTTATGTCCTGCGAAGTGTTTGGGGGAAATATTTCAAAAGCATTACCTTCTGCGCTTGCCCTTGAGGTTTTTCATAATTTTACTCTTGTCCATGATGATATCATGGACATCGCCCCCTTGCGCCGGGGAAAAGAAACTGTTTATAAAAAGTGGAATACCAATATCGGGATACTTGCGGGGGATGCCATGCTGGCAAAAGCTTTTGAAATCATAACAGAATCAGATGAAGAGATCATTAAACCTCTTACCAGGCTCCTTTCAAAAGTCGCCATCGAAGTATGTGAAGGCCAACAGCTTGATATGAATTTTGAACATACCGAACACATTACAATACCTGAGTACCTTGAAATGATCAGGCTTAAAACAGCCGTTCTTGTCGGTTCAAGCCTGATGGCCGGGGCTATTGTTGCCGGTGCTTCAAAAAAAGACACTCAGGAGATTTATCTGTTTGGAGAAAATCTCGGCATGGCATTTCAAATGAAAGACGATATTCTCGATGTATTTGGTGATGAGAAAAAATTCGGGAAGAAAAAAGGCGGAGACATCATTACAAAGAAAAAAACCTATTTATACCTGAAAGCTCACGAACTGGCAAAAGATAAAACTCTGAATTCATTGATTTACTATTTCGCCAACTCAACTTTTGATAATGAAACCAAGGTAAAGGTGATCTCTGATATTTATGAAAAAGTTGGCGTGAAAAAACATGCTGAAAAACAAATGGATGTGTTTTATAATAAATCCATGTCGCATTTATCAAAAATAAATGTTCCCGAAAGCAATAAAAAAAATCTTGTTGATATTGCCGAACAACTATTAGTCCGCGAATTTTAAGGTTATAAAGATCTCTTTAAATTATCAACCCGGATTAAGTATTGGTTCACTGCCATTAATACTGATCCGGGTTGATTGTTTTGTACTCAGTGTTTGTAAGAAAACGCCAATTTTTTCTTTACGCTTGCAACAAAAATGCTCATCCGCCGCGGCGGACTCCGCTTTTTGTCGCTTCGCAAGCCTCAAACTTGACGTTTTCTTTTTACAAACAGAGGGTTTCTTATTAACACTATTTATGAATAGGTCAGGTTAAAAAGTATAATTTTGTGCCCCGAAGCAATTTAACAATATCTTTTTCAAGAATTACCATAATTATGAATAAACGTTTTAGTATCTATTTACCAATATTATTTTCTATCACACTAATTCTTGGGATTATAGCCGGAAAATATTTTCTGCCGGGTTCCTCCAGAGATCAATCTTTATCTATTTTCAATCATTACGATAAATTCAACGATGTTATTAATTATATTGAAAATGAATACGTTGATACAATAAAGAAAAAGACACTTCTTGATAAAGCCATATCTGGTCTTCTCGAAAGCCTTGATCCGCATTCGGCTTATATTAGTGCAAATGATTTCAATGATGCTAATGATCCTCTTAAGGGAAATTTCGATGGAATAGGAGTGCAATTCAGGGTTATCAGGGATACTATAGTTGTAATTAATACGGTTCCAGGCGGGCCTTCAGAAAAACTGGGAATTTTGGCTGGTGACCGCATCATAAAAATTGACGGGAAAAATGTTGCAAACATTAAAATTCCCGATGCAGAAGTGATGAAAAGGCTTAAAGGACCGCGGGGGACAACTGTAAATGTTGGTATTTACCGCAAAGATGACCATAAACTAATCAATTTTTCAATTACCCGAAATATTATCCCAACCTACTCTGTTGATGTTGCCTATATGGTTAGTTCCAATATAGGGTACATCAAACTCAGCAAATTTTCCGCATCAACCGCAGAAGAAGTTCATGACGCAATTGCTTCATTAAAAAGACAGGGTATGACACAATTGGTTTTTGACCTCAGAGGCAATGGTGGCGGGTACCTTGATGCGGCTATAAATATTGCCGATGAGTTTTTGCCCGAAAAAAAACTGATCGTTTATACCGAGGGGGCGCACAGGCCTAAACAAAACTATTACTCCCAAAAAGGCGGTTTGTTTGAAACCCAAAAACTGGTAATTTTAATTGATGAGTTTTCAGCTTCTGCCAGTGAAATTCTTTCCGGAGCCATTCAGGATAATGACCGGGGCACAATAATAGGACGCCGTTCATTTGGCAAGGGCCTCGTTCAGGAGCAAATTCAACTGCAGGATGGATCTGCCATACGCCTGACTGTTGCTCGCTATCATACGCCTACGGGGCGCTGTATTCAAAAACCCTATACATCAAATATTGATGAATATTATGCCGAATTTTACAATCGGCTACTCGATGAAAATGCTGATATTGTTGACAGTATAAACTTTTCTGACACCGTCAGATATAAAACACTTAAAGGTAAAATTGTTTACGGCGGCGGTGGAATAATGCCTGACATTTATATTCCTTTTAAATCAGAGTTTATTTCTGATTATTACCGTAAAATAATTAACAAAGGTATCATTGCTGAATTTGCTTTTGATTTTGCAGATAGAAGCCGTAAAATGCTAAAGGGTTTTAATAATGCAGAAAATTATATTTCAAAGTTCCAGATTAGTGACCAACTGCTGAATGATCTGGTTTTATTTGCTGAAAAAAAGGGGATTCCCAAAGATGAGGAAGGAATAAAAATGGCGGGGACTAACCTGAAAGCACTTTTAAAAGGCAGTATTGGCCGCAACATCTTCGATGATCCGGCTTTCTACCCCGTTATTCTTAATGATGATGTTACCTTTAAAAAGGCAATTGAAGTCTTAAATCTAAAATAATTTTTACCTGCAAAAAAAACATATTACTTTTACACCAATTTATTGTTTCACTATGTTTGATTTTTTAACTAAAACTTTTATATTCAAATTCATAAAATTCGGAGTTGTTGGCTTTTCCGGAGTTTTAGTTGATTTTGGAGTGACATTTATATGCAAGGAGTTTGTTAAAATACCTAAATATATTTCAAATGCCATTGGTTTTACTCTGGCAGCAACATGGAACTATTTTTTTAACAGAATCTGGACTTTTGAAAGTCACGATCCTCATATTACTTTCGAGTTTTTAAGATTTTTTGGCGTTTCGCTTATCGGGCTCGGTATCAACACATTAATATTATGGGTGTTGGTCAGTAAATACAAAAAAAATTTTTATCTTTCTAAGCTTTTTGCCATCCTCACGGTTATGATTTGGAATTTTTTTGTAAATCTATATTTTACTTTTCGTTGATTTCTGTAAATCCCGGGATTTTATTTATTGAAATCTGTTGAGGATTATTTTGAACTTGTATTACTAAGATTTTGCGTTTATGATTTCTATAATTAATATATAATTATTTAATTATCAAATGAGCCACCATCTGCGTTTCTATCCATTAATTGTCATTTTCATACTTACTTTTTTAAACGACCTTTTATCACAAAATATTAATTACCA
>Ga0116171_10005192_pt1 | contig 11495 bp, 8 predicted proteins | sample AD_JPNHW2_MetaG_FD_89798 | JGI IMG/M metagenome (GOLD analysis project Ga0116171, IMG submission 89798) | Active sludge microbial communities of municipal wastewater-treating anaerobic digesters from Japan - AD_JPNHW2_MetaG | ecosystem: Engineered > Bioreactor > Anaerobic > Digestate | place...
TTAGAAAGCAAGAGGCAATAAAATTAAGAAAAAAGGGTTTTTCTTATAATGAAATCAAGAAAAAAATAAAAGTACCCAAAGGCACATTAAGTTATTGGTTTAAAGACTTAGCTTTTTCAAAAAAAATTACAAAGAGTAACATAAAAAGCGCCAAAGGAATATGGGCAAAAAATATAATTGCTTTTAACAAAAAGAGAGCCTTGTTGATTAAACAAAAAAATGCAACAGAAACTAATGAAGCAGAAAAAGAGTTTAAATTTAAAATAAACAAAGAAAATCTTACTTTTTTGGGAACGGCTTTGTATTGGGCAGAAGGTTATAAGAAAGGTAAATGGAATGTAATATTTTCTAATTCAGATTTGGAAATGAATGTTATAATGTTAAAGTTTTTTAAAGATATTTGTTTAGTTCCAGAAGAAAAAATTAAATTTCAAATCCAACATTATAGAAAAGAAAGCGAAAAAGAAATTTTAAATTTTTGGGCCAGTAATCTAAAAGTTAAAAAAACCCAATTTTTAAAATCTTTTATAGCAAAAGGGTCAAAAGATGTAAAGAAACATAAATTGATGCAGGGGACTTTACGAATTAGAATTAATGATGTAAGATTGGTAAACAAAATAAGAGGCTATATAGAAGCCATGAAAAAGACAATTATAAACGGGGCGTAGCTCAGTTGGCTAGAGCGACTGGTTTGGGACCAGTAGGCCGCAGGTTCAAGTCCTGTCACCCCGACACTGTATATAAAACAGAGCGAAAGCTCTGTTTTTGTCTGTATTAAGAGGTGTTTAAGAGATGTAAAGTTATTTTTTCTATTGGATAAATAGCAAGTTTTAAATCACCAGTGTCCAAATGGGGGCCAAAATTATTATTTTATTGAAGTTTGCTTATAATAAATATATAATACTAAAGTATGATTAATGAAGAACAACAAAAATGGTTAGATCATCTTAGTGACACCAAACAAGTCTTTGTGGTGGTGTGGGATCCAACTTGTGAAGAAAAATTTTTACAAGTAAAAAATCAAATCCAAAATATTTTAGGTAAACAACAAGCAGTTGAACATCGTGGTGCAAGTAGTTTGAAAATATCTGGGCAGGATGAGATTGATGTATATGTACCTGTTTTAAAAGAAGAATTTGAACAGACAGTTGATTTAATTACCCGAGTTTATGGTAGCCCTAAAAGTATTTACCCCTTGAAAAGAGCTAGGTTTATAACTGAAGTTGACGGAAAACACATAGATATTTTTGTTATTAATAAGGATGATAAAGATTGGTTAAATGCTGAATTGTTTCATAATTATTTATTGGCAAATTCACAAAAATTAGATGAATATAGAAAGTTAAAAGAAAATAATTCAGGTAAAAGTGTAAAAGAATATTATACAAAGAAAACGGAATTTATTAACGAAATATTAGCAAACATTAAATTAGTTAATTAATCCTGATGTAAAACACTAGTAGAAACTCTATCAGTGTTTTTTATTTGACAAACATATTAGCATCTGCTAATATGTTATTATTATGTCTGAAGGTAATAAATTATTATGTTGTTTTTCTAGTGAAAGCAAAATTCAAATTTTGCATTGTTTGAGCTCTGGCCCTAAAACGGTTACTCAAATTATAGAGAATTGCGGTGTTTCGCAATCGGCTATTTCACAACATTTGAAAAAGTTAAAAGATTTGGAAATTATTGATTGTAATAAGCAAGGTAAAAATCAAATTTATTATTTAAAACAAAAAGATATTGCTAAAATAATTAAATTAATTAAAAATATAAGTTAATTTTAAAGTATGAGTCAACAAAATGAAATGCTTCAGACCGCCCAAAATTTAATTCGAGAAACAGCGAAAAAAATTAATTTAACTCAGGAAGAAATAGATTTGATTGTTCAACCAGATAGGATAATCGAAGTAAAAGTTCCGGTAGAAATGCAGGATGGTAAAATAAAAACTTTTGTAGGTTTTCGTAGTCAACATAATAATGTGCTCGGACCTTATAAAGGCGGAATTCGTTTTCATCAAAATGTAAGCCGTGAAGAAGTAATGGCACTTTCTACTTTGATGACCTTGAAATGTGCAGCCAATAATTTACCGTTGGGTGGTGGAAAAGGCGGGGTGATAGTGAATCCAAAAGAATTGACTGAAAATGAATTGGAAAACCTCTCTAGAACTTATGCTAAGGCCATAGCGCCTTTTATCGGAGAAGACGTGGATGTTCCGGCTCCAGATGTAAATACGGATGGAAAAATAATGATGTGGATGTTGGAAGAATATGAAAAAAAGATAAATAAAAAATCACCAGCTACTTTTACCGGCAAACCAGTTGGGCAAGGTGGTAGTTTGGGGAGAACTGAAGCCACAGGCCGAGGTGGGGTGATGGTAATGCAAAATTTGATCAAACAAACAAATAGTGATTATAAAACTATTGCTATTCAAGGTTTTGGAAATGTAGGCTATTATTTTTCTAAAATCGCTTTTGAAAAAGGTTTTAAAATAGTAGCTATTTCTGATGTTTTTGGTGCTATTTATAATGAAAATGGTTTGAATCCAGAACAAGTGATGATGATTGTAAAAGAAAAAGGATCAGTAATTAATTTTGAAGATGCAAAAAAAATAACTAATGAAGAATTACTAGTTTTGCCAGTTGATATTTTGGTGCCAGCGGCTTTGGAAAATGTGATTACCAAAGAAAATGTAGAAAATATTCAAGCGAAAATTATTGTGGAAATGGCCAATGGTCCTATCACTCAAGAAGCTTATGATACATTGAAAGCAAAAAATATCATCAGTATCCCAGATATTTTAGCCAACGGTGGGGGAGTAATAGTTTCTTATTTTGAATGGCTTCAAAACAGAGAAAATTCTACTTGGACCGAAGAACAAGTAAATGAAAAATTAGAAATTCAATTAGCCGGAGCCTTTGAAGAAATTTGGAATATTAGTAAAAAATTAAATTTAGATTTAAAACAATCATCTTTTGTTTCAGCCTTGGCAAAAATTGCAGGAAAAAAGGTTTAAAAATAGAGGTTAAAGAAAGATTTGGTATAATTAAGCAGAGTGAACGGCATTTATGATTAATAATATATTTGGAACACAAAAAGACCTTGCTTTTATAAAGTAGGGTCTTTCTTTTTTATTTTGTTATTTATATCGTATACAATTTTAATCTCCTTTAAAAGAAATGAGTAAAATGATCCAGAATAGGCTATTATTCCTAATCCAGGTCTTTTTTGAGGGTTTATTGAATTTTTATGGGGAATGGAGTAAAATAGAGGCATTAAAAATAGATAAAAATTTTAAATATGAAACTCACAGATAATGAAAAACGTGATGTTATTAAATATCTAGAAGCAGGTAAACCACTTCCAGAAAAGTATCGTTTTTTGTTATTTAGTGAAACTCAAGAGGTTGAACTTCTTTGGAATGGAAAAACCAACGAAGTAACAAATGTGGTTTTGCCTTTTCAGGTAATAGAGCAAATAGACGAACCAAGAAGTGATGCGAAGTTTGGTAATCAAAATTCTCTTTTTGATACTTCTGGCAGACAAATAACTGGTTGGACTAATAAATTGATTTGGGGAGATAATAAACTTATTCTTTCGTCTCTTAAAAATGGTCCTCTTCGCAAAGAAATAGAAGCACAAGGTGGTTTGAAATTGATTTATATCGATCCGCCATTTGATGTTGGAGCAGATTTTTCAATGGACATAAAAATTGGTGATAGTGAGAACGAAGAAAATTTTACTAAAAAACCTTCAGTTATAGAGGAAATTGCTTTTCGTGATACTTGGGGTAAGGGCGCGGATAGTTTTATTGCGATGATTTATGAAAGATTAAAACTCATGCACGATTTGCTCGCAGAAGACGGAAGTATTTATGTGCATTGTGATTGGAAAACTAATTCGTATATGCGATTAGCCGTAGATGAAATATTTGGTAAGGATAATTTTTTAGGTGATATTTCGTGGTATTACTACAACAAAATGGCAAGTGGAACGAGGAAATATTCATCTGCTCATGATAGAATTTTATTTTATGTTAAAAATAAAAATACAAATTATACTTTCAATCCACAGGAAGAAAAAAGAGACAATCCTGTAAAACAACTCAAACGAAAATATTTTGAAGGTAAGGCAATAAATGCAAAAGACGAGAATGGAAATGTACAATACCAAATGAGAGATGTAAGAAGAGTGGACGATGTGTGGAGGATAGCATGTCTTCAACCTGCAGATAAAACTCAAAATACAGACTATTCAACTCAAAAACCAGAGGCGCTGGTTGAAAGAATAATAAACGCTTCTTCCAACGAGGGTGATCTAATTGCAGATTTTTTTTGTGGGTCTGGGACAACCTTAGCTGTAGCGGAAAAACTTGGTAGAAAATGGATTGGTTCTGATCTTGGAAAATTTGGTATTCATACTTCACGCAAAAGATTAATTGGGGTACAAAGGGAATTAAAAAAAGAAAGCAGAGATTTTAGAGCTTTTGAGATTTTGAATGTGGGAAGATATGAAAGGGAAAATTTTCTTTCAATAAACAATGATTTACGAGCTGAGGAAAAAGAAAAACAAGCGGAAAGAAAAGAAAAAGAATTTATTAAACTTATAATTTCTGCTTATAAAGCAGAACCAGTAGAATCTTTCGTGAATGTTGTTGGTAAAAAGAGAGGTCGTCTAGTGGCGGTGGGGCCTATAAATACACCTGTTTCTTCAAAATTGGTACAAGATATTGTGATAGAGTGTAAAGAAAAAGGAATTACTAAAGTTGATGTGCTTGGTTTTGATTATGAAATGGGATTAGATTTTTCTCAATATAGTGATCAAGGTATTGATATTGCTTTTAAAATAATTCCTCGAGAGGTTTTTGATAAGAGAGCAGTAGAAAATGAGCAAGTTAAGTTTTATGACGTTGCTTTTATCGAAGCACAACCAATAATTAAAGGAAGGGGTAATAACAAAGAATTATCAATTGAATTAACTGATTTTTCTGTTTTTTATAATCAAGATGATTCCGGCGAAATTGAAGAAACACTCAAACTGGGAAGTTCAAAAGTTATTGTAGAAAATGGACAAATAGTTAAAATAACAAAAAACAAAGAAACAGGTTTGATTTCAAAAGAAATTTTAACAAAAAAGTGGAGTGATTGGATTGATTATTGGGCGGTAGATTTTGATTTTGCGGATAGAAAGGAAATTATCAAAGTTACAGAAGATGGTATTGAAAAAGAATTCTGGACTGGTGATTATATTTTTGACAATGAATGGCAAAGTTTTCGAACTAAAAAGAATCGCAATCTTGAACTGGTTTCTGTGGCCAAAGAAGTGGTAAAGGGCACTTACAAAGTCGCGGTAAAAGTTGTAGATATTTTTGGAAATGATACGACTAAGGTGATAGAGGTAAAGATATAAAAAATATGGAAAAAAATAAACTAGAACAACTTATTGAAAAATTAATTTCTTTGCCATCCGAAACAGAAACAGTAGAGTTTAAAGAAAATAATTATGTTATTGAAGAAATTGGAAAGAGGATTTCAGCTCTTTCCAATTCGGCAAATTTATATGACAGAAAGCACGCTTATTTGATTTTTGGAATCCGTGATAATAATCACGAAATTGTCGGGACTATTTTTACACCGAGTAAAGAAAAAATTGGCAATGATCAATTAGAATTTTGGTTATCTCAGCATCTTAATCCTAGAATTGATTTTAGAATTTACGAATTTGAATATAAGAGTAAGAATCTTGTTGTTTTTGAAATTCCACCGGCAATTAGCCAACCTATAAAATTTAATAATATTGCCTACATTCGGATTGGATCTGCTACGCCAAAATTAATGGATCATCCAGAAAAAGAGCGAAAAATATGGAATAACATCCAAAGAAATAGTTTTGAAAAAGGCATTGCCAAAGAGGATCTGAAAGTGTCAGAGGTACTAGAGTTATTAGATTATTCAAAATATTTTTCTCTTACAAAACAAGTGATTCCTACGGAAACCTATCAATTTGTAGAAAAAATGGCACAGCATGGTTTAGTGAAAAAAGTTTTTGATGATGATTATGATATTACAAATTTAGGAGCCATTTTGTTTGCAAAAAATTTAAATGATTTCCCTACTATAAAAAGAAAATCCGTTAGGGTTATTCTTTATAAGGGCAATTCGAGGGTAAATATATTAAAAGAGCAGGAAGGTTCTTTGGGGTATGCAATTGCATTTGAGAGTTTGCTTGATTATATAAATGATAAACTTCCACAAAATGAAGAAATTTCTAAATCTTTAAGAAAAGAAGTTAAAATGTATCCGGAAGTTGCTATTCGTGAATTTGTTGCAAATGCAATTATCCATCAGGATTTATCAATATCAGGAGCTGGCCCAATGGTGGAGATATTTGAAAATCGTATTGAAATAACAAACACAGGCGAACCATTAATTGAAACTGACAGATTTATTGATCATCCTCCTCGTTCACGAAATGAAGACATGGCTTCATTTATGCGACAAATTGGAGTTTGTGAAGAAGGAGGAACTGGTATTGATAGAGCGTTAGTGAGTATTGCTTTGTTTCAGTTACCGGCACCAAGCTTTGAAAAATATGAAAATTTTACTAAGATTACTCTGTATGCCTACAAAGATTTAAAAGATATGACAATCGACGATAAAGTCCGTGCGTGTTATCAGCATTGTGTTTTGAAGCATATAGAAAATTCAAGAATGACAAATTCAACTTTAAGAGAACGTCTTGGTATAGGCGAAAAGAATTACCCAACCGCGTCTATTATTATTAGAGTAACCATAGAGAAGGGGTTAATAAAAGAATCGGAAAGGTCAAAAGAATATGTTCCAATATGGGCGTAATTGTCATGTAGTAAATAAGTTTATATTTATATAAAAAACATTAAAAAATGCTTATTTAAGCCAAATTATCATGTAGTGGACATGTATTAAATTATTATTCAGTTGAAAAAAATATGGCATTACACAAAGATTTTCCTAAAGATCCTTACGCAATACTTGACCCAAGTATTCGCTGGTTTCCTGCTGATGAAGATTTGCGGGAAAAAGGTGCTATTCAAAAATTATTACCACCGCTTGTGGCTGGTTTGCGTGAAAAGATAAAAGAATGGCGAGATAAAAATTATGAGGGAGCCAGTGATACTTCCAAAGCGCTTTTGAATTGGTGGTTTAAAGAAGAACATATTTTGTATGATCAACATGGAATGTTTTCTAAATTTAAATATTATTTTGCGCAGAGAGAAGCATTAGAAACAGTTGTATGGCTCTATGAAGTGGCGCAAGTGAAAGATAAATACGATCTTATACGTTACAACTCAACTGGCGTATTAAGTCCACAAATGTTTACCGAGGAGTGGCTTCGTTTTGTGATAAAAATGGCGACGGGCGCTGGTAAAACAAAAGTAATGAGTTTGCTTATTGTATGGGCGTATTTTCATAAAAAATATGAGCCGGAGTCTAAATTATCAAAGAATTTTCTTTTGATTACCCCGAACGTGATCGTTTTTGAAAGAATAAAAAGTGATTTCGAAGGTTTGAAAATATTTTTTAGTGATCCAGTATTACCAGATAATGGCTACCAAGGTCAAAACTGGCAGGATGATTTTCAAATAACATTACACTTGCAGGATAATTTGCATAATGTTTCGGACACTGGGAATATATTTTTAACTAATATTCACAGAGTATTTGAGGGGGATGTAAAAGATGTCAGTTTGGATGATAAAGATACCTCTACATATTTTTTGGGCGACAAGCCGGTAACAAAGACAAACGACTCCACTGTTGATTTAGGGATGATTGTCAGAGATATTAATGAATTGATTGTAATTAATGATGAAGCACATCATTTACATGATGATAAATCGGCTTGGGTAAAATCTATTGTAGATATAGATAACCGTCTTAAACAAAAAGGAACGGCGTTGTCTTTACAACTTGATCTTACGGCAACACCAAAAAAGAATGATGGATCAATTTTTGTACAAACAATTTCAGATTATCCATTGGTTGAAGCAATACATCAGGGGGTTGTAAAAAATCCAGTTGTACCAGATGCGGCTAGTCGGGGAAAACTAAAAGAAAATCAAAGCACATTATTTAGTGAAAAATATCGAGATTATATAAATCTTGGTATTGAGGAGTGGCAAAAAACGTATAAAGCATTGGAACCGATGGGTAAAAAATCTATTCTTTTTATCATGACGGATGACACTAAGAACTGTGATGAAGTGGCGGAGTATATTGAATCAAGTTTCAAAAATTTGAAAGGTGCAGTTTTGACTATTCACACAAATAAGAGTGGTGAAATTTCCGAAACTGTTTCTGGTAAAAACAAAGAAGAATTGGATTTGCTCAGAAAGCAAGCAAATGGAATTGATAGTTGGGAAAGTCCTTTTAAGGTAATTATTTCTGTAATGATGCTTAAGGAGGGTTGGGACGTAAAGAATGTCACGACAATTGTTGGATTACGGCCATATGCTGCAGATTCAAAAATTCTTCCTGAACAGACTCTTGGTCGTGGGCTCCGAAGAATGTTTTTTGGTAGAGATGATGTTGAAGAATATGTGAGTGTCATCGGTACACCTGCCTTTATGGATTTTGTTGAATCAATAAAAGGTGAAGGTGTTATTTTGGAAAAGAAAATGATGGGCATAGGCTCTAAACCAATTGCTCCGATGGTTATTGAGGTTGATAAAGACAATTCTAAAAAAGATATTGAAAAACTTGATATTGAAATTCCGGTAATGTCTCCCAGAATTCAAAGGGAATATAAAAATATTACTGAGTTGAATATTACTAAATTTGGAAATACAAAAGTCAAAGTAAAAACTTTTTCCGAAGAACAAAAAAGAGAAATAGTTTTTAAAGATGTGGTTGATGAGAAGACGCACCACACAACGATACTTTCTGGTGATATTGAACCAGATTATCAAAGTGTTGTTGGTTTTTTTGCACAAGCAATAATGCGAGAACTACGGCTATTTGGTTGTTATGATATTTTATTTGGTAAAGTAAAAGAATTTTTGCAGTATAATATGTTTGACCAGCCGATAAATTTATCGGATCTTAATATTTTGAGAAACTTGTCAGAAATTGAATATATAAAACTTATAAAAGATTCGTTCAAAAAAGCTATTAACAATCTTATTGTAGAAGATAAGGGTGATACAGAAATAAAAAATTATATAAAAATCAGCGAGGCTAGACCTTTTGTTGTCAATAATAAGTCATATTTAATGCCGAAAAAATCAGTTTTCAACAAAATAGTAGGTGACAGTGAATTCGAGCTGGTATTTTCTAATTTCCTTGAAGGTTGTGATGATATAATTTCTTTTGCCAAGAATTTTCAAAATAAAGAGGCAAGTGCGCTAAGAATTGAATATAAAAATGCCGAGGGTTTTATTGCTACTTATTACCCTGATTTTTTTGTGAAAGTTAATGATAAGGAAGTATATATAATTGAAACAAAGGGGCGAGAAGAAGAAAATGATAAATTAAAGTTTGATAGGTTGTTAAAATGGTGCGGAGATGTTAATAACAGGCAAACTCGAGTAAAATATAAAGCATTGTATATTAAACAAGAAGAGTGGGAAAAAAATAGACTTAAAAGTTTTGATGAAGCCGTAAGATTGTTTAGTAGTGTAACCTAAAATACTTATTAAAAAACCAGCCCATTTTAAACGGGCTGGTTTTTTTAATTTAGATTTTATTATTCAATAGCTGGTACTTCTTCATCATCTTCTACTTCAGCTACGTCACCACGTTCTACAGCTGATAAAACTTCTTTACGAATAGCAGCAATTAATTTTGGATTTTCTCTGAGATATTTTTTTGCATTTTCACGTCCAACTCCAAGTTTTTCTTCACCAAAAGCATAACTATTTCCTTTTTTAGCGATTACTTTATAAAGTACACCGGTATCAAGCACATCTCCGGAAACGGAAATACCTTCGTTGTACATAATATCAAATTCACAAGTAGTGAATGGAGCGGCAACTTTATTTTTTACTAATTTGGCTTTTACGCGGTTGCCAAGAATTTTATCACCTTGTTTGATTTGAGCACTACGACGAACTTCAATACGAACAGAAGAATAAAATTTGAGAGCTAAACCACCAGTGGTTGTTTCAGGGTTACCAAAAAATACACCAATTTTATTTCTGATTTGATTGATGAAAATAACTAAAGTTCTGGATTTGCTAACGATACCTGTCAATTTACGTAAAGCTTGAGACATGAGACGAGCTTGTAAACCCATGTGAGAATCTCCCATTTCTCCTTCGATTTCAGCTTTTGGTACAAGAGCAGCGACAGAGTCGATAACCACTACATCAACGGCATTTGAGCGTACCAAGGTTTCTACGATTTCTAAAGCTTGTTCACCTGTGTCTGGTTGAGAAATCAATAATTCGTCTACACGTACGCCAATTTTGCGTGCATAGTCAGGATCAAGAGCGTGTTCAGCATCAACGAAAGCAGCAATACCGCCAAGTTTTTGGACTTCAGCCACGATGTGTTGAGCCAAAGTAGTTTTACCGGAAGCTTCTGGTCCATAGATTTCGATAATTCTGCCACGTGGTACACCACCAACACCAAGAGCAATGTCGAGTGATAAACAACCAGTAGAAACAGCGTCTACTTCCATTTTTTTGGATTCTCCGAATTTCATGATTGCACCATCACCATATTTGGTTTTGATTTGGTCGATGGCACTTTCTGCGGCTTTAAGCTTATTTTTAATTTCCTCCGAAATTTGTGCTTTTGGCATAGATTAAAATTTGTTTAATTAGTTTAATAATTTTTTTATTCTAAAGTATTTTTAGTAATCACATGTCGTATTACTGCCGTAGTCTTACCATGTTTTTTGGTGGCGGAAATAACTATAGTATTTAATCCTTCAGCTAAATCAATCGAGGATTCAAATTGTCCTTTTTCATTTAACATTATTTCTTTTCCGTTTACTGTTAATTGCGATTCTTTTTCTGCTTCTCCTTGAACCATTACAGTCATACTTTCTACCACTTGTCCTTCAAATGGCGAAAGAACATTTAATTTTGGTGGATTTAATATTCCTTTTATTTGAAAACCGAAATAAGTAAAAAAAGCAAGAATAACTATAAAGACCAAAATGTTGCGGAGAAAAATCGTAATGCTAGTTAAATAATATTTTTGATAATCATTATTTGTTGTTGAAGAAATTTTTTCGTGTTTGGTTTCTTCTTTGAATTGCGATAAAAATTCTTCACAGTTTAAATCTAGGGCCTGACAATATTCACGAATATAAGCTTGACGGTGAACATTTGTTTTTGGCAGTAACTTATAATTTCCTTCTTCAATCGCTTGTAAATATTTTTTATCAATATGAGTTATTGAAAACAAATCATCCAAGGTTAAATTTTTTTCTTCACGTTTTTTTTTGAAAGTTGATCCCAAAAATTCCGGAGCATTTAATTTTTTGTGACAGAAAATAGCCATAA
>Ga0116171_10005194_pt1 | contig 11494 bp, 11 predicted proteins | sample AD_JPNHW2_MetaG_FD_89798 | JGI IMG/M metagenome (GOLD analysis project Ga0116171, IMG submission 89798) | Active sludge microbial communities of municipal wastewater-treating anaerobic digesters from Japan - AD_JPNHW2_MetaG | ecosystem: Engineered > Bioreactor > Anaerobic > Digestate | place...
ACTTCTCGGTAATCCGCTCGATCTGGGTTTTTGTAAAGGGTAAGGTCTTGTCACTCATCTCGGTCGTCTCTCCTGTCTCATTCGGCCACCCCCGTCAGGCGGTCTTTCCCCTCGGGGGTGGAATATGGACTTTTGAGTTTTACGAAGATCGGCGCGTTTGTCAATCTTTCGATGAGGCAAGGTGATTCAAAAATTCCTCGGAGGTGACTTAGTGATTGTATGTTGCCAAAAGAAACGGGAATAGGAAAAGAAGCGAAGAAAGCACTATAAGTGTACCGACCACAGAGATAAACTTTGTCGCGCCACTGGCCGCAGATGGATACCTCGAAAATCCCTGGACCAAATGACAATTGGGACATGCTATGAGGCGACTGCGTACCATCCACGCGAGCAGGAATGGGACGATCCCACAAAGAAAGAGCAGCACATACGCCACTTGCTCAGGCCAAGTTGTCCGTACATATTTCGGATCAAATTCTGTTCCGCAATGCTTACACAACATAGGACGCCCCCTCACAGATTGATAAAAACCCTTACATTCCTCGATACCATATTCGGTTCTACTGGAGAAGGCAAGCGAAAGATTCTCCACCTCGGAATTCCTTGGCGGTCTCCCTCCCCCCTTGCACGCGCCCCCGGCCAGGCGACTGGGGGAAACGGGCGGAGGGAGGTTTATTCCGTTTTCCGCAAAACGGCCAGCAGCGTGATGCCGAAGGGCAGGTCGAAATGGCGCAGGAGTCGGCTTTCGAACAGGACCGTTGTCTTGAGGAATCGGTTGGCCCAGCCGGGCAGTTGGATCACGTGGGTTTTCGGACGTTCCGGCTTGTGAAACAGCCGGTGGTAAAACTTCTGGACGAGCCGGAAGGCAACAATGGCCGGGAAGGTGAAACTGATGCAGTAGGTCAACCGCTCGATCTGGAAGCCGGCGTCCAGGAGTTTCTGGCGCAACTCTTCGCGCGTGTAGCGCCGGCAGTGGAACAGCGCATCGTCGTGGTCGCTCCAGAGGAAGGGATGCGCGGGGGTGGTGAGGACGAACTGCCCGCCGGGCCGCAGGATACGGTAAATCTCGACGAACATCCGGTCGTCGTGCTCGACATGCTCGGCCAGGTCGAGGGCGGTGACCAGGTCGCACGAATGGTCGCACACGGGCAAAGCCTGCACGTCTGCCTGCAGGAGGCGTTTGAGGCCGCGCTGGCGCGAGAAATCGAGGGCCAGTTTCGAGAAATCGAGCCCGGCGGACCAGCAGCGCGCGTTCAGGTAATCGAGCATGAGACCGGTACCGCACCCCAGGTCGAGAACGCGGACCCCCTCACGGTCCAGACAGGACAGGTGCTCGAGCTGATCGGCCACCAGGTTCAGGCGTCCCTGAAACCACCAGTAGGTGTCCTCCAGATGGTACATCTTGGCGTATTCTTCGGGCTGCATGCGAAAAACGATCCGTGGCCGATGGGGAAATACAGGCCTGCCGCGCGACGCGGGCCAAACGCCCGCTGAAAGCCTGTGTATTTATTGTCCAGTAAAGCGCCTCTTTGTCAAGCCTTCCGACACGGGTTTTATTCGCCTCAGCCCTGTTTTGCAATTGACCCTGAGAAACAGGACAGCCAGAATGCCGGGGCAGGAGGAGCGATAATGGTCTGTTTACTTTGGGCTCTGGCGGTATTCGCATTTGTTGTCTGGACATTCTACGTTGTTCTGGTCTGGCGGGTGGCGAGCGTTGTCGAGATTATCGAGCCGACCGAAACGTCCACGTCTCTGCCTGCTCTGACGGTGGTGATCCCCGCCCGCAATGAGGAAAAAACCCTCGAACAGGGGCTGCGGTCGGTTCTGGCGCAACAGGGGGTGGACTTCCGGGTGGTGCTGGTCAACGACCACTCGACAGATCGCACGGGCGCCATTGCCGATGCCCTGGCCGCGGAGGATTCCCGCCTGCGCGTACTGCACAACCCCGATCTGCCCCCGGGGTGGCTGGGAAAATGCAATGCCCTGCACCAGGGGGCGGCTGGGGTCGAGAGTGAGTTTGTACTCTTCACCGATGCGGACATTGTCCACAAGCCGGGGTGTTTTGCCGCGGCGCTGGGGCGGATGGAACGCGACCGGCTGGATTTCCTGACACTCCTGCCGCAACTGGTCTGTGTCGAGTTCTGGGAACACATGCTGGTTCCCCTTTTTTTTCTGGCTATCCCCCTGCTGGCGCCCGTGGTGAGTGTGTGGGGGCGTGAGAAACCCACCACCGGTTCGGGCGCGTTCCTGCTCCTGCGGACCCGGGTGTATCGCGCCCTCGGGGGACACGAGCAGTTGCGGATGTCCGTGGTGGACGATATGGAACTGGCCGGGCTGGTCAAGCGGTCGGGGTACAGCACGGGCGTCCTGATGGGGACGCGGCTTCTCGACTGCCGGATGTACCACGGCAACCGGGAGGCCTTCTGGGGATTCACCAAGAATGTCCTGCACGCCACCCCGGGGAAACCGCATCTGGCTGTTCTGGGGTTGCCGGGAATGATCGCCCTGTTGTGGTCCAGTCCGATCCTGATGGCCGGGGGGATAATTAAGGGACAGGCCTGGGTGGCGTTGACCGGCGGGATCTTGTATCTGTATCAGTACGCGTCGCTCTTTCTCATGCGGCGGTTCGCGCGGCTCAAGGGGTGGAACCGCGTGTTGTTGTTTCCAATGGTATCGGTCAGCCTGGCGTGTTGCATAATACGGGCGGCCTACCACCACTGGCGCCACGGGCAGGTGGTCTGGCGGGGACGGGGTGTCTCCCTGACGTCCGACGCGGAAGCCGGGAAGAAGAAGCCGTAACAGGAAGAGATGAAAACAGGAGGGAAAGACAATTGAAAATCTCCAATGTAGTTGATCTGCGCAGCGATACGATTACCCAGCCGACGGCGGCCATGCGCCGCGCCATCGCCGAGGCCGAGGTGGGCGACGACGTCTTCGGCGACGATCCGACGGTCAACGAACTCGAGCGCCGCGTGGCACAGCGGCTGGGCAAGGAAGCGGCCCTGTTCGTCAGCTCGGGCACGATGGCCAACCAGCTGGCCGTGCGGATTCACACCCAGCCGGGTGATGAAATCCTGCTCGAGGCCGAAGCGCACATCTATTACTACGAGGCGGGCGGTCCGGCGGCGCTTTCGGGCGTGACCTGCCACCTGATTCCCGGCCAACGGGGGGTCTTCACGGCGGATCAGGTTCGGGTCAACCTGCGCCCGGCGGATATCCACTGTCCCCCGTCGCGTCTGATCTGCATCGAGAACACGCACAACCGCGGAGGCGGGACCGTCTGGCCGCTCGAGACGATTCGCGAAGTGGCCCAGGTGGCGGCGGAAAATGGGTTGGCGATGCACATGGACGGCGCCCGGCTCTGGAACGCTTCGGTGGCTTCGGGCATTCCGGAATGCGAATATGCCGCGCTCTTCCGCACGGTGAGCGTCTGTTTCTCGAAGGGACTGGGAGCGCCGGTCGGATCGGCGCTGGCGGGTCCGGCGGAGGACATCGCGCGCGCCCGGCGGTTCCGCAAACAGTGGGGCGGCGGCATGCGCCAGGTGGGCCTGCTGGCGGCGGGCGCTCTCCACGCGCTTGAACATCACTGCGACCGCCTGGCCGACGACCACGCCAACGCCCGGCTGCTGGCGCAGGGCCTGGCCGAAATTCCGGGGATCGAATTGAACCCGGACGAAGTGGAGACGAACATCGTCTTTTTCGGTGTCCACTCGGCGCCCGCGCAGGAAGTCGCCAACCGGCTCGAGGCGCAGGGGGTACGCCTTCTGGCCCTGGGGCCGGATCGGCTGCGGGCCGTCACCAACCTGATGGTGGACCGTGCCGGGATCGAGCGGGCGCTGGAACGCATTCGGCAAACGCTTTCATAAGAAAATTCAGTTCAGAGAACTGGAAGGACCAACCGGAACGACCGGGGTCTCCCGGGTTTTCAGAGGGGGACTTTTTTCGAAACGCCAAGTCGGTTTCTATGGCCCACGCGCCCGGTTATCCTATATGATATCCGCATGGGTTCCGAGCGAAGATGGAATGTTTTCAGCAGGGAAAAATACGGAATCCGAATCAGTCTCCCCAAACGGGCGCTGGCGGGCGGGTTTCCAACTGCCCGTCGCCGGGGAGGCGGGTTCCGAATCGCAGCAACAGGAAGAGAGAAGATCATGCGGGTATTGGTTGCGGAAGACGATCCCGTCTCCCTTGAAATGCTGATCGCCATGCTGGAGTGGTGGGGCTACGAATCGGTCTGCGTGTCGGATGGCGCCTCGGCGCTGGATGCGCTGAAGCAGGATGACTCGATTTCCCTGGCCCTGCTCGACTGGATGATGCCGGGTCTGGACGGGGTTGAAGTATGCCGGAATTATCGCAAGGACGAGCCCGCCGGTTACCGGAAGTATCTGCTGCTCCTCACCGTCCGTTCGAGTGACGAAGATGTGGTGGCCGCGTTCCAGAGTGGTGCGGACGATCATATCAAGAAACCGTTCTGCGCGGAAGAACTGCGGGCCCGCCTCGAGGTGGGACGAAAAATGATCGAACTTCAGAACGCCCTGAAACAACGGATCGCCGACCTCGAAGACGCACTGGCGCACGTCAAGACCCTTCAGGGCATTCTGCCCGTCTGTTCCCACTGCCACCGGATTCGCACCGACAAGCAATCCTGGGAACAGATCGAACTTTACATCGAAGCCCACACGGAAGCCCTGTTCAGCCACGGTTTGTGTCCCGATTGTTACGATCGCTATTATCTGAAGGAACTGGGACGGCTCCCCAAAGACCGGGAAAAGTAGTCCCGGCAATCGGATCTCTCGGGATGCGGGGAGGGTCTCCCCCCTCGGAATATTTCCCGATCCCCATTCGGCTCCCTCTTCTGCCTCACGGCACCAGTTGCGGCAGAGGTTGCGGACGGGGTGCGGTGTTTCGGGCAGGTGCCGGACTCAGGGCCGGGACGTGTTGCGGCGGCCGGCCGGCGGCACGCCGGGGCGGGATCTTGGGCGCCCAGGCCGCGCCCCGCTTCGACGCCAGCATCCAGATCGTCGCCATCAACTGGGCCACGGCCTTGAACAGATCCGCCGGGATCGGGTGTCCCACTTTTCCCTTCTTGTACAGGGCTCGCGCCAGGGGCGGGTTCTCGATGACCGGTACCCCTTCGCGCTGAGCCACCTCGCGGATCTTGAGTGCGATAAAATTCTGTCCCTTTGCGGTCAGCATCGGCGCGGGGTTTTTCGCCGGATCGTATTTCAGCGCCACGGCGTAGTGTGTCGGGTTTGTGATGATGAAGTCCGCCTGGGGCACCTGCTGCATCATGCGCTTGCGCGCGATCTCCATCTGAATGCTCCGGATGCGCGACTTGATGAGCGGATCGCCTTCCTGGTGCTTGCGTTCTTCCTTCACTTCCTGGTGCGTCATGCGCAGGTTCTTGTAATACTCGAACCGCTGATAAAAATAGTCCGCCGCCGCCAGGATGATCATCATCTCGCAGACGCGGAATCCCAGTTTCAGGCCGAAACCGATCATGATCTTCAGGCCGGGCAAGACGTCGTTGGTGTTCAGGACCGCCAGATCCGGCAACGATTCCCGGATCGTTTTGAAAACAACATAGCCGAAAAAAAGCATCTTGAAGAACGCCTTGGCGCCCTCGACGAAACGCTTGAGCGAAAGGAGGTTCGAGAACCCCTTGGCAATGTCCAGTTTGTCCCACTTCGGCTCGAACGGGTCGCGCAGCACCTGGAAGCCGACCTGGCCCACCTCGGCCACCGCGCCCGCCACCATCGCCACGACCAGCACCGGCAGGGAAATCTTCAGAAAATGGCACACGACCAGCCACGCGAACTCGGGCAGCGTCTGTTCGGAAATCTCGGGAAACTGGTTGAAATTGAGAAAAAAAGCGCAGGTGTGAAGCACATTCTGGGTGAAGTAGTCCTGGGCCAGCCAGAAAAAGATCAGAATCGCCAGCAGGGACGCGACACGCGTGATATCCTGGCTCCGGGCAAACTGTCCCTTTTCCTTCGCTTCCTTGATTTTGGTCTGGGTGGCTTCCTGGGTCCGTTCCTGACCCGCATCTTCGGCCATAACCCCCTCCTCACCGCCCGAATAACTGCAGGACCGTCGTCAACTCGTCCCGTACCACCCCCAGCTGATCCGTCACCAGGTGGACAAAGAACCCCGAGACCACACTCAGCACAAAGAAACCCAGCAGAATGGCAATGGGGAAACGTTCCACAAACACATTGATGGACGGCACCGCCTTGCCCAGCATCCCCATTCCCACATTGGTCACAAAGATCGCCGCGATAATCGGCATACTCAGTTTAATCGCAATGACGAACATACGGCTGGTACTCTGAGAAAAGAATGCACCCAACCGGTCCGGGATGCTGAGTTCCCCCAGAGGCGCCACCCGGAACGACTGCGCCAGCGCCTGAAAAAACAGATGGTCGCCGTTGATCCCCAGAAACACCAGCAGCGAACCGATGAACAGCATCTGGCCCAGAACCGGAATGCGCGCCTGCTGCGTGGGGTCCAGAATGTCCGCCATCTGGAAGCCCAATTCATGCCCCATGACCGATCCGGCAAACTGAACCGCGGCGAAGAACAGACGTCCGACAAACCCCAGCGACAGGCCCAGCAACGCCTCCGGCAGCAGAAACCCCGCCAGATCCCAGACCGTCTGCGGAAAAACCGCCAGGTTCACCTCCACCAGTGGCGCAAACAGCAGCGCCACGACCAGAGACAAAAGAATCCGGATGCGATTCGGCACAAAGGCGTCCCCATAGATCGGCAGAAAGGCGAAGAAGAAACCCACCCGGGCAAAGACCAGAAAAAAGCCCAGAACCGGTTCTATCGGGATCGAAAACATCCGCCATTTCCCCATTCCCCGGCGTGCGGGTTATCCGATATATTTCGGCAGGTTCGAGATCAGTTCCGTCGTGAAACTGATCACCATGCGCTGCATCCACCCGAAGAACAGAATCAGCACCAGCATCACGGCCAGCATTTTCGGAACAAACGCCAGCGTCTGTTCCTGAATGCTGGTCACTGTCTGGAAGACCGCCACCAGTACCCCCACCACCATCGCCGCCGTCAACGACGGCAGCGCCAGAAACAAAGACGTACGAAACGCGTCCTGCATGATGTCTATGACGACTTGAGGTTCCATGCCCCACACTCCCTTTCCTCTAAAACCCCCCGGCAGAGTTGCCCGCCCGGTTAAACCTGAGAACCGCGGTTGAACGTCCCCGTGCGGCCTTTCTTTCAGGCGGGCGGGGACGCCCGCCCGCCCAGAATCGCCCCTTTTCACGGGGAAATGGGTTGTTTCCCCTTCTCAACGGCCGTTTCCCGGTTAAAACGTCTTCATCAGAGACCCCACCACCAGGCTCCAGCCGTCCACCAGCACAAACAGCAGAACCTTGAACGGCAGGGACACGACCACCGGCGGCAGCATCATCATGCCCATCGAGAGCAGGATACTCGCCACCACCATGTCAATCACCAGGAAGGGGATGTAGATGACGAAACCGATGATGAAGGCGGTCTTCAGTTCGCTGATCATGAACGACGGCACCAGCACCTGAAGTGGGATGTCGTCGCGCGTCTGGGGCCGGTCCAGACCCGCCAGGTTCACAAACAGCGCCAGGTCGCTCTTGCGGCAGTGGTCGAACAGAAACGACCGGACCGGCTGAATGCCGATGTCGTAAGCTTCTTTCGGGGCCAGTTGTCCGGCAATGTAGGGCTGAAGCGCCTCCTTGTTGATCTTCTGGAACGTCGGCGCCATGACAAACAGTGTCAAGAAAAGCGCCAGCCCCAGCACAATCTGGTTCGGCGGCACCTGTTCCGTCCCGATGGCGCGCCGGACAAACCCCAGTACCACCACGATCCGCACGAACCCCGTCATCATCATCAGGATTGCCGGCGCCAGACTCAGCACCGTCAACAGCAGAAGCAACATGAGACTCGACGAAATCTTCTGTGGCTGGCCCACCTGATCCAGGCCGCTGATGTTCAGCGAAAGCCCGGGGGAAGCCGGTTGAGCGGGCGTGGCGGGGCTCGTCGGCGGCGTAGGCGCCGTCAAGGGTTGTGTCGGCTGGCGCAGGGGAGCTGACGGGCGTCCCGCCGCATCCTGGGTGTCCGCCCAACTCATCGGTACCGCCAGAACAAACAGCAGAACCAGCGCCCCCGCTCTCAGAACTTCGGTCCATCGTCCCATTGCTCTCACGCTTCACATCCCCCCGGACCCCATGCGGGCGCCGGAAAACCGACACCGGCGCCCAGCGGCTCTCTTCTGTTTCCCTTTCAACAAGATTTGTACCCGGGACGCGCCAGACAGGAAAAAAGGCGTTCCCAAATCTGGAAACGCCTTTCTGTCGCCATGCAATTGGGCACGGGAAAGTCCCTTCCCGCGAACATGAAGCAATCTCTGGTAAGCCTTGAGCCCCGGAAAACTGGGGTACGGAAAAGAAACTGGGGTACGGAAAACCCCGAGCAGAGAATGGCTGAAGGGTTATGAATCCCCTACCGCGAAACCGGCTTTTCGGACGCGATAGTTTCGTTGACGAATTTTCCCAACTGCCGTTCGAACGCCCCCGGAACCGCCGCGCCTTCCACACTCGACGGCTGCACCCACTCGCCCTCGATCTCGTGGATTTCCGTCAGGCAGTTGATGGACTGCGGCGTGACCCCGAGCAGAAGCGTCTGCCCGCGGACCCGCACCAGCATCAGGCACCGGCGCCCCCCGAGCATCTTGGTCCCCACGATCCGGATCGCATCCGACCGGCTCGACGTCAGCTGCGCCGACTTCGCATAGCGCTTCAGCACAAACGCGATCAGCCCGATCAACCCCAGCACCAGAGCCAGCGATCCCATCGCCTGGAAGAACAGGCGCCAGCCTTCCGTTTCCGGCTTGATATCCTGTTTTGTCTGTTTTTCCGGCGCATCCGTTGTCTTTTCGCTAAATGTCCGGATATCCGCATCGGTTACGCCGTTGGCCGCTTGAAGCGCGGGAACAGTCACAAGCATCACCAGACCGAGCAAGATGTATCGGGAAACTTGAGAAACCGAGCGAAATCCGCCGCAGCGAAACCGCAACCGAAATGTAAACCACGGAAGGCGCGAAATGACCCGGCACAGCGAAACAGCAACCGAATTTGTTGCCCCGGTAGGGGCAAAGGTCAGTAGCCGGGGGTGAAGCGAAGCGAAACCCCCGGAAGAGAGTCCCCTCCTACGCGCCCCAGAGGGGCGCAGGGCGGTTGCACTACAGATATGATGGACGGTCTCCAAACATATCCCATCAGATTTTCTCACGTCTTCCTCCGCCCCATCCGGGGCGGGGAAAATTGGGTGATCTGTCCGTGGGTTCCGCTTCGCTCCACCCACGGCTACTCACCCGCGCCCCTCCGGGGCGCTTTTCCCCGTCCTTAGAATGTCTGCAATTTGCGTTGATCCTGCGAAATAGTAGTACGAAAACAGTTTCTTCGAGTTTTTCGTGTCTTTCGTGGTTGAAAACATCGGTCCCAACACACTTTGTTTGTCCTGGGTAAAAATCATCGCGGCTTGCGCAGATTCTGCGAGATAGTTGGATAGAAAAAGCCATGACGGATACACGCGTCTCCTGACACAAAACAGAGACGCCACTTCAGATTGAGAACGGAAAAAGAAAGTCGTTTCGCTTACGAAAGCCGCTCGATGCGCTCGCGCGGGTCCACAATATCCGTCAACCGAATACCGAATTTCTCGTTGATCATCACCACCTCGCCGTAGGCCATGATCTTGCCGTTCACATAAACCTCGAACGACTCGCCCACCATTTTGTCGAGCGTGATGACCGAGCCCTGCTGCAATTGCAACAGGTCGTTGATGAGGATTTTTTTCCGCCCGATCTCGACCGTCACTTCGAGAGCGATGTCGAGCAGGAAATCCAGATCAATGGCTCCCTGCTGCAATCCGGCCGGAACAGCCGCCGTGGGCGCCATCAGCGGGTCCGAGACCCCCGCTCCACCGGTGCTCATGGCTTCATGCACCCCATGCTGACCCTGACCGGCGGCCGCCTCGGCGAAAGCGTCCTCCCACGAGATTTCCTCCTCGTCTTCGGTCCCATGATTTCCATTCTGTGCGTCATCCAGCATGGTCAATCCTCTTCCTTTTCTTCCTCGTCCTCACGCATCATCTTGCACGGCAGGACTTCCGTGATCTGAATCGCCTTGCTCGAGCGATAAGAACCCGCCTTGCCCTTCAGCTTCAACACCCCTTCGATGTACACGTTCAGGGGATCGTCGCACCGCTCGCGCAATTGGATAATATCCCCGGGCTTGAGCGCCAGTACCTGACGGCCCGTGATCTGCGAGGTGCCCAACTGCGCAATCACCTCGAGCGGCACTTCGTTCAGGGTTTCCTTGATTCGCCCCACCCACGTGTTGTCGCTCGTCATGCTTTCGCTCTGGTAACGCGCCTTGAGCTTGTCCATCAGCGGTTCGAGCGTCGAATAGGGGAGACAGAAACAGAGCTTTTCGCTCACATCCTCGAAACTCATCTCCATCTCGATGACCCACACGGCGTCGCTGGGGGGGACGATCGAGACGAACTGCGGGTTGATTTCCGCCCGCGTGTGCGAAATTTTCAATTCCTTGACGGGCGCCCAGGCGTTCTGGTAGTCCTGCAGGAGCAGATCCACCACCGTCTTGACAATCCGGTTTTCGATCGCCGTGAAATCGCGTCCCTCCATCTTGTAATACGAGGTGCCGCGCCCCCCCAGGAAACTGTTCACCATCGTGAAGACCAGCTTCCCCTCCAGCACCACCAGGGCGGATCCCTTGAGGGGTTCCATGCGGAAGATGTGGTAACTCGAAGGGATCGCCTGGCCCCGCATGAACTCGCCAAACTTGCTGGCGTCCGTGTTCAAAACATTGACGTCTATCACGCGCTGCATGGCCGCGCTGACCGACTGGCGGAACAGACGGCTGAAACGGTCGTGGATCATCTCGAGCGTTGGGAGACGCCCGCGGACGATCCGGTCCTGGTTGGTGAAGTCGAAGACGACAAAATCGCTGCGCGACGGTGGCTGGTCCGTTTCGGACGCTATCGAGCCACCCGTCAGCCCCGATAAGAGCGCATCTACTTCTTCCTGGGAAAGTACGTCCGCCATGTCAGGCCGATTCCCTCATCTTAGAGATAGCCGGAGAACATCTTGTCGGTCAGACCGACTTCCTTCACATACCCCGCCCCGATCACTTCATTCAGTTTCTTCGTCACTTCGCGCTTGAGCAGCAGCATTCCCTCTTCCGATTCCAGTTCCTCGCGCGTGCGGGTGCTCACCAGGGTGAAAAGCGCATCCCGGATGCGCAGCTTGGCCGCCTCCGCCCGCTTGGGACCGTCCAGCTTATCCTCATTGAAGACAATGTAGAAACCGATCGTCACAAACCCCGCCTTGCTCCCCTTCAGGTTCACCGTGATCTCATCGAGTTTCATGTCCGGCGGCGGCCCCGATTCTTCCTCCGTCACCGTCGCCTCTCCCTCT
>Ga0116171_10005196_pt1 | contig 11492 bp, 7 predicted proteins | sample AD_JPNHW2_MetaG_FD_89798 | JGI IMG/M metagenome (GOLD analysis project Ga0116171, IMG submission 89798) | Active sludge microbial communities of municipal wastewater-treating anaerobic digesters from Japan - AD_JPNHW2_MetaG | ecosystem: Engineered > Bioreactor > Anaerobic > Digestate | place...
CTGAACTCCATCGCCCATGATTTCGACATCGGAATCATCGCCGTCCACCACACGCCCAAGATCAACCTAACGGCCCGCCCACGGATGGACGGGCCGGAATGGATCTACGCGGCGACGGGCTGCGCGGACCTGTCGAACTGGGCCAGGGCGATCCTCGTCATCACGGATTGCGGTTCCGGCTCCGGCGTCTTCCGCCTGATCGGCGCCAAGCGCGGCAAGAGGGTTGGATGGCGCGACATGAACGGCGACCGCGAGTTTGAACGGTACTTCAGCCATGCCGAAAACGACGGCGGGATGTACTGGAAGGACGCGACGCCGGACGAAATCCTGACGGCGACGACGAAACCCGCCGCCGACAAGAAACCCGACGCGCTTCAGGCGATCGCGTTGAAGACCCCCGAGGAGATGTCCGCACACGCGGAAAGGATGCTGCGGAAAAAGGCGCTGACGGCCACCGACTTCAGGATGGCCATCATCCGCGAGTTTGGCATCAATTCCAAGTATGCCGCCACCGTGAGCAAGATGCTCTCCGGCGAACCGGGCGACGCCGACAAGCCCGTCTGGATTCAAAAGGTCGGCAAGCAGCGGCTCCACGGGACGCACAAGCAGATTGAGGCGCTGCGCAACCCGCCGTTGGAGGGCGTCTGATGCCTAGATTGCCCCAACATTGGGAACATTGGGAACGATGGGAAAAATGCCGAGTGTTCCGAGTGTGTCGGGAAACGCATATCACTTGGAAAAGAATCCCCCTTTAGGGGGTTCTTTCCCTTCCAAGTGTTATCCCCGACTGCTGGCGAGTGGAGAATAATCAACCCCCCTCTCGAAAGACGGCCAAACAAGCCGCCGCGCTACTGCTTCGTTAGCCATTTATAAACGGCATTAAATAGTAAATCGGCGGCGGCGGGAGGATGCCGGCCAGCTAGGCGTCGGAGGATTGCGGTTGCTGCTCGGCCTCTTGTTGGGCCTTCTCGATGATTCTCGCGATTTCAAGGAACGCCCGATTGCGGGCACCCCACGCACCCTTGGGACGGCCGCGCGGGTTTAAAATTACGCCGGGGAGAAGCTGGCCGCGCGCGTTGCGGATTGGTTTGGGATTAAGGATGGGTTTTTCGTTCATGGCGCTATGATACCACGCCCACTATAGTACTGGATTTAAATAGTGTTTTGGCATCCCGTATAGTGCCGGAATTAAATAGTGTTTTAGCTTTGGTTGCTCCAAGGAATTTAATGGATTTGTGGACGGATCGCAGGGGGCTTCGTAGGGGTAGGTGAAGCGCCAACGGCGAGAGGACGGAGGGCGCGCAGCGGGGCCGTCCTGGGCGGGCGCGAAAAGGCACGGGACGTGCGGGATGGTCGGCGGCGACGGGGTGATGGCCTAGAACCCCTCCCGCCGAACAAGCGCAGCGGTCCCGTGCGAGCGGTGCCGGCGCCCGCGCGCGGAACAGTCGGCGTGGCGAATGAAGGAATGGATGCGCGGAAGAGTCGGAATGGCGAGTGCGTAGGCCAGCGAGCTTGCGAGCGTTTCCGAAGCACAAGCCGGACAAAGGACGGCGCAAGCCATGTAGACCTGTAGCGGCAGTAATGACGGAATGAGTCCCCGGCGTCTGTGGAGCGCGGCTGCTGGCTCGGCGCGGGGAGCGCTTCCTGGATCGCCGTTTCCCTGATTCGACCGACCCGTCGAACCCCGTTTCGGGGCGGCGCCGCTACAAGCATGAAAAGAAGCCGTCCGTCCCCCCTCCGCGGTGTCCTCCCCAATGTGGACATTATTGGGGGGTGGGTCACTCCCGGCCGGCTCGGGGGCCGGGAGCGCATAAGACGATCCAGCTTGCTCTGAAGCTGGTCGGCTGCGGGAAGATGGGGTTTGGGGAGGAAACTGGGGAGGGGGTGGCGGATTCGACGGGTCGTAGGCGGATTGGGAAACGGGGCTGTTGGTCGCCACGACGGGGATGTCGTGGGGCTGCGCGCGCCGGGGAGGCGCGGCCTGCGCCGCCGGGAAGGCGGCGTCTGCGACGGGTGGCTGCGGGGAGCGGACGACCGGAGGCCCGGAGCGCGGGGAACGCGATGGATCGAACTCGGTGGCCGGGTGCGGGGCAAGCCGCCCGCCCCCAGAGGGCGAAGCCCGAAGGGGGTCGAGCCGCCAACGGCGGCGAAGTGGGGCGGCGGGCGCAGGAAGATAGCCGGGAACGCCGGCGCGGGGGATCGGACCCCGCGCGCGGCAATCAACCAACCATTTCGGCCGGCGCCTCAATCGGGCGGACCTGGCCGGCGTGGAACACGTAGGCCAGCGCGAAGCGTTCAACGGATTCCTTCACCGGCTCGCCCTTCTCGTCCATCAGCTTCGTGTCGATGTTGAAGGTCTTGGGGGTGCTCCATAGCATGAAGCCGTGCTCGCCCTTGCGGACTATGAATCCCTTGGCCTTCCAGTCGTTGAAGGTGTGGAATTCGCTCTGGCCGGTCTGCTCGCGGTAGATCACCTCAAGGCAGGCGTTCAACGTGTAGCATCCCCGGAACTTGGCCGGGACTCCGGCGAGGATTTCGGCAATCTTCGCGGGATCGGCTCCGGCTTGGCTGGCAAGTGCGGCCTCGCGGTTCATTTCCACGATGCGCTTGAATGGCGCGGTTGCTCGGCAAAGCGCGGCGCGTTTTTCCTTGGCTGCGGCAATCTGGGCTTCGGTGGGCTTGTGGTTCGTTCTCATGGCTGGATTCCTTTCGGGTTGGTTTAACTAACAAGGGCGTAATGGAGTTCGAGTTCGGAAGCGGCGATTTCGTCGCCGTCGTGGGCAAGGTCCATCAACTGCTGGATGCGGTTGTCGTTCATCGCGTTTTCCGGGACGGAGGAGTCCTGCTCGACTCCCCGCTGGCCGACTTGGTTCTGCGCTGTTTTCATTTCCGTTTTCCCTTCTTGGTTGGAGGTTTCATTTTTCATCTTGTTTCCGGTCCGTTTTCGCCTGTCGCTCCACCCCACCCGAAGGGACGGCTCAAGTGGGGCGGCGGAATGGGAGATTCCCTTCAGGGGGGCACCGGCCTGACGCCGCCCCGGGCGGCAGGTTCCCCTCCCCACGTTCGGCGAAGCCGATGAGACAGGAGGAGCGATCAGGCAAACGGCCAGGAAACGGCTGCTGAAAAAGAAACCGGAGGGAAAAGGGAAATAGGCCCCAAGAAAACGGCGGAGAACCGACAAAGGGCAGCGGAAGGCTGTCTGGCTTTTATCTGCCGCTTGCTGAGGGTCTGAAGCTGGTAATGGCTGCCGCCCCATGAGGTTGCTGTAGTGCAGCCACAATCTGAATGAATTGCCACAGGGAAGACGGGAGTGCTAGACTTCTGCCCGTCATGGCAATCTTCCAGAATTCAGTTGTCCGAGAATACGCGAAGAAACTGAGCGCGCCGGATCTGGACGCGCGCTATAAGGTTTTCCAAGGCCACTTCCTTGATCCCAGGCGGCAGGAGGAAATCCGTAAGATGAAGGAGGAGGAGTTCAAGCCCCGTTTCCTTCCGGAATTGTTCGGGGCCTGCCTGGGCTATACCATCCGCCCGGACGAGGGTTTCAACTTCACCGTCGAGCACAAAAATGTGGACGACTCCAAGAAGGCTGACGCAGCCATCTTGAGCGGGGACAAGACTGTTGGCGTAGTGGAAGTGAAGGCAACGGACACGACGGATTTGACGAAGGCGGCGACGCAGGCCTTCGGCTACAAGAATCACCAGCCGGACGCGCGCTATGTGGTTGTCACCAACTTCGAGAAACTGCGGTTCTACGTGGACAACGCGGTGGAGTTCGAGGAGTTCGACCTGTTCCGGCTGGACCGCGCGGGATTTGAGCGGCTGTTTCTGTGCCTTGCGTGGGAGAGCATCCGCGACGGGCTGCCGCTACGGCTCAAGGCCGCGTCGGTGTCCGAGGAAGACCAGATCACGAAGCGGCTCTATGCCGACTATTCCGCGTTCCGGGGCGCCTTGTTCGCCGACATCCGCGCAAAGAACTCGCAGCACGAACCGTTGTTGCTGTTCAAGAAGACGCAAAAGCTGATCGACCGCTTCCTGTTCATCCTCTTTGCGGAGGATCGCGGGCTGCTGCCGGCGAACCTGACGGCCTCCATCTTGGCGGAATGGCAGGCGCTGAAAAAGGCGCGGGTCGCGACGACGCTCTATGACCGGTTCAAGCTCTACTTCAACGATCTGCTGGAGGGCAACAAGGAGGCTGACATCTTCGCCTACAACGGCGGGTTGTTCCGGCCGGACGCCATGCTCGATGCCCTGGCCGTTTCCGATGACGTGCTCGCTGCACACGCGCTGATGCTGTCCAACTACGATTTCGCCAGCGAAGTGGATGTGGACATCCTCGGGCACATCTTCGAGCACTCCCTGTCGGAGATCGAGGAAGTCGAGGCGAGCCTGTCGGGCACGGCCGCGCCGGAGAAGGTTTCCAAGCGCAAGAAAGACGGCATTTTCTACACGCCAAAGTACATCACGCAATACATCGTAGAAAACACGCTTGGAAAGCTCTGCGCGGAGAAGAAGCAGGCGATCGGCCTGGACGCGGCAGAAGCGGCGGAACCCGATGTCGGCGCGAAAAAGGCCCGCGCGAAACGCGACGCGCGGCTGGCCGCGTGCGACGCCTACCGCGAGTGGCTGCTGGGGCTTTCCATCTGCGATCCCGCTTGCGGGTCCGGCGCGTTCCTCAACGCGGCGCTAGATTTTCTGATGGCCGAGCACCGCGCGCTGGACGTGGAAAAGGCACGGCTCCACGGCGACGCCCTGATCTTCTCCGACATCGAGAACTCCATCCTCGAACGCAACCTCTACGGCGTTGATCTAAACGAGGAATCCGTTGAGATTGCCAAGCTCTCCTTGTGGCTCCGCACCGCGCAAAAGGGGCGCAAGCTCTCGACGCTGACCGGCAACATCAAGTGCGGCAACTCCCTCATATCCGATCCCGTCATCTCCGGCGACAAGGCCTTCGACTGGCCTATGGAATTCCCCGCCGTCTTCGAAAAGGGCGGCTTCGACATCGTTATCGGCAACCCTCCATATGTGAATGTCGAAATGATGGCCCCAGCAGAAAAGGAATACTACAAGACCGCCTATCCCACGTTTTTCAAGCGAGGTGATCTGTTCGGGCTATTTCTCGATAGGGCAACCGCCACACTCACGGCCACGGGTTTTGTTTGCCTCATCGTTCCATCCATCGTGCTCAACAATCTCTCCTACAAGAAGCTCCGGGAGCGTCTTCTCGACAACAAATGGCTGTGCGAGGTCTGCACCCTGGGCGGCAAGGTATTTGCGGACGCCACGGTTGACACGGTAATTCTTACCATTCACAAGCAGGAGAATAGCCATATCAGGCTTGTCAATGCGGTTGATTTCTTCAATCGAAAGGTCAGCAAGGTGGAGTCCGGATATTTTGCGCTGTACGGAAACAATATTAGTGTTGGAGGTTCGGGTTCGAGCGCCATCAGCGACAAGCTTTTCAATCCCACCTTTGAATGTGTCGAAACCCACTTCAACATTTTCCAGGGTGTCGTGACTGGCAATAACAAAGCGTTCATCTTTGACACAGAGGAAATAGCCCTAGCACATGGGATTGAGAAGGAACTGCTCAAGCCGTTATGCCATGGCCGCGACATCGGAAAATGGGAAGTTCGGAGTATGGATCGCCGTATCCTATACCTCGATTCCTCCACAGATATTTCGCGGTATCCTGGGGCTGAAAAATGGCTCATGCCGTTTAAGGGGGAATTGGAGAAACGCCGGGAGTGCGCTAATGGGGTGATCCCTTGGTATGCGCTTCAATGGGCGCGAAAACGGGTGGAACTCGACATTACGCCAAAAATTGCGGTTCAAAATACACGCAACGAAAGCCTGAAAACGCGAATTCTAGCCGCGGTGGATTTAGTGGGGTTTTACTCGACGCAGGGGGTTAACTTCATTATCCCGAAAGGCGAACGGCACTCTGTTTTTCTTTTGGTCGCGATTCTTAATTCGAAGCTAATCAACAATCTTTTTGCCACAAAGTTTCTGAACCTTGCAATCAAGGCTGAATATCTCAAGCAACTACGATTCCCAAAGGGCGATGACTCGGAAAAAATGGAGAACCTTGCGCGCATGATGGTGGATCGAACGGCGGCGCGAAATTTGCAGAAGACAAACTTTTTATCGCGGGTGCGGGACAACCTGCCTGGGGTGAAGGTGACGGGGGCGTTGGAGAGCTTCGAGGAGTTGGACTTCGCTGGATTTTTGGCGGAGTTGAAGAAGCAGAAGCAGAAGCTGGCGCTGTCGGCGCAGGCTGAGTGGGAGGGGTTCTTCAACCAATCGAAGGCGGCGGTGGCAGGGCTGGCGGCGGAGATCGCGGCGACGGACCGGGAGATCGACAAGAAGGTGTACGCCCTGTACGGTCTGACAGACGAAGAAATTTTAATTGTAGAAAAGGGTAGGACCTAGAAGAGAACCGGAAAACCTGAATGACATTTTAGTGCGTTGACGCACAGATCGTTCCTTCGAAAGTAGCGAGTTGAAAGTAAAAACGACTGGGCGGAGGCGCGCCGTATAGGCGCGGCCTCGGCTTTGTGTTTTTACAGGGGCGCTACCCCTCGAAGGGACACGGGTTGGGGCCGTGCCACTTTTCTGGGCTGCGACGCGCTAGGCGGTTGAAGGAGCGCACAATGGCAGAAATCGAATTTACTTGTCCCGAATGCCAAGGCAGCCTGTCCGTGGATGAAGCCGATGGAGGACAAGCGGCGCCATGTCCGCTTTGCGGCAAGGACATCACGATCCCGACCATCTCCAAGCCTGTCGGCCGGCACACGAAGCCCTGCCCCTTTTGCGGCGAACAGATCGCGCTGTCGGCCATCAAATGTAAACACTGCGGCAAGTTTCTTTCGGGATTGAGAGAGTCAGTGCAGACGAAGACCCCTCAACAAATGGCGCCTAGTAAGGGCGGCGGCTTTCTGAATCCTAAATTGAATGCGGGAGGTTGGTGGGGGGCATTGATCGGCGGTGTCATTCCAAGCATTATGTTAATAGTCTCTGACAAGTCCGACAGCGATAACAATTGGAGGCTCGTGGTTTTATGTCTCGTTGTGGGGGCGCTAGTCGGTAATTATCTCTGGGGCATGCGAGGCAATAGGGCGGCAGCCGGCAAGGTAAAGGGTTTCTTTTCTTTTGTGGTCAATCTAATAGGCCTGTGCGTGTTGTCGATTCTTGTTTGGGGGGCTATTTCTCGGTTCACCGGGGGAGAGCTGAGACAGAAAAAGGAAGCCGCTCGGCGTGTGCTTAGGGAGGCGGGACAGCCGGTGACTCCCGAGGCAATATCAAATATTGTTAAAAAAATAGACTGGGTGGAGGAATGTGAGCGAATCCGCAAAGCAGCGGAGGATGGGGACGCAAAAGCCCAGAGTATTTTGGGAGGGATGTATGCCGATGGAAACGGTGTCCCCCAAGATCTCGCAAAGGCCGTACAGTGGATACGAAAGTCCGCTGACCAGGGCCACGCAATGGCGCAATATAATCTTGCCACTGCATATATTGCGGGGCTGGGTGTGTCCCAAGACCAAGCAGAGGCCGCAAAGTGGATGCGCAAGGCAGCCGAACAAGGGGTAGCCGATGCCCAATATTCTTATGGGGTGATGAACTTCAAAGGAATGGGTGTGAAGCTTGACCTCTCGGAGTCCGTGAAGTGGATCCGGAAGGCAGCCGAACAGGGGGTTGCCGCCGCTGAGTCTGATCTTGGGGATGCCTATCTTAACGGAAATGGTGTTCCCCAGGATGATGCGGAAGCGGTGAAATGGTTTCGCAAGGCGGCCGACCAAGACTATGCGATGGCCCAGAACAATCTTGGGGCCATGTATGACAACGGCCGGGGTGTGCCGATGGACGATGCGACAGCCGCCAAGTGGTATCGCAAGGCGGCTGATCAGGGGTATGCCCCGGCACAGTTCAACCTGGGCGTGATGTACGACAACGGCGAAGGCGTGGCGAAGAACACGGCGACTGCAAAAAAATGGCTGCGGAAAGCCGCCGAACAAGGCCATATGGGGGCGCAAGAGTCATTGGATTCTTACGACCGCGACTAGCCGGGCCGGATGGCAGGCTGATTCGACCCGTTTCGGGGGTATTCCGGGTCGGTAATAAACATGGAAAATCCCATGGGTTTGGGGCTGTCGGGCTGTTTCGGCAGCCTTGGCATTGGCGATTTGGTGACACCCACGGACGCCATTGACAATACCGCTTGCGGGTGGAACCGTTAGAGGTTAGCGTTAGAGGGTGGTGCTTTTTCTGCCGTTGAAAACTCTCATTACCATTGATTCTATTGGTTATTATTGAAGTTGGCACCCCCAACCGGATTCGAACCGGTGTTACCAGGATGAGAACCTGGCGTCCTAGGCCTCTAGACGATGGGGGCGTTCCAAAAGCGAGGGCACACAATGCCCAAGGCCGCCGGCTTTGGCAATCAAAAGTTTGACGCGCCGCGCGGCGATTCGGCGACTCCGCGCGCTAATCTTTTGACGGCGCAGACGGTTTCTGCGATAACGCTCCACTGGATGCGCATCTCGATTCCATTTCAACGGCGGCTGGCGGCGTGCTTCGCGTGCGCCGGCTTGGCGGCGGGCTTCGCCGGCGCCGGCGAACCCCAGCGCGCCGATTTCCGGCCCATCCTGGGCAACGAGGCGACGGCGCAGCTGCAGTACGACGCGTCCGCGTCGTTCACCAACGCCATGAAGCAAGTGGTGCCGGTCACGAACGTGTGCATGGCGGGCACCTGGAACCGCTGGCAGACGCAATATCCCCTGGCGCGCAACGCGGACGGCCTGTGGGAACTGGACGTGCGCACGCTGGGGGCGCGGCTGGGCCGCCACGAATTCAAGTTCATCGTCAACGGCGAATGGGAATCCGGCGACAACCGCATCTTGCCGATCAACCTCGACGGCCAGATCGAGCGGCCGCCGGCGATCATCCAGCGGGCGACGATCGACGACTTCAAGATGATCCGCGTGTTCTTCAAGCAGAGCCTGCCGCCGGGGATCGCGCCGACGGCGACGCTGGATCCGCCGGTGCCGGTGATCTGGACGGAAGTGGTGACGACGGAAGAGGACGCGCGGCGCACGGGCTATCTGCTGTCGCAGGGCGTGGTGACGTTCATCTTCGACCAAGCCGCCTATGGCCGCGAGTTGCCGCGGGAAACGAAGGTCGTGGTGGCCGGCAACTTCACGGGCTGGGACGGCGGCGGCGGCAACGGCAAATGGGTGCTCAAGCGCGGGCGCCTGCCGGGCACCTGGGAGGGCACCGCGCAGCTGGGCGGCCTGCGCCTGCCGCCGGGCGAAAAAGATCTCGTGTTCAAGTTCGTGCTGAACGGCGCCGAATGGCTCTCGCCGCCGGAAGGCGCGCCGAACGCGCTGCCGGACGGCAAGGGCAGCGTGAACCTGAAGCTGGACGTGTTCCGCAGCGGCGGCGCCGAAATCCGCGTGCACGTGGCCGAGCCGCTGGATCTCACCCAGGCCTACGTGCTGAAGCTCGACGGCGTGACGAACCGCACGCTGGGCGTGATGACGACGCCCGACGGCGTCTTCGACAAGATCCGCAGCGACAAGCCGATGGGCGCGACGCTGGACAAGGCGCGGGGCACGACGACCTATCGGCTCTTCGCGCCGCGCGCGCGCAACGCCTGGCTGTGCTTCTTCGACCGGCCCACGGCGGTGACGTGGACGCCGAACTTCAAGCGCTTCCCGCCGACCGAGGAATTCCGGATGTGGAAGGACCCCAAGGACGGCGTCTGGGAAATCACGACGCGCGGCCTGGACGTGGGCCGGTTCTACGGCTTCCGCGTGGACGGCCCGCCGGGCGACGGCGAGGGCTTCGATCCGGCGTTCGTCGTGGGCGACCCGTACGGGCGCGCGGCGGCCAACGCCGACGGGCTGACGATCGTGGTCGATCCGGCCGCGACCAACCAGTGGTTCAAGGGCTGGACGGACCAGGCGTGGCAGACGCCGAATCCGCAGGACGCGGTGATCTACGAATGCCACGTGCGCGGCATGACGGTGCATCCGTCGTCCGGTGCGCCGGCGGCCAAGCGCGGCAAGTTCGCGGGACTGGTCGGCACGCTGGGCAAGGGCACCGGCCTCGACCACGTCAAGCGGCTCGGCGCGAACACGATCGAACTGCTGCCGATCAGCGAGTTCTCCGAAAGCTCCGATCCCTACAACTGGGGCTACGCCACGGTGTACTACTTCGCCCCGGAAGCCACCTATGCCCAGGAGCCGGAAAAAGGCTCCGGCTTCTACGAGCTGAAGCAGCTGGTGAACGACCTGCACAACCAAGGCTTCGCCGTGGTGCTGGACATGGTCTACAACCACGTGGGCGGGCCCAACGTCTTCGCGCTGATCGACCGCAAGTGCTACTTCCGCCTGAATCCCGACCTAAGCTTTTCCAACCACAGCGCGTGCGGCAACGACGTGAAAACGGAATCGCCCATGATGCGCAAGCTGATCCTCGACACGATCCGCTACTACATGGAGGAATTCCACGTGGACGGCTTCCGCCTCGACCTGGCGGAGCTGGTGGACATGGAAACCATGCTGGCGATCCGCGACCTCGCCCGCTCGATCAATCCCAAGGCCATCCTGATCTCCGAACCGTGGAGCCCCGGCCGCGGCGAGAACAAATACCAGCTGCGCGGCACGGGCTGGTCGGCGTGGAACAACGATTTCCGCTACGCGGCGAAGGATTTCGTGCGCGGCTCCGGCAACCGCGACTGGCTCAAGGGCAGCGTCTTCGGCTCGGTGGACCTTTGGGCGCTCAATCCGCTGCAGCCGGTGAACTACTTGGAAAGCCACGACGACGTGGCCTACATCGACGAAATCACCCTGAATCCCGGCAAGGACGGCCGCGAGCTGAACGACCGCGATGCGGCGATGAACCGGCTGGCGGCGACGATCCTGTTCACTTCGCTGGGCAAGGCGATGCTCTACGAAGGTCAGGAATTCCTGCGCAGCAAGTGGGGCATCTACAACACCTACAACCGCGGCGACGCGGTCAACGCCGTGCGCTGGACGGATCGCGATCGGCCGCTGGCCCAGCAGGCGCTGGACTACTACGCCGGCCTGATGCAGCTGCGCATGAGCGAGGAAGGCTCCGCGTTCCGCGTGGCCCAGCGCCCGCCGCGCAGCTACTACCGCTGGCTGATGCCGGACAATCCAAAGCTGATGGGCTACGTCGTCAACGTGCCGCAGCTGCACGCGGGCCGCGGCTTCGTCGTGCTGCTCAACGCCGACGACCGGCCCCGCGAATTCGACGTGGAACTCGGCGGAACCTCCGCCTGGAAGATGGTCGGCAACGGTCGCGACATCGATCGCCGGGGTCTCGCGCCCCGCAGCTGGCCCGCCGGCAAGGCGCCGCCCACGTGGCCCGCCGGCTGGCAGGGCCGGATCGAAGTGCCCAAGCTCGAATCCGTCATCCTGATGAACGGATTCTGATCCCCGCGGCCGCATGGACTTTCTGGAACA
>Ga0116171_10005198_pt1 | contig 11490 bp, 2 predicted proteins | sample AD_JPNHW2_MetaG_FD_89798 | JGI IMG/M metagenome (GOLD analysis project Ga0116171, IMG submission 89798) | Active sludge microbial communities of municipal wastewater-treating anaerobic digesters from Japan - AD_JPNHW2_MetaG | ecosystem: Engineered > Bioreactor > Anaerobic > Digestate | place...
AGTTCACGGCGATAAAAACCGCTTGCCCGACGAACGACAGCAGGATCGCGACCAGGACCGGCCCCCGGTGGTGCCGGTAACCGTAGATCGCATGATAAACCTCCGCAAGACGATGTTTCAGCTTCTCGCTCGGGACCAAAATTTTGAGCCCCTTGAACAGACGGGCGAAACGTTTGCTGGCAAAGAACACGACGAAAAAACCGAGCACGACACAGGCCCCGTAAACCGCATATTCGATATAAGGGTTCGAGGCCTCCTTACTAAAATACATCATCCCGAAGACAGCCATCGAGATCGTCGCGAGGAACCCCAGTAACCGGTCCAGAAGGATCGAGGTCGCGGATTCGATCTTCTTCCCGGAATGCTTATAAGCGTAATAGGCCCGGACCACGTCCCCGCCAAGCGCTGACGGTAAGAACAGGTTATAAAAAAGCCCCACAAAGGTGAGGTAATAGCATTCCCCAAACTTCATCCGGATCTCCTGGACGCGGAAAACCCACTGGATACGCTCCGAGACAATGGCCAGACCGATGAAATATCCGACCACGGCAAAGCCGAACCACTCCCAACGGACCTCGCTCTTGAGGATCCCGAGGGATTCGTGAAGCTTGTCTCGCATAAGAAAAATCACGAGGCCGAGAACGGCGAAACTGATAAAAAAACGGAGGATCTTGCCCCGGAGACCGTTCTTCATGAGAGAAAGGAAGCGCCGGTCATACGCTCTGGGAAAACTTGATCTGGAGTTGGCTAACGAGGGTTTCAAGCATTTTCTTTTCGTCGTCACTCAGGTTGCCCTGGGTCTTTTCACGAAGCGCAACCAGGATATCGATCGCTTCCTTCGCTCCTTCGGGATTGAGCTCGGTCTGCTGGGTCATGGGATTGGGAATGTCCCCGAGGTTCATCAGGGCCTGGTAGCCGAGGGACTGGACCAGGGAAAGAAAGGCCTTGGAAATCGAGGCCGGGGCTTTGGATTTCTCCGCGGGAGGGACAGGTGCGGCCTTAGCCTTGACGTTTTCGACCTGCTCTTTCCAGCTGTCGTCGACCTTCTTTTCCGTAAACCGGATATCTTTATTCTTTTCCATGACCCCTACGCTTCCGTTTGACCGGTCCAACCCCCTGGGTTAGACGACTCATTTCGCGCCATTGTAACCGATTTCCTATAAACCTTTCAACCTTTCACAACTTTTCCGTCTAAAACCCACTTCGGAGACCCGGTCTCCGAGGCGGTGGGTACGCCGTTCGAAAAAAAACGCCCACGGATAAAAAAAAAGAGGTTCGTGACCGAGTGGGGATCTTTGTGGCCACGAACCTCTGCAGGTGAGTCGAGACCCGTAAGTCTCGCAATGAAGATACTATACTCCCAAAATTCCGGACTGTCAACGGCGCGGCCCGCCTTCTCACCCCATATTTTCATTGCAAAAACCCCAAGTAAAACCCGGCCTTGCTAGAATGACGGGCAGGAAAATAAAAAAAAAAAGAAGGGGCACGGTTTTCCCATATCCCCTTCTTTGGTAAAGCCTTACGCCGCGATCGCAACCGGCTTTAAGCGGCCGACGCGATCCTCTGGAACGCTTCGAACAGCACCTGCATGTTCTGCAGCATGCCATCGATACTCTTCTTCGTGATCGCCAAACCCGAGGCGCCTTCTTTTTCAAAACCCGGCATTTTCAACAAAAGATCGGCCATCTGCTCCGGCGTCATTCCGCTCAGATTCCAGATCTTCTGGGCGCCGCGCATAGCCACACGACCCACCGCAGCCTGCGAAACGGCCCCCTGAACATTGTCCGCTTCGCGAACCACCACCCCGGTGACAAAGCTAAGATTCAGAAAGCTCAGAGCATTCGCCGTACCGGTCAAGACATACCCTTTCCCTTTAACCAGGGCCAGGAACTCCGCTGCCTTGGAATTAAAATCGTGCGCTTGAGGATCAAAAACCCTGATATCCACCTGGCTGATGAACGCCGGCCGGTGGATCTTATTGGCCCACGCCGCAAAATCCAGGAGAACCTGACGCACCGCGGCAGCATCGATCCCCGAGCCCAGCACCATCGTATCAAACCGCATATTGGGGTTCAGAAGCAGATTAAACTTCAAGAGAGCCAGAAACACCTTCGGGTCCTTGAAGCCTTCGATCACTTTCACCAGACGGCCCGCATCCCCGCTGATCGGCAGAGGCATATTCGGCACCGCATTCTGCAACTGCTCCGTCAGACCCGTAATGGTCCGCTCATCGACAAGCAATGAGATCGCGATGATCACCGGCGCGAGAGCTTCCATATTGTCGCGTGCAATCCCCTCCGTCAGCGCCACCGCCACCTTAAGCGCCGGCGTTTTGAGCTCAGATTCCGGGATCCCCATCGCCTTCAGCGCTTCCCGTGTCGTCTCCATCGCCGTCCGGACCTGCTGCTTTGTAAAATTCTGTTCGACCCACTTGGCTACGGCAAGCTGCCTTTCGGAAACAGAAACGTCCCGGCGTTCGGCGCGCCCGGCTTCGGCGGCCTTGACCTTTGCAGCCTCCTCGAGACGCTCAGCCTTAGCCTTCGCCGCGAGAGCGAGAGCGATCGCCCGCATCTCATCAAAAGTCGCGCCCCGGTCGATCGCCGTCTTGATCGCCACACGCCCGGCGCCCTCAATTTCAGCCAGCGACACCACCGCCGAAAGCAAGAGAACCTCCCGCTCATCCGACGTGGTCGCCTTGTCCGTAATAATGTCGCGAAGCGAACGGAAACCAACGATTTCCCGGCCCTCGGCATCGCGGGCGGGAGCATCAAAACTATTAAAGAAATCCGTGTACTTCTGATATCGAGTGTCCGTCTGTCCCAGAATGAGCCCGGCCGCATCGGGCTTGGCATCCGCGGGAATCTTCAACACGTTCCAGAAGGCGTGACTGACCTGGTGCTTGGATTTTGCAGCCGCATTCCACACCTTGAAGTCCGCGATGTTATTGTTGTCCTCAAGCGCCAGACCCGGCACCTCGCGGCTCAGAATCTCAAGAGCTTTGTCCGAGGTCATTTCCAATTTCCCGGCGCGCGGCGACAAAGCCGTACGAACGGACGGCGCTTCGATCCTAGTGACAGCCTCCTCGCTCAGAACCCACTCCTGGGGAAACGTATTGATCCCGGAAGTCAATTTTGTGAGATCCAGATCCTTCGGGATCATGACATTCTGCGGCGCGATCCCCCGCACCAGGTGGCGGATGTAAAGATTTCCTTCAAACGCGAACACCGCAACCACAAAATTCGCATCCAGAACAAACTGCGGATCGTTCGAGCTGACCCGGATCTCCACTTTTTTCTTGTCACCGCTCAAGCGCACATTGATACGGCTCGGAACACCTTCCAGGTCCGTCCTCGCGGCATTCACGGAAGTTTCGAGAGCCGTCGCCTCCAGTACTTCGGACTGGATCGCCAACGCCTGCTCCTTCGTGTATGTTTTGAGGCTCCGGATAAGCTCCTGAAGCTCGGTTTTCGTAGCACCTTCGGGGAACCCATACGTTTCAACGATCGTCTCCAACGTCCGCACAAGCTCCGGCCTTGAATTTTTCATGAAATACGCATTCTCAAACGCACGCACTCTCAAACCCAAATTGGTATCTTGCGGCGTGAACGACCGCTGTCTTATAATGGAAGTCAAACGGAAAGCCTCGTCCAATTCGTTCAACGTCATCTCCCGCTTCTCTGCGCGGAGGGTGGAAAGGGCCAGCGACGAAAACAACCGGAAAGCCTCGTCGGCGCGGGCCTGATCCTCCGGAGCAACGGTAAAGAGTTTCGTTTTGATCGATCTCAGGGTCATGGAGGTATCATCCCCATCGTCGTACTTTTGTTTCGCCATCTGGATGATCCCGACGAGGTCCATCGTCGTGATCCCCCGAGCCACACTCTCAGCTTCCGTCAAAGCGCTCAGGATCTGCGGAGGATCGATCACCCTTGAAAGATCCGAAGCCGTCAAGATGGGCTCTTCCTGTCCGACAACCGTTGGCGTCCTCTGAGCCGCAGTAGAAACCCTGATCGCTGAAGCCAGCGGCGGCACATTCGCCGCCATGGGAACATCCCGCTTCTCACTGTTGGCGCGAAGTTCCTTCGAAACAGCGGCCTTCGCGGCTTCCGAGAATTTCCCGGTAAAAAACGGATTCAATTCCGCGAAAGTATCGCGACTGACCGAGGGCCTCCGGGCCTTCCGGTACAATTGCCACGCGCCATAGATCGCCTTAACCAACGATTCGTTGCCGGTGGCACTCTGGGTAGCCGCCCAAAACGCGGCATCGATCTCTCTGTCCGTTAAAGTCCCCTGTTGAACAACCTGCAGCGCTGTCCAATTCACCGTGGGGTCACCCTCCTCCGTCAGACCACGCTTCTCCGCGCGGATTTCTTTGCGCGACGCGGCATCGAGCATGGGACGAAGCCCGTCCAAATAGTGTTTCACGGCCGCATTGTAGGCCTTGGCTTTGAAAACGCTTGTATTGGCATAAAGATCCTTAACCGTTTTAAGAGCATCCCGGTCCAGCGGCGTGTCCACCGGTGTCGCGCTATCAAGTCCGACGCCTCCGTTCCGTCCTTTCCCCAAATCCGCGGCCTCGCTCCGCACCGCAGCGCCGCCGGCGTTAAACCGGTAGAAAGAGATCAGATCATCGAACAGCGCCATCCATTTTTCGGCACGCACAGCCTGCGAATTCTTGGGATCCAAGGCTCCCGCAAGAAGATCTTCCAAAACAACGTGCTTGCGCGCGCGAACGATCTTGACAAGATCCTCAACCGTTTTCGGGGCTTCGACCAGCGCCCCAGCCGTCACAACGGTCCCCGTGGGAGTCACGACCATCCCGGCCGTCGCAGCAACCGGAACCGACGTCATGAGCAGACCCGCAGCCGCCAGTTCCTGGATTCCGAGCCGCTTTTCCGCCCGGGTGATGTCCACGATCTCGTTAGAACCAAGTAAAACCACCATCACACGGCCTGTTACCTGCCGGACCTCGGTACTGTTCGCGTTCAAGCCGGGCATGTGCTCGTCCCAAAGTTGACGCAAGATCGGAAAGACAATCCGCGAATTGACCGCGTAGAAATCAAGCCCTTTGAATGCGCCGACACCTTTACGCGCAACGATGGCATTCGCAAGCGCTTCGATCAGCCGGTCCTGCTCATCAGCGGCAGTAGCCAGACGCAATCTCGTCGCTAAATCAATGACCTCGGGCGCTGTGCTTAAGAATTCTATAGCTTCCAGATTTATTCCCTTCACCTCCGAGCGGGCGGGAGGACGGACCCCGAGCCGCTTTTCCGCCCGGGTGATGTCCGCGATCTCGTTAGAACCAAGTTTGATCCGGTGAGTCACGGGACTCATGGCCCGGTTAATGACGACCCTGTAGGAAACTCCCGTCTTCAATTGTCCTTTGAGGAGCTCCTGCCAACGGAAAGTCCGATCATCGAAAACAATCGTCGGCCCATCCGTCGTAACATGCACCGTCATCCCGATCCCCTTTGACGCATTCTTTTCCAAACGTCCCGCCAGGAAAGGAACAACCTGGTCGGCGGAAAGTACTTCAGTCGCCAACTGGCGCGCGGCAACGACAACGTCGCGATTAGCCTCAACATGGGCAGTCTCGATCTTCCGCGCCAGATCCTCTTTCTGAAGATCGTCGTAGAATTCGGCTCCCAACACGCCCTGCGAAATCTCCGCCGCGGAATAGCCCTTCGAATCGGACTGTTTGATCAGCTCGATCTGCGCCGCATTCAAGCCGAAACTCTCAAGGCCCTCGGCCAACCTCGCCATAAGCTCGAAATTAACACCTCGCAGCGTCAGCGCAAGCTGCAACGTCTCACGCTGGATCGCCAACGCGAGCCGCTGTCTCGCGCTTTTGATCCGGCCTTTAACAAGATCCCGGTCGATCGACAGGAAATCCTCGGCAAGCTCCGCGGTGGACGCACGGTCCAACTCACTGAGCCTCTTAAACTGCGGAACCGCGCCCGTCCAGAGACGCAGCTGCAATTCGATACGTTCGGGGCTGGTTGTGAGCCACCGTTTAAGAGACTCACTCTGCTTCGGAAAAAGCGTCACAAAAGATTCGGCCAGATCCCTGAAAAGTCCGGTAAAGAGCATCGCCAAAGGTAAAAACAAAGCGATCCCCCCCACCGCCAACGCGTACACCGGGATCCCGAGAGATGCATTAGCGAACGCCACCGCCGCCGCCACAGACACTCCGGCACTCAGGGCGAGACTCCCCCCGCGGATAACCTGCATAGTCTTTTCAGAAAGCGGTGACACCGAAGGCTCTTCGAGGGAAGATTGGTAGACCGCTGACCAGACGAACTTGAGGACTGCGCGGATCACGGTCGTAGAACCGGCCGCGATCAGCAAAAACACTGCGATAGTCGGCAGAACCGCCAGCGTACCGACTGCTGCTGCCAATGCCTGCAGAAAGAAAAACGCCGGGATCAACGCCAGCATCCAGCTGGCCGTTTCCAGGCTTCCACGAATCCCGGCTTCCCTGTCCTCACGGGCCTGTTCGGCTTGCATCGCTACGGACATCGCCGGATTGAGCGCCGCGTTTGCGAGATTCACCTGACGGCGTTCCGCGACACGCGCGGCTTCTCCCGAGACGTAATAAGAGATCTGGTCATAAATAACCGCAAGCGACGGGATCGCAAGTGTCGCCGCGACGATCAGGGGCATGATAAAAATCCCGGTCACCCCGGCCAACACTCCGCTGATGAACGGATACACAAGACCGGCGATCGACGTCGCTCCGGCGGCGATATTCGCGCCCAGGGACGTTCCGATCGTCATAAAATCCTTTTTCTCGCCGCGCTTTTCCGCGCGGATAGAAAAAGCAAAAGCATTGAAAGCTCTTTCAGCGACCGCAACGGTGATCCTGCCATCATCATCCACCTGCGGGGCGAAAAGAAGCTCCCACAAACGCGTCAGATCCGGATTAGCAGACATCTTCGGGATTTTCCCTGTCGCCCGCACCATGACCCCCTGACGTTGATGATAAGCCTCCCAGGCCGCCTGGAGGACATTCCAAACATTTTTGTCGCGTTCCACCGCCTGAGTAAGAACAGCCCTATGAAAAGCCGACTCGATCTCCACCGGGGTCGGCTTAAAATCCATCCCCATCGGATCCTTGGCATACGCCTCAACAACCCGGGCAAAGGTTTCTTCGAGAATAGCCGCGTCCTTGATCCTTTTAGGGTCAAAACACTGCGTCTTAAGCGTCGCCAGGTCCATGTTGGCGGGCGTTCCCAGGCGCTTTTGTTCCTCTAGCCATTTGGAGTACTGTCCCATGGCTGAATCAAGAGCATCCTGGATCTTAGAGATCTTTATTTTCTCAGGGGACTCCTCGGCCGCGTTCCGGAACGATGAGCTTTCAATTTCGGCGGCCAATTGGACCCTTTCAAAAGCCCTCCGGATCTGGAAAGATTCCAGATCCGCCCGCAGGTCCGCGCCGCGTCTTTCCGAGCGCAGACTGGACACGAACAGATCATAGGCCTCATCCACATCCGCCTGCGTGATCCGGGGTTCCGCGGTTTTGGGTTGACGGCCCGTCTGTTCGGTAAAAAACGACTTCATGCCGGACAACGTTAAGGCGGCTATTTTCTTGTAAGCTTCCGCTTGTCCCCGGGCAAGTGTCACCTCTTTGTTGTAAGCCTCCCAAGCCTGTTCGAGAACATTCAACGCGGAACCCGTCGCAAGGGCTGACGCCCGGTTAAAAGCGAACCACGCCCGAAGACCATTCACCGGCGTTTGCGGATTTACTCCGGTCGTTTCTTCGGCGCGTTTTTCCTGGCGCGACGCAGGCAGGCTCAATGGCTTGAGGATCCAAAGAACGCCGGCCACAGTGATGGTCGCGTTGGAAGTCGCTGTGGTGGCCCGGAGAATTATCGGCGTTTTGCGGTGACGAACCTCCATAAGAACGGCGTTAACGCCCTGGAATTCCTCGTCGGTTAAAAACCGTCCGAGGCTCCCGCCTTTTTTACCATCCTCATATTGAACCACCGGATATTTCGCAAGGACCGCTTCAAGACGGCTCTGTTCCGCAACATTGTTGGTTTGCTGGGCCTGCGTAAGGGCTTCGGCGATCTGACCGATCTGGACCCGGACCTGGTCGGCGTCGAACTGGAGGAACTTCGCAAGATCCGCGACCTGCTTCTCGGTAAATACTATCTTCTGCTCCCCGGCAAGCTGCGTCGCCCGTTTTTCTTGGCGTCCGGCAAGTGTCACCGGGACGGAAAAAAGCGGCCGTATCTCGATCGCATTGTCCTTCATACTCACCGAATATGTTTTTTCCATCGTCTCGGGAATCGAGTCGGGAAGATCCATCTGAAGCTTGAACTGCGCCAATTCCCCGAGATTTAAACTGTTTTTCGTCAACATCTGATCGTCCCCGGAATAGTTCCCCTCAAAAATGGGGTCTTTTCCGACGAGATCGCTGTCCCCGAATCCGAAGATCCGGAGGGCCACGGAAGTCCTGCGGCCTTTATTTCCACGCGCGGTCAGCGTCCAAAGAGTATTCACCACGCGCGGAATGTTCTCCAATTGCGTTCCGCGGAGCTCCTTGCGGCCAGCGGCATTGAGAAACCCATTCGTCCCGCCAATGATCCCGGCAAAAAGTGTCGGAGAATTGAGAAAAGCATTTGTCATGATCGTGTAGCTCGGCGTTTGGGGAGTCGCCTGAAAACCCCGGCTCACGACCGCCCAACCATTCGTATCGGTCAACCGATTGTTCGCGACAATATAAAAAACCATGTTGGTAATGTCCGAGGAAGTCCCCATCGTCCAACCCGCGAGAACCCCAGTGGGGGTTTTCTCAAGAAAATTCATGCGAGGAGAAGCCTCAGTGGTCTCGCCTTTACCAAACGAAACAAGTTGCGTCCCCACAGGCACTTCATTCGTCGTGAAAGCTCTCGCCGAGAGCACTGCCCCAAACGCGAGAGACACGGCCAGCAAAATCGATTGTAATCCCCGGGAAATATAGATCGGCGATTTCACAACGGGCGCCGTTTCCTCAACGCCGAGGCCAAGCGCTGTAAAAAAGTTCATACCCAACCTGACCCCCAGCGCGCTAAGCGACCTCATCAGAGTGACATCCGTAAGCACCGGCATCACGGCCAAAAAGTCCCGGATCTCCTGCGTCAAACCCGGTTCGAGCGGACGTGTCGCGATAATGTTATTCAACTCGGCAGCGATCTTTTCTTCCTTCTGGGCCCGCGTCATGCGCTTTTCCGCGCGGGTGTACGTGACCAGGATCGCCGGATTCCCAAACCTGGAAGGACGGATTTGCACAACAAACGGCCCCTTACCGTTAACAGCCGCTAAAGCGTTCGTCAGGCTTTCCGGACCGGAATAATTGACCGGTTGCTCCGCCGTATCGCCGCCCATGATGAGAAAAACTCTTGCGGAAGGATTCAGTTCGACAAGACGGGCCACGGCTTCACGGACCCCGTCCAGATTGTCCACCTGCTTGGGTCCACGATAGTCCCGCCCGTCGATCACAGCGTCCACCTCGCCCCTCTTTTCCGCGCGGGGAGTACCCACGTCCCGATCGTCTTGAATCACGCCACCCGCAACCGGACCCATTTTTAGTAGATTCATATCCCCCGTAGGAATTTCCGGGGATTTCATCCGCGTGGCGGGTCCGTCCGGAAAGATACTTTTGGAAAGACTCGCTCTCTCGTTCCTGTTGCGGATCCAGCGGGCGGCCGAAACCGCTCCGGCGACAACCCCCACGCCAAGGATCACGGCGAGAGACACGCCGGTCGTAAGAAAAGCCAGTCCTGCCGCCGCCAACGCGATCGCGACGCCGCCGAGAACAATGCTGTCTTTCCAGGCAGGCTGAAAATAAACCATCGAAATTTTGGAGAAATCGAACTTCCCCGACGTGAGATCAGGGATCTTCCACTCGGCCAGCATTCTCTTGGCCAGTGTTTCCCTTTCATTAATACTAAAAAGCCTGTCTTGTAGCAAATGGTGTGCGAAGTTCGTCCTCTCGTCCTGCAGCAGCCACGGACTTTGGGCGGTCTGGGGAAGCTCCCGCTTTTGGTCCTCAGACTTCCCGCCGTTAATGGCAAGAAGCCGCATAAGCTCGTTAACTTTCTCGGGAGTGTAGATCGCGTTAAGCTTTTCGATCGCAGCCTGGCGGACCGCCGGATCCTCACTTCCCAGATCCCTTAGCGATGCCGCGGCAATTTCATTTCCCTTGTCCAAGGTCGGCGCAAGCATCTCAGGCAAAATCTGCCCCATTTGAACGGCAATCGTGTCGTCGACTATGGCAGTCGCACCGTCGATCCCGACCTGGTCGGGACTGACCTTGCGAAGAACGCGGTACGTTTCACCGCCCTCTTTCGCTTGGACGAGCCGCAACTCATTGCGACGAGCCATGGGCCCGTCATTCACGTCAGGAAGGATCCCGGCAGGTGTTGGGACTTCTGCCACTTTGGTTGCGGTCGCAAGTAATTTGCCCAGGACCCCCAGTTCCCCAACACCCTGCGCATCCTGGCCGACAGGTCCTTTGAGCGGCTGAGCGAGAAGGGTTTTTTCGACAAAAGACAGCTCGAAATTCTGCTTTCCGTCCTGGAGCATGGTGGAGCGGTAAAGTCTCTCGTCGGATTTTTCACTAAGGCGCGGGGTGACGATCCCATAGCTCACGGAATTTTCGCGGAAAAGGTCGCTCATGCCGTCCGTGTGAAAACCGCCCGTGATAAGGACGGCCTTCGTGATCTTGCGCTGGCTCATGGCGTTCTGCATTTCTTTATAGAAGACGCCTTCACGCTGACGGGCGAAACCGTAGAACTCAAGGCCGGTCTTGAACAGCTCGGTCATCTTTCCGCTAAAAGCCTTGGGCATGACCTCCTGGTCTTTGCGGACCGAGGTATCCCCCGCGGCAATGATCGCGGTCTTCAGGCGTTCGACAAGGTTCGTCACGGTCACACGATCCCCGGCATCGACCAGCTCGCGCCACTGCGTGCGGCTCAACTCCAGATGCAAAAGCTTACGCAAAAGCTCACCGTCCCTGTAAAGGGCAAGGAGGGCCTTCTGCTGAGGCTCCTTGGCTAAGGCATCGAGCATCTGCGTAAAAAGGTATTCAATCTCCGCGAACAGGACCTTGGGGTCAAGTTCGGCCCGGAGCGTCACGTAACCGGCAAAAAGGCTGAACGCAGGATAATCGCTGAATTTGAATCCTTTGGGGGCGACTTCAGCGGCAAGGCGCTCGAGCACGTCGCGCGGAGAAACTTCCTGCGCGGATTTTCCGACGGAGATGCTCCCTTCATTGAAACTTTCAAGCGCGGCAAGAAGTTCTTTCGAGACGCCCTTCGTTTTGAGCATTTTGAGAAGCGCGGCCTTTTCTTCGAGTCCCTTGGCTTTGTCCAGGGACTTTTCCATTTCCTGGATGGCCAGAAGGCGCGTGATCTGCGGCCAGCCGGCCTGGGCGAAAAGGCTGTTAAGATCGACATCGAGGATTCTCCTGGACTGTTTGGCGAGCTGCTGAACGAAAGGCATGAATTC
>Ga0116171_10005200_pt1 | contig 11486 bp, 12 predicted proteins | sample AD_JPNHW2_MetaG_FD_89798 | JGI IMG/M metagenome (GOLD analysis project Ga0116171, IMG submission 89798) | Active sludge microbial communities of municipal wastewater-treating anaerobic digesters from Japan - AD_JPNHW2_MetaG | ecosystem: Engineered > Bioreactor > Anaerobic > Digestate | place...
AAAAGGCTGAGCCTCACGCCACACACGCCCCTGATAGGGGTCCACAAAACAGGACCGGGTGACCGCTTTACCGTCGGCGGCCGCTCCCGTCAGGTTGATGTGCCATTTCAGAAACCCCATCTCATCCTGCACCAACATCGCATCGGCGTTCTCGACCGGAGTCTGGAATTTTCCGGCGGCCAGTTGAATCGCATCGTCCCGCGTGAGCAACCCGTTCAGGTAACGGTGCAGCAGGACGCGATTGCCCTGGACGGAAAAAGCAAACGGCTGGGCATGAATCCTGGAATCGTTCCCCGTTTGGTAAGTCGCCAGAAGGACGAAATCGCCCCGCTCAACGGTCAATTGCGTGAACAGGAACGTCCGCTGGCAACTTCCCGCCGGTTCGATCTGCCGGGTTTCGCGGGAATTGGGCTGTTCCTTCACGGAGAAAACCGGCAGGATTTCCCGGATGGCCTTCTGTCCCGCCGCAGCCGCAGGACGCAGAAGAAAGGAGACCGTCTGATGGTTCAACTCGGCGCATTGGACGGTATTGCCGGACGCATTCACCAGTTGAAGAGTCAGAGCCACCGCCTGCCCCGGGGCAAATAAATTGACCTCACTCTGAATCCGAAGTTGCAAAGCAGAAGAGGAATCTGAATTGAATCCCAAGCGGCTGCACGCGCAGAGGAATAGGGCATGAAGCGCCAGCAAGAGAAGAAAAAAATGACGACGAAATTTTTGCATGGTCCGTTCTACCGATCTACCTCAATTACACGATTTCTGGTTACAGAAAAATGTACGGTTTTCCCTCTTTCCAAGGTTTTCCACCTTGTTGTTCCTCATTTCCGTTCGATAACAAAGAAAACCCATGATACGACAGAAAGTTTCGTCAGACGTTTCCCCGCGCGTAATAGACCACAGGTGTTTCAGGAAGCGCAAGAGAATCTTCAGAATTCCCGAGAAAACGGGGACTTTAATCTCACCGTCAGTCGTCCTCGTAGCAGGCCCGCTGTCGGCGGTACGGTTCGACCAGACGGATTCTGGCGTGAAGGCCGAGCCGCTCGAACACGTGCAGCCGCACGTGCGCGCGGGTCAGTTCCAGGTCGCGCATTTCGCTCCCGGTCCAGCTGGCGCCGATCGAAATGCTGATCCGCAGTTCCTCCACCCCTTCTTCCTCGATCACATCCATCGAGACATCGGCGCCGGGCACCAGGTCGTGAACCACCTCGTTGATCTGGTGGGGCGAAACGCGCACCCCATTCACCAGGAAAATATCGTCGGAACGCTCGAACGTCGGGGCAAACCGCAACAGCGTTCGGCCACAGGGACAGGGCTCCTGGATCAGCCGGGTCAGATTTCCGGTCCGGTACCGCAACAGGGGCACCGCCTCACGCGTCAGGGTGGTCAGAACCAACTCGCCCTGTTCTCCCTCGGCCACCGGCTGCCCAGTCTGGGGATTGACCGCTTCCGCCAGAACGTGGTCCTCGCTCAGATGCAGACCCTTGTGTTCGCAACACTCGGTCGCCAACCCCGGCGCGGTCATTTCCGACAGACCGAAACTGGCAAAAGCCTCGACCTTCAGCGCATCCTCGATTTCCTGACGCAACTCACTCGACCAGACTTCTCCCACAATCAGCGCCACACGCAGGGAAAGCGCCGTGGCCTCAAAATTCTGAACCACCCGACCCAACTGGAGCGCCTGAGTCGGCGTCGCCACCAGAACCGTGGCGCGATAGGCCCGCATGACTTCCGCCTGACGCTCGGGCGAAAGGCCCGGACAGGGAATCACCGAAGCGCCCAGCGCCTCGGCGCCCGACTGCGCTCCCATCGCGGCGGAATCGAGCGCGTAATCCAGGGAAATCTGAATGACATCCGCCGAGGTCACCCCGGCGCTGACAAACGCCCGCTCGGACATCTGGGTCCAGTTCGCAATATCGTTGCGGGTGTACCCGACCACAATGGGGCCCCCCGCCCCCGCAGCGGGTTGCAGGCGCAGCACATCGTGAAGCGGAACGGCAAACAATCCGTAAGGCTGGTGCGCAACCAGATCTTCCCGTTTGGTCAAAGGAAGCCGGGCCAGATCCTTGAGGGAATGGATATCCTCGGGCAGAAACCCCGCCTGATCGAAAAGATCCCGGTAATAGGGGACGTGCCGGTAGGCGCGGTTCGCCGTGGCCTGCAGACGTTCAATCTGGATCTGGCGCAAGTAGTCCCGATCGGCGGTTTCGATTTTCGGGTGGTGGATACTCACGGAAAATCCTCCTCTTCCTTTTTGGCTCGATACTGCGATTCGGAAAAATAGATCCTCATCGCGCGCCGGACGGCTGTTCTTCGACCCATCCCTCTTGGTACCCCCGGCCCAGATAGGCACGTTGCACATCGGGGTTATTGCGCAGCGAATCGCAGTCCCCTTCGATTACGATCTGGCCCGTCTCGAGCACGTACCCCCGGTCGGCGGATTTCAGCGCCAGGTTGGCGTCCTGTTCCACCAGGAGAATCGAGAAATCGGAACTGAGCAGTTCGCGCAGTTTCCGGAAAATCTCCCGCGCAATTTTCGGCGCCAGGCCCATTGAGGGCTCATCGAGCAGCAGGATCGAAGGATGCGACATCATGGCGCGTCCGATCGCCAGCATCTGCTGCTGCCCCCCGGAAAGGGTCCCCGCCGGTTGCCGGCGCCGTTCCCTGAGAATCGGGAAAAGGGTAAAAATCTCTTCTATATCCTCAGCCGTACTGTTTCCCCGATGGGTATAAGCGCCCAGAATCAGATTCTCTTCCACGCTCAGGGGCGCGAAAAGCTGGCGTCCCTCGGGCACAAGCGCCAGCCCCCGCCGAACCAGTTGCTCGGCCGGGAGACGGGTGATCTCGCGCCCCTGAAGCAGAATCCGCCCGGACATGGGACGGATCAGGCCGGACAACGTGTTCAACAGGGTACTCTTGCCACACCCGTTTGCGCCGATCAGAGCCACAATCTCGCCCGGCGACACATGGAGCGAAACGCCCTTGAGCGCCACAATGGGACCGTATCCGCCGGTGAGGTTCTCAATGCTCAACATAGGCAATCAATCCTCGTCCGAGCCCAGATAGGTGGCAATCACTTTCTCGTTCTCCTGAATTTCGCGCGGAGTCCCCTCCGCCAGGGGCGTCCCGTGATCGAGCACCAGCACCCGGTCGGAAATGTCCATGACCAGCGACATATCGTGCTCGACCAGCAGAATCGAGACCCCGCGCTGACGGATGGACCGGATCAACTCGCCCAGATGCGTCGTCTCGCGGGTGTTGAGCCCCGCCGCCGGTTCATCGAGCAGCAACAGGCGGGGCCGTGCCGCCAGAGCGCGCGCCAGTTCCACCCGGCGTTGCTGGAGAAATGGAAGCGTGTCCACCGGCGCGTCGGCCAAATGAGCGATATCGAGCCGGTCCATCTGCTCGAGCGCCTCCTGACGCAAGACCCGCTCCTCCCGGCGCTGCCAGGGGAGGTACAACAGAGAACTCAGAAACCCGCACCGTCCCCGACTGTGGCAACCGATCAGGACATTTTCCAGAACGGTCAAATGATGAAAAAGCCGAATGGTCTGCCAGGTCCGCGCCATGCCGAGCGCGGCAATCTGGTAAGGGGGCCGTTTCTCGATCCGGGTCCCTTCAAACTCGACGGTCCCGTCCGAGGGGGACACGATCCCGCTCAGGCAGTTGAAAAAGGTGGTCTTCCCGGCGCCATTGGGACCGATCACGGCAAAAATCTGCCCCGGCATCACCGCACAGCTGACCCCCTGCACCGCATGAACGCCGCCGAAGTGCCGCGAAAGGTTCTGGACTTTGAGAATCGGTTCCTGCATCGTGTTCGTCACTTTGACTGCCGGTAAAATATGGCCGCAACGAGAGGCTGCCAGGGTTATATTCCTGGGTGCCTTGGTCACTTCGCCTCCCGAAAGGAAACGAAGGCCTGCACAAAGGCTTCCGAATCGTCGGGCGAAAGAACAATCAATTTCCCCACCTTCATTTTGATGATCACGAGAGAATCGTTCCGGGTTGTATAAGCTCGGAATGATCCCATCCGTTTATTCCAGAAGAGACCGATACTTCCGTACAACCCACCGGATCCAAAAACCCGCAGAGTCCCGGAGAAATCCGCGGATTGGGCGATTTGGACATTTTCAATGTCCCCGAGGGGGATCACGATGTCCCGTCCCAGACGGGAGACCCCGATTTTCTCGGAGGTCATGTAGTATTTCAGTGGGGCGAAAAACGCCGGGATCACCACCACGGCCAGACAGACTGAGACCGTGACCACACAGGCCAGAGATTTTCCGATCGTCTTGTCCGGATCCGAGAAACCTGTGACTGAAAACAGCACGATCAAGAACAGGATCAAACAGAACACCCCCCCGGTTATCCACCGGGTCATCCGTCCCCATGAGCAGTTGAAAGTTCTGTTTTCCATCGTTTTCAGATCTCTCGCCAGCTTCCTCAAATACGAACAGGGATTGTTCCCATATCTTTCTCATCCCCCCGATCAGGAGACCTTGATTTCCCCGCTTTGTTTCTTCCGAACGATCTTGCGGTACAGCCACCGGGAAAAGTCGCCGGCGCCCAGCAGAATCCCCTGGGGCACGAACATGGTAATCACCAGCAGAACCACGCCATAGACCACCAGCCAGTAATTCTCCATCCACGACAGCCATTCCGTCAGCGACCCCATCAGAAGCGTCCCAACAACCGCCCCCCACACGGTCCGCATCCCCCCCACCACGACCATCACCACCAGCAGAATGGACTTCGCCGAACCGAACTCGTCCGGGGTCAGATAGGAAAAGGAGTGCGCGTACAGACTGCCCGCCAGCGAAGCGTACACAGCCGAGAGGACAAAGATCTGGATCTTGTAACGGGCCGTGGGAACCCCCAGCACGACCGCCGCTTCCTCGCCGTCATGAATTGCCCGCAGAGCACGCCCCACCCGCGAGTGGATCAGGTTCAGGGCCAATACCAGTCCCAGAAATGCGACGGTCCAGACCAGATAGAAAACCGCCCGCTCGTTGGTCAACGTGTTGAAAACCACCAGAGGCTGGGAACCGGGCCACCCCACCGTCAGAGGCGCCCCGCCGCGAATGCCCGAAGAACCGCCCGTCAGCGTGATCCACCCATCCAGAACAATCCGGACAATCTCGCCGAAGGCCAGCGTAGCCATCGCCAGATAGTGTCCCCGCAATCGCAGCGACGGCATGCCGACCAGCAGGGCCACCCCCGCGGCCAGAACCGCCGACAGGGGAATCGTCACCCAGGGCGACCAGCCCAGCTTCGCCGAACAGAGCGCCGACGTGTAGGCCCCCACCGCATAAAAAGCGCTCTGCCCGAGTGAAATCTGTCCCGCATACCCCATCAGCAGCGAAAGCCCGATGGCCATCAGCGCCAGAGCCCCCAGCGGAATGAACTGATAGAGCGTATTCCCCAGCGCCACGGGCGCCAGGGCGATGCAGAGAGCGAAGAGGCAAAGTCCGATCAGATTGGAACGGCCCATAAAAGGATTCTCAGGTTCTCTCCGTGTTCGACTTCAGCGGAATACACCTCCGCCGGTTTTCAGAATTCTTTCAGACGGTTGAGCGCCGCGTTGCCGAAAAGCCCGCTGGGACGCACAAAAAGCACGATCAACAGGACGGAAAGCGCCACAGCGTCCTTGTAGGTCGAGTCCACAAAACCCGCCACGAGAGACTCGATCAAAGCCAGCGCAATCCCCGCCACCACCGCCGCGGTGTTGTTGCCCAGCCCCCCCAGAACCGCCGCGCTGAACCCCTTGAGGCCGAACATGCTGCCACTCGAATACTCCATGTTGGTGATCGGAACCACCACCGCGCCCGCCAGCGCCCCGATCCCCGCCGACAACCCGAACGCGAGCATCACCATGAGGCGGGAATTGATCCCCACCAGCCGGGCGGCCACGCGGTTGTACGAGCAGGCTCGCATCGCCTTGCCCGTGAGCGTGTGGTTGAAGAAAAGCGTCAGCGCAACAGTCACCACCGCGAGCGACACCCACACAAACACTTCCTGACGCTCGATGGCCACGCGCGCAAAACGAATCGGCTCCGTCCCCAGAAAGGCGGGCATGTAATAGACGTTCTTTCCCCAGATGAGCATGGCGGCTCCTTTCAGGAGAAAGGAGCCGCCAATGGTCAGAATCAGCAAGGTCAAAACCGTCGGATTGCGCAGGGGACGGATCGTCAGGCGCTCCAGCGTCACCCCGATCAGGGTGACCAGACACACAGCCGTCAGAATCGCCACCGGCACGGGCAAGCCCCAGCGAGTCGCGCCCCACACGGTCAACATCCCACCCAGCATCACGAACTCGCCCTGCGCCAGATTGATGATCCCCGTCGCGTTGTAGATGATATTGTACCCGATCGCCACCATGGCATAAATACTGCCCACGGCGAGACCACTGACGAGCAGTTGGAGAACACGTTCAAGCATATCCGGCATTCAGGTCAAGTTCCCCATCCTGCAATCCCGTCCCATATAACAGGACGGGGAAATCGTTTTCTCGAACCTCCAGGGGTATTGCCGCCCCCTCTGACGAGTTCCCCGGCTCTCTTCTCGTACTGCGGAATCCGAAGCCTGAATCCGGGGAGGAAATGCGTCACTTGGGCGCGATCAAGAACGCGCCGTTCTTGACGGTCAGCATCTCGAACGCCTCTTTGGTCAGACCCGTATGGTCAGTCGGCGAAAGATTGAAGACCCCGGCCGTCCCCTTGAAATCCCGGATCGTTTCCAGATGATCGCGGATCGCCTTGCGGTCGGCGCCCTTCTTTTCGATCGCATCGGTGATCATGTAAAGCGCGTCGTAAACATGTCCCCCAAACGTGCAGACATCGGCCTTGTAGGTGGTTTCGTACTCCGTCTTGTACTCGACAAGCGCCTTCTTGAGCGGATTGTCATCGGCCAACTGCTCGGCAACCAGGATGCGCGAGGCCGGAAAGAAAACCCCCTCGGCGGCATCGCCCGCCGCTTTCACATACTCGATGTTGGCAAATCCGTGACTCTGATAGAGGGGCACCGTCAACCCGAGCGTTTTGGCGTTCTTCAACATGATGCTTTGTCCCTGAAGAATGGACCAGCCCACAACGGCCTCGGCGCCCGCCGCCTGAATCTTCGACAACTGCGGACGCAGGTCGCTGTCGTCCTTCCCGAAGGACGTCTCGGCGACAATCTCAAGGCCCGGATATTTCGGCAGCACCTTCTTCATCTGCGTCAACCCCTCCTGGCCGAAACTCGTATTATCGGTCAGCAGACCCACGCGTTTGATGCCTCGGGCCGTCATGTGATCAAAAATCTGTTCCGCCGCGTCACTGTCCTTCGGGGCCGTCTTGAAGACGTAAGGCCGCACCGGGTCGGTGATGACCGCCGCCGCCGCGCACGAAATCAGCGGCACTTCCTTCTGGTTGCACAGGTCCGCGATGGCCAGCGTGGTGCCACTGCGCGAAGGACCGATGATGGCAACCACCCCCTGCTTGATGAGCTGATTCGCCGCATTGACCGCCTGGGTTTCATTCCCCTGGTCGTCCTCCATGCACAGTTCTATCTTGCGACCGTTGATGCCCCCCTTGGCGTTGATCTTGTCAACAAGCATCCGCGCCGTCTTCGCTTCCGGATCGCCGACATTCGAGACGGGACCGGTAATCGAGAAAATCCCGCCGATCTTGATCGTATCGCCGGCCTTGTCCGTTCCCGCATCCGCCTTCTGAGCCGGGGCGCCCGGTTTCCCGGATTCTTCCTTCTTCTGACAGGCCTGCAGGCCGAACACCACCAGGGCCAGGAGAGTCCACCACCACAAAGTCCTGAAGAATCGCATCGCACATGTTCCTTTCCAGCGCTGAAATCAGCGTATTCAGGGCACGATCAAATATCGTGAAAAGTGCTCGGTTCCTGCACGACCCGGCATGCTCCTCCGGGACGTTCCTGCGACCTCACATCTCGACCAGTTCCTCAGCAGCAAACACCTTGATGTTGGCCTCCTGAAGAATGGTGATCGCCTTCTGCGGATTCTCAAAACGGAACACCAGGATGGCATTCTCCCGATGCCGTTCCATGAAAGCGTACATGTACTCGACATTGATACTCGAGCCCTGAAGCAGAGACAATACCGTGGCCAGTCCGCCCGGACGATCCACGATTTCGACCGCGACCACCTCGGTGAGGCGCACGGTCAGTCCCACACTGTTCAACGCCTCCACGGCATCCTTGGGCTTGTCCACCAGAAGCCGCAGAATGCCGAAGTCGGACGTGTCGGCCACCGACAACGCCCGGATGTTGACCCCCGCGTCCCCCAGGGTGCGGGTCACCTCCGCCAGACGGCCGGTACGATTCTCGAGAAACACGGACAATTGCTTGAGCTGCATGACTCGTCTCTCCTTCCAGATTATTTGTTGCGGTTGTCAATGACTCGCTTGGCTTTTCCTTCACTGCGCGCAATACTCTTCGGTTCCACCAGCTTGATTGTGGCGGTCAACCCCAGAACGCTCTCGATTTCGTGGCTGATCCGTTTGCGCAGACCTTCGAGGCCTCGCACCTCATCGGAGAAGATCTCTTCGCTGACCTCAACCCGGATTTCGATTTCATCCAGCGAACCCGACCGGCTCACCACGATTTCGTAGTGCGGTTCAATTCCTTCAACCGACACCAGCACACTCTCGATCTGCGACGGGAACACGTTGACGCCCCGGATGATGAGCATGTCGTCGGTGCGTCCACTCACGCGTTCCATGCGCACCAGCGTCCGGCCGCAGGCACAGCTATCGCGCAGAAAGCGCGAAACGTCATGCGTACGGTACCGAATCAACGGCAACGCCTCTTTGGTCAGGCACGTGATGACCAGTTCCCCTCTTTCGCCATCGGAAGCGGGTTGGTCCGTTTGCGGGTTGATGATTTCCGGGTAGAAGTGATCCTCATTGATGTGCAGGCCACATTTTTCGGCGCATTCACTCGCAACGCCGGGTCCGATGATTTCCGAAAGGCCGTAGATGTCAACGGCCAGAATGTCAAACGTCTCTTCTATCTTGGCGCGCATCTCGACGGTCCAGGGTTCCGCGCCCATGATCGCCGACTTGAGCGGCAGGCTGCGCGGGTCAATTCCCATCTCCCGGCACACATCCGCAATGTAGAGCGAATAGGAGGGCGTACAGGCCAGAATGGTCGAGCCGAAGTCCTGCATGATCATGATCTGGCGTTTGGTGTTCCCGCCCGACACCGGCAGCACCGTCGCGCCCAGACGCTCCGCGCCGTAGTGCGCTCCCAGACCGCCGGTGAACATCCCGTAACCATAGGCCACGTGAACCATGTCCTCCGGGCCGCCGTTGGCGCAGGCGAGGGTCCGCGCCATGACCTCGGCCCAGACCTCATGGATATCGAAGTGGGTGTAACCCACCACGGTGGGCTTGCCCGTGGTACCCGACGAAGAATGGACCCGCACGACATTCTTCATCGGCTCGGCAAACATACCGAAGGGGTAGGAATCGCGAAGGTCTGTTTTGTTGGTGAACGGAAGCTGGGAAAGATCGTCAATCGAATGGATGTCGTCGGGGGTAATCCCCGCGTCGTCCATTTTCTTGCGATAGGGCGCGACTCGCTCATACACACGGCGGATCTGGTTGCGCAACCGTTCCGACTGGAGCTCCCGCCGTACGGCCGGGTCCATACATTCCATTTCCGGATTGAAAATCATCCTTACAGTTCCTCCCGTCCCTTGTGAAAAGCCTGTTGGTTCATTTCGATTGTCCTGGGTGGCACACACACGGCGATGGCCTTGTCCCACGCCTCCGTGGGGAACGGCAGATGGCGCGACGCTATCCCCAGCAACAGAATGTTGAGCGTGCGCGGAGAACCGAGCGACGCCGCAACGGCCTCGGGAGTCGGCTCCACCAGAGTACCCGCCGAACGCAGCAGGTGGCGGTTGCGCAGCGTCTCGTTCGGCTCGAAACCGATCAGCAGATCCACTTCGCCCGAACCGATCAGCGGCGCATGGACCTTCTCGCCGAACCGCACCGAACTCGTCACCGAGCCGCCACGCTGCGACATGCCATGCACTTCGCTTTTTTTCACATCGTATCCGGCCTCGAAGGCCGCCTGCGCCAGCACTTCGCTGACGGTCAGAACGCCCTGCCCGCCGATGCCGACACACAGTACGTTGGTGGTCTGAGTGGTTGTCATCTCCATCACTTTCCTGTCTAAAGGTACCTGAAGATGGACGCGTCAGGGTCCATCGGTTGCATCAAATCCTCGGGGAAAAGGGCGCTAAACCTTCTTGATCACTCCCACCTTTTCCTTCACCAGTTTTTCAAAAGCCTCGTACTCGTCCCGCGATGCAAAGGCTTTCCGCGGAAGCCAGCTGTAAATGGTCCGCGCCGAAAACAGAAGATACCCCTCCTGGCACTGCGCGGCTTTGATAATCTTGTCCCACCCGAATTGCGATTCCCCCTGAAAGGTCGTGATCGAGATCCCGTCTTTGCCGAATTTCCAATTCAATTGTTTATTGCGCAGAGGAAATTTACCAAAATACTTGCGAGCCTGAAAAGTGGGAAACCAGGTGAAAAAACCGATCACACAGGCAAACAGAACCAGGGCAAGAGCATCCGACTGGTTACTGGGAATCCGGAGAATCCCCAGGATGGCCAGAAGACAACCGAACAGAAGAAATGCGAAACGCACCCCCTTCGGGACATGGGTGTAGCTGGCGAGCCGGTGCGCCCGCATAAACTCCCGCTGTTCGAAGATGTAGTGCGCTTCCACCGGATTCATCGCCCGACCGCTCTTTCGTCCGTTTTGTTTCTGTTTCGTTTTTCCCACAAAGTTACACTTTCTTGATGATCGAGATCTTTTCTTTCACCAGTTTTTCGAAGGTCCCAAAATCTTCCTGCGAGGCAAAGGCCTTTCGGGGAAGCCAACGTCCAATCCGTCCTTCGGAAATCAGAAAATAGCCATCTCGACATTGGATAGCCTTACCGAAAAGACTCCAGGCGCATCGGGTTTCTGCCTGGGGACTTGTTATCAGAACCTGCTCTTCATCGAACTTCCATACAATACACTCACCCTTGAAGGAAAGCTTTTCAAAATTCCGTTTTGCACGAAGAATTGGAAGCCATAAAGAAAAGGCAAACACAAAAGAAAAGAACAAAAACAAGGTCGCTCCGAGCTTATCATAATAAATCATATGGATAATGCCCAGAAAACAGAAAAACATACTGCACAGAACATACAAAATGAACCACGCCTTGCGCCCAAAAGAATAGTTGGAAAATCTGTAGAATTGCCGAAATTCATCCCAAGTGAAAATGTATTGCGCTTCTACCGTTTCCATGTTTTCCGAGATTCCTCTCAGAGCTGCGACGGGCCGATGGCCCCGAACTTGCAAAGCTGGGCGCAGAGTTCGCACCCGCGGCACAACTTGGCGTCGATCGTGTAACCCTTCTCAATCTTCTTGATCGCCGGGCATCCCGTCCGGGCGCACATCCCGCAATCCTTGCAATTCT
>Ga0116171_10005201_pt1 | contig 11482 bp, 8 predicted proteins | sample AD_JPNHW2_MetaG_FD_89798 | JGI IMG/M metagenome (GOLD analysis project Ga0116171, IMG submission 89798) | Active sludge microbial communities of municipal wastewater-treating anaerobic digesters from Japan - AD_JPNHW2_MetaG | ecosystem: Engineered > Bioreactor > Anaerobic > Digestate | place...
GTGCCCCAGGCCGTACAGGGTGACGCTGATGAACACCAGCGCTGTGGTCGTATAGCGCTTTGGGATTCGGGCGTTCACCAGGCTGATGGTGGACAAAAGCCTAAAGGAGAAACTGACACAGGTCAGGACGTTCAACACGAAAACCAGCGGCGCCGATGGGAACAGCCAAACCAGCCCGCGCCTCAGAAGGTCAAACACGAAGGTGAACAAAATCATTTGGCGGATGCCAAAACGCCGGATGAGCCGGTCGCCCCACAGCATGAACGGCACCTCTCCCAGCGCGCTAAGGGTTGATGCCAGCCCAATCATGCTTTGGGTGAGGCCAAGGTCCTGCATGAAGAGCGGTTCAAAGGAGCGGAAACCATCCTGAAGCGTATCGGTGAGCGCCAGCGCCAGGACTGTGAACCACAGATACCGGTCGCAGATGATGAGGGAGAGTACCCCGCGCATTGGCAACCCCTTCTCCGGCGCGCCCTCAACGCCTTCAGTGCTGCCAGCCCGGTCAAAAAGGCCGCGCGGCAGCAAGGCGAACACCAGGCCGGCCAGTAGCATGAAGGCGATAAAAATCCAGTTGTTGATGGTGATGGCCGTGTTTTGGTAAATCCATCCGCCCAAAAGGGCAAAGCTGGCGAAGCCGATGGAGCCCCACAGGCGCACGGACCCAAACCGGCTGAAGGCTCCCGTGTGCGCCACCTGGAAGGAGAGATTTTCCAGGGTTGAAATGGCAGAGGAATTCACCAGGCGGTGAATCGTCCAGAGCAGCAGGATGATGGCAAAGGCCTGTAGCCAGGGGATCAGGCCCAGGCTGAGGGCCATCACCAGGATGGAAAGCAGGATAAGCCGGCGTTTGTGCGGGCTGTTATCGTAAAACAGCCCAAGTTGGGGGGCGAGCAGGATTAACACCACCGCGCTGACCACGGTCAGCAGGCTGATTTGAATACCATCAAAACCAATTTCACGGTAATGCAAGCTCAAAAAGGGTTGCAGGATGCCCAGAGAGCCAAAAAACACCAGGAAGAACAGCCGGAACAAGGTCGCTGGCTTTTTGGTTTTGAGATCCGCGATTAGGTTCATGCGTTGATAATAATCCTCAGGGCAGTATTCCTGGCGCAGCCTTTATTGTACAGGCAGGGGCAAGAAAATGGGTATGAAATGACGAATGGGAGGGGGAATAGCAGCGGAGGAGGAGAGAAGGGCGGATGCCGTCATCGCGAGGGAGCGACAGCGAGCGTGGCGATCTCCAACCCGGCTGGCAAGGATATTGCTTCGCGGAGCGCGCAATGACAAATCTTGAAGGGGTAGAAACAAAATGATAGATCGTTGCACTGCACGCCTTCGTCAGTCACTACGTTCAGGATGACAAAAAAGAGGGGATTGCTTCGTGGAGCTCACAATTAAGGCGTCAATGCGGCGGAATGACGGAAGAGTTGGGTGGATGTCGTCAGGTAGAAGAACGATAACTGACCTGCCCACACGAAATGACGGCGAAATTGTGGCAGTATGCCAGAATAGCAGCGTGCACATCCTCTGGTTGAACGCCGTATCACTGCTTTTCGACATGAAGGCATTTCTCTTCTTCCAATTGAAGAAGTCACTTTACTCTTAAAAATTGTTCGTAACTTACCAAAAATTTAAATCAATGTTACAATCAGTCAACAATATATTTGCTCACTCATTGAGCAAATGCTCACTTTTTCGGGCAATTTTTCTACTCACCGAAGGATTGAAAAATCTTGGATGAATTGTCTACGGATCTAAAACAGCTATTAGCAAAGGTAGCCTGGCTTTACCATGTTGATAATTTGACTCAACTTGAAATTGCCAAACGTCTACAACTTTCCCGCCCAAAGGTCGGCCGGCTGCTTCAGCGAGCTTTAGATTCTGGCGTTCTCGAAATTCGCCTGGCAGACGATGTGAGCGCAAACATCCGTCTATCACGGCAACTTGAAGACACTTTTGGCCTGCACGAGGTCATCATTATCAATAGTACCGGAGACCATGCCACGGATCGGCGGATGGTAGGTAAAGCCACCGCCTTATATCTTCAGCGCGTGCTACATGGTAATTTCCTGTTAGGTGTTGGTATTGGTCTGACGGTCAATGAAATCTTTCCCTTTATCAAGCCCAGTCCACATTTAGCTGAAGGTACCATTGTCGGTATCTCTGGCGGGTTTTCGTATCCTGAAATCAGCTCAATTGAGATAAGTGGCCGGTTGGCAGAAAAAATTGGCGTGCGTGCTGAGACTATCTTTGCTCCTTTCATTCTTGAAAATACCTCAGCTCGAGACGTCCTGATGGTTGAACGTAACGTTAAAGGTCAGCTGGAAAAAGCCGCAAGGAGCACCATGATTGTTACTGGCATAGGCTCCTATGACGATATGAACCATTTTTGTCGTTTGGGATACATCGATTCGGAAATGAAAAAACGCTTATCTTCGCAGCATGCTGTAGGAGAAATCCTTGGGCAATTCTATGACATTGACGGTCATCATATCTCGAATATCCTGGATGAACGCATGATCGGCCTAAGTTTGGATCAGCTGAGGAATATTCCTTCAGTTGTCGGCTTGGCGACCGGGGAGCAAAAAGCCCAAGCGCTTATTGGCGGTGTGCGAAACGGCGTGATAAAGGTCTTAGTCTTGGATGACAAGCTGGCAAATAAAATGTTGAGCTTGGTTCAGCATGTGGAATAGGAAGAAGCGAACATGACACAAATCCCTGACGATACCCTCGGTCTTTTTGACCTCCACATGCATTCAACTGCCTCAGATGGAACTTTGACCCCAACTGAATTAGTCCAAATGGCTGCCGGGAAAGGTCTTGTGGCTATGGCGATCACTGACCATGACACGGTTGGAGGGATCCAGGAAGGCGCCATCGCGGCAAAAGCGCTTGGTATCGAGTTCTTTCACGGGGTTGAATTAAATACGGACGCCAGTGAAAAGGAAATTGACATCCTGGGTTACTTTATCAACCTGGATGACCCGCAATTCCTGAAGATGGTCAAGATGAGGGAACAGGAGCGCATTCGTCGAGCGACAGAAATGGTAGACAAGCTTGTTGCTTTGGGCTTCGAGATCACCTATACGCGCGTTCGTGAGATTGCCAAAGGTATTGTGGCGAGACCCCATGTCGCTCAGGCGTTGATAGAAAAAGGGTATGTACAAAATCAGCAAGAGGCTTACAACCGCTTAATAGGTTTTGGTTGTCCGGCATATGCCCAAAGGGATCCATTACTACCCCAGGAAGCCATCGAACAGATCAAAAAAGCAGGCGGTCTTCCGATCATCGCGCATCCCGGCTTAATTGGAGATGATAGGATGGTTCATAAACTTCTCGAATTTGGCGCGGAAGGACTTGAGGCCTACTATGCTTATCACAGTCCCGCCCAGATTGCCAAATACCTGGAGATTGCAGAATCATATGGAGTCATTACTGGATGTGGGAGTGATTATCATGGACCTGGACGCACCAAATCCCAGCCATTAGGCAGCGTTGTGGCTCCAATTGAAGTCCTTGATAGATTCCGCGAAAAAGTCCAAGCCAACGCTATTAGGAAATAGGAGCTCCTTTGAAAATCCTCGCTTCCTCTGTTCTTATGTACGCTTACAAAATCCAGGAAATTCTTCCTTTGGTTAAAGAATGGGGTTACGATGGTGTGGAAATCTGGCATTTCCATTTGCTCCAGACACATGAATCTCCACTGGAAATCCGTCATCTTGCCCAGGATTTGGAGCTTGATTTAAGTTTACATTCGCTAAGCTGGGACCTTAACTACACTTCCCGGCTTTCTGAGGTGAGGGAAGCTTCGTTGGTGGCATTGGAGGGCGGTATTAGGCTCGCCAAGACCCTTGGCGCTCACACAGTCGTCGTGCATCCAGGCCGTGTGACCATCCCACAGGAAGATCCGGAACTGTCCTGGCCGGACCTCATCGGAGGGACGCGGCGCATGGCGACACTGGCAGAAGATCTTGGCATCCGGCTCTCAGTTGAAATCATGGAACATATCCCAAAGGAATTCTTTATCAACCCCTGGGATGCGGACCGACTTTTAGAAGCCATCCCCAATCCTGCATTATCCATCACAGTGGACAGCGCTCATGTCCCCTGGAATACCGATCTTGTCGAATACATGAAGGCGACCCCAAAAGTGGAGCACCTTCATATAAGCGATTCCACTGACTCTAAGCTGCATTTGCCGTTGGGTAAGGGGGAACGTGATCATCACGAGTTGCTCCGGTACATTAAAACGTTCCATCCGGAAATACCGATTGTGATTGAAGGGATGGCCTTCAATCGTGAACCCGATTTAACCTATGAGAACTTGATGCAACTTAGAACTTGGTTGGGGCAATTGTGATTCTTTTGAAAGGAGCGCACAGGGAAGACTAACTCGTGATGATCTGCAATAGTAAACCAACCAAACATCGTAATGAAAATAATTAAAGGAGAAAGAGATGCAAAAGTCAAAAATATTCCTGGTAGTGATGGTAGCAGTCATGATTCTGGCTGCCTGCGCCCCAAAAGCGACCCCAGAGCCAACCGAAGCGCCTGTCGTAGAAAAGACAGCTGAGCCCGAGGCGCCTGCTACTGAAGCCCCAGCCACCGAGGCACCGACCGAGGAAGTACCTACCGCTGAACCCGCCAGCGGCACCATCACCCTCTACACTTCTGAGCCAGAAGATAAGGTGAGCGAAATGGTTGCCGATTTCAACACCCTCTATCCAGATGTGACTGTGAATGTCTTCCGCTCTGGCTCTGGTGAGGTCATTGCCAAACTCCAGGCAGAAAAGGAAGCAGGAGCCATCCAAGCGGATGTTATCTGGTTCGCTGACCTTGACTTCTTTAAGATGCTTGCTGACGAGGGTTTAATGATGGCTTACCGCCCTGTTGGTAGCGATGTTGTGGATGAGATGTATCACTACAACGGGGACCAATACCAAGAAGTCCGCGTTATCTTCAACGTGATAGCTTACAACACTTCCATTATCACTACGCCCCCAACAAGCTGGAAGGATCTGCTCAATCCAGAATATGCGGGCAAAGTTGGAATGCCCAGTGCCCTCTACTCAGGCGCTGCCTTCAACCAGGTGGGTACTTTGCTGAACATGCCGGACTTTGGCATCAAATACTATGAAGACTTGAATGCCAATAGGGTCGTCGTGGAGCGCGGTAATGGTGCTGTTGCCACCAAATTAGCCTCTGGTGAGTTTGTAATTGGTCAGTTAGTTGATTTCATGGCTCGAGATCAGAAACTCGCGGGGTCTCCCGTGGACCATGTCTGGCCAGCGGAAGGTGCGTTACTGGTCCCAACACCGATTGGCATCATCAGCACCACACAGAACCAGGCTGGCGCGAAAGCATTCATGGATTACATGTACACGGATAACGCGCAGAAGCTCTTTACGAAGCAAGGCTATCTGAGCGTGATCGAAGGCATGGATCCACCTGCCGGCACTCCCGATATGGCAAACTTCAAAATCCTGATGCCAGATTTTGAATACATTGCTGCTAATCGTGAAACAATCCGTAGCGAATTCGAGCGGATTTTTGGCTCGGGAGAATAAATCTTGTTGATTACATGGAGGGATCCCGAGAGATCCCTCCATGTTTTCTTTGTCTTTATCGAGAGGAGAGACCGTGGCTGCAGAAACAAGAACTCTCACTACGGGGAAGCACAATAACCGTGCCTTTCAGACTGTATTTATTTTCCTTGGAATCATCATTTTTATAACCTTGATGGTCTTAATCATCTTTCCCTCCTGGACATTGATTAAGACCAGCCTCACAAGAGAGAAAGCAGTCACGCTCAACAATTATATAGAATTGCTTTCTCAAAAAAGCACTTACACGGTACTGGTTAACTCTCTCTTTGTATCTCTGTTGGGATCCGTCGGCGCTACGGTCATCGGTGTATTGATCGCATGGTTGTTGGCTCGCACCGATGTTCCCGGAAAACGATTTTGGCAAACTTTTCTGATTGTCCCATACTTGATCCCCCCGTTCATTGGCGCCATCGCGTGGGTCTACCTGCTTGGCCCTGTGGGTTATTTAAATAAGATCTGGATGGCCATATCCGGTTCACTGGCACCACTTTTTGTAATCTATGGCAAATGGGGCATAGTGTTCGTGATGGCGATTTATAGCTACCCAATTGCTTACATGGTCAACCTTGGGCCATTCCGCCAAATGAATCCTTCGTTGGAGGAAGCAGCCAGGATCTCAGGCGCATCCATGACACGAACGCTCCGGGATATTGTTCTGCCTTTGATGGCCCCAAGTATCGGGGGCAGTTTCTTACTTATTTTCATGTCCATGATGGCCAACTTTGGAATTCCAGCTGTGATTGGTTTCCCGGCCAGGTATTATGTGATGACCACAAAAATATACATGACCATCCTGAACTATGACAATCCGAATAATCTAGCCTTATCCGCGGGTTTGTCCATGCTACTGGTCGTGATTGCGCTGGTTTTGATGCAAGTTCAGCGGAGAGTCCAAAGGAACAAAAGTTACGCGATTATTTCAGGCAAGAGTACACAACCGCAACAGGTGCAACTGGGTAAGTGGCGGACTCCAGCTGTGGTCTTTTTGTCTCTTTTGGTATTTGTTGCCGTAATTGCTCCTTTGCTCGCCATCCTCCTGACCGCCCTCATGCGTGCGTTGGGCGTTCCACTTACGCTTGATAATATTACCTTGCGCAACTTCGCACAGGTCTTGTTCGAACTCCCGAAAGCTCGACGCGCTGTCATCAACAGCCTTGGTCTGGCTGCAGGATCTGCCACGATAATTGTCCTGGTTTCTCTGGTAATTTCCTATTTGATTGTGCGTCTGCGAGTGAAAGGCAGCCAATTAATTGAGGGGATTATTTTGCTACCGTATGCCATCCCGGGAACAGTGGTTGCTCTCGCTTTGATCCTGGCGTTTTTGAAACCGTTACCCCTATTAAAGGTTTCGATATATAACACGATTTGGATTTTAGTCGTGGGTTATGTGACCCGATTCTTAACTTTAGGTGAACGGTCGATCAAATCAGCCCTGGAGCAGATCCATGTTTCGCTTGAAGAGGCTGCCCGGATTTCGGGGGCAAACTACTTTACAGCATTCAAAGATATCGTGTTGCCCCTCATCAAAACCAACGTTTTTGCCGGCTGGTTCCTGGCATTTATTCCAGCTCTGACCGAACTGACGCTCTCGATCCTTCTGTTTTCGGTCAATAACGAGACCCTTGGAACCGTAGTCTATGGGCTACACCAGGAGGGTAAAGTCCTCATGACTGCCGCGCTCGCATTCATCGTAACCATTATCGTATTAGGACTGAACTTCATCACCAATCGGTTGACAAAGAACCAGATGGGTTTTTAACAATTATTTCGAGGAAGGCATAAGGCATGTTATGGCTGAATTAAGGTTAGTCAATCTGTGCAAAACTTATGGTGACACCAACGCTGTAAAGGACGTCAACCTGACGGTCAGGGATGGCGAGTTTGTCACATTGTTGGGACCATCTGGTTGCGGAAAAACCACGACACTACGAATGATCGCTGGGTTTACCACACCGACGGCTGGTTCCATTCTTCTCGATGAGGTGCCAATCACTTCGATTGAGCAGAAAATCCTGCTTCCTCCAGAAAAAAGGGATATGGGCATGGTTTTTCAATCATATGCGGTGTGGCCACATATGAATATTTTTCAAAACGTGGCTTATCCCTTGAAGTTCAAGCACTTTAGCAAACAGGAAATTCAGGACAAGGTCATGAATGTACTTGGGTTGGTAAAACTGGAGAACTTCGCTCAGCGCATGCCGGACCAGCTTTCTGGTGGTCAACAGCAACGTGTCGCTTTAGCACGGGCGCTGGTGATGGAACCAAAAGTATTGCTCCTGGATGAACCTCTCAGCAACCTGGATGCCAAGCTGCGCGAAAGCATGCGCTTTGAAATCGTTGAACTTCAACGACGACTAAAAATAACTGTTGTCTATGTCACCCATGATCAGGCTGAGGCTATGTCCATGTCAGACCGTGTGGTAATCATGTACAACGGCCTCATTCAACAGATCGGTTCAGCACCTGACGTTTATCAAAAACCTGTAAACGCCTTCGTTGCCGATTTTATTGGCATGGCGAATTTTATACCCTGCATCATTCAGGATATTAGCGGTGATGTCGCAAGAGTCATTTTGGACGATGGGACTGAAAATCATTATCTCCTCTGTCCGATCACTTCGGGTCATTACTCACCAGGCGAGAGAGCAGTGGTTGTTGTGAGACCAGAATTCGTGGAAGTAATACCTTACCAGGGACAAGGTGGTACCAACGCCAAAGTTGTCCGTCAGACCTATCTCGGCGATAAAAGCGATTGCCTCCTGGAATTGGGAAAGATTAACCTTCGCGCAAACACCCAAACCAGCTTTTTACTTACCCCTGGGCAAGACGTTTCAGTGTCATTTACCAATCCCATTCTATTGGATGTGGAAAGGTAAAAATGGCGATGATGAAGTTGGGAACAAGGGTAGATTTTTCACTTTAATAATTTGTCGATAGACAGGAAGAATGGCTATGCAAACCAGTGATATGTTAATTCGATTGGGGATCGCTTTGGTATTAGGCGGTTTAATTGGCTACGAGCGGGAAAAGGCCAGCCAACCCGCGGGCTTGCGTACGCATATGATCCTCATTCTTGGGTCCTGTCTGGCGATGATCCTCTCGATTATCATGGCAGAAAATTATGGGTCTGACCCCGAGCGGATCGCGGCCCAAATCATCCCAGGTATTGGCTTTCTTGGCGCCGGTGCTATCATGCGCTTCGGATTAAACATCAAGGGACTGACCACCGCGTCAACCATTTGGACCACCGCAATCATCGGCATGGCAGTCGGTTATGGGTTGTATGTGGTTGGAGCCGTGGCTACCCTTGCGGTACTGATCATTCTGGGCGTTCTGGATAACTTTGAACACAAATTCATTAAGGCTAACGTCGTTAAAGAAATTGTTGTGGAGATGAATGATAGCAATTCAGCCACGAAACAAGTTCAAAAGACTATCAACGCGGCGATCACACGGCGCTTAAGCTTCTCGGTGCGCAGAAGCGTTCGTAACAAGCACTTGCGGATGGAATACGTGGCCCAGGTTAGTCCGAAACTTTCCATGGACGACTTTATAGAGACAATCTCCAAAATTGAGGGCGTCCGCTCTGTAAAAGTGGAATGATCAGTCGATTTCCACTCGTTCTCCCGGTTCTAAAGTGCTTTGGACCATAGATTTCCACAAGTTTTTACCAGTGTATTCTTCGAGTTTTTACAGGGTGAGATTCCTTTTGGCCCAAAAATTTGATTTACACTGTTCCAGTAGCCTCGATAGCAGCCTTCAATCTCCCTCCTTTCGACAACGCCTCGGAACGTGTCTGAGTTGGCGGTTGATTCAATCAAGTTGGTTAACGGTCACTTTGTGGTTCCCGGTTACTCGACGAAGTGAACAACTTCAATGAGGCATTCTTCCATTTATCTGTTCATCGCAATCAGTTGCTGCGCGGCGAATTTACCTAAGAAAGGCATTTCCATTCTTTCACTTTTGGATATTATCGCCTAAGTAATTCTTAGAAATATCCGAAATCAAGGTATACTTTAACAGATTAAGACAGTACACAACACTCGGGAGGAAGTTATGAAAACCATCGTTCAACAGCAACAGCTCGCCCATGGGGTCGGAGTGGTTGCCAGGGCAGTGACATCCCGCAGCACATTGCCAGTCCTTTCCAACATCCTGATCAAGACCGACGAAGGCCGTCTGCGCCTCTCCGCCACCAACCTGGAGCTCGGCATCACCGCCTGGATTGGCGCGAAAATCAGCGAAGAAGGCAGCCTGACCGTGCCCGCCCGCACCTTCGTGGACCTCATCAGCAACCTTCCCAGTGATGAAGTGGCTCTCTCGGTGGACGAACGCACGCAGAGCCTGAACGTGCGCTGCGGCACGCTGAACACCGACATCAAAGGCATCAGCGCGGAAGAATTCCCGCCCATGCCCTCCCCCGACATGGAAACCGCGCTTCCGTTGAACGTTTCCAGCTTCAAGGAAATGATCCAGCAGGTGGTTTTTGCCGCCTCGACCGAAGACACGCGCCCAACCCTGACCGGCGTGCACCTCACCTATGAGGGCGATAAACTTGAATTAGCCGCCACGGATGGTTATCGCATTTCCATTTCCAGCGCGCTGATGGCGCAGAAGCCGGCGCGCAAGATTGACGCCATCATCCCCGCCCGGGCGCTTTCCGAGCTGGCCAGGGTGGCTGTGAATGGCGATGAAATCCTGCAGATGGCCTTCCCGGCCGGCCGTGGCCAGGTGATTTTCCACCTCAAGGATGCCGAACTGGTCTCGCAGTTGATTGAAGGAAACTTCCCCAACTATACCGCGATCATACCCCCCTCCTTCAAGACCCGCACCGTGCTCAACACCGCCCAGCTGCTCAAGGCCTGCAAGCAGACCGAAATTATCGCGCGGGAAGGCAACTACACCGCCAAGCTGGATATCCAACCCGAAGCCGGCAGTGAAAAGACCTCGCAGATGGAAATTTCGGCCACCAGCGAGCAGACCGGCTCGTCCGAGGTCATCGTGGATGCCTCGGTGGATGGCAACCCGCTGCTGATTTCGTTCAATATCCGCTTCCTGCGCGAAGCCCTGGAGGTCATCAAGACACCGAATGTGTTGCTGGAAACCAACGCGGCCAACACCCCCGGCATGCTGCGCCCTGTGGGGGACGACAGCTTCAAGCACATCATCATGCCGATGAATTTGTCGCGGTAATTGGTATCGATTTGTACAACGCCGGGTGGAAAACCACCCGGCGTTTTATTTGGGAAGCGCGAGGGGTTGGGAGGATATCCGACCTGTCTCTGGCTGGTAACGGTTGATTTATACTGGCTTTGCCGATGGTGAGGGTGGATTGGGGTGGGGGTTTCGGGTGGGGGGACGGATCTCGCAAAGGGAGGCTTCGCGCAACAGGGCAAGCGATTCGTTAACTTCAGTGGCGCGAATGGTGGTGGATTAGTGCCACAAGCTTCACGCTGGGAGGGGCAAATTAGCCCTCCAATAATCGGAAGGCTTCACGAGCCATCATCATCTCAAACGCGTCGGGGGTGCTGCTGGTTTGTTCAACTCGTTTTTCCGCGCCCGGCTGCTCGATTGCCTGACCTAATAAATACAATTGGAACAGACCAACGCGTAAAGCGGCCGATACGACAAAGCCGTAGCGCACAAGTTCCATTTCGAGGCTGACGCCCTCGTCCCGCAGGCCTTGAACATAGGCCTCAAACAGGCTGTCAATAATTTCTTCCCGTTCTACGCTCTTTAGGCTGCTAATCGCGCCAAACACAAACTGGCCCAGGTCATACCCCACTGGCTGCAGACCCAGCAAGGCCCAATCCAGCGCGACGGTCTGCTCCCTGCCCCTTACGTCGATCCTGGACATGAAGTTGGTCGGGTAGGTA
>Ga0116171_10005202_pt1 | contig 11481 bp, 7 predicted proteins | sample AD_JPNHW2_MetaG_FD_89798 | JGI IMG/M metagenome (GOLD analysis project Ga0116171, IMG submission 89798) | Active sludge microbial communities of municipal wastewater-treating anaerobic digesters from Japan - AD_JPNHW2_MetaG | ecosystem: Engineered > Bioreactor > Anaerobic > Digestate | place...
AGTTCCAGTTGTAGTATGTGGCGTTGGATGAAAGATTGACGAACTGTATGTCATCCCAGGTATTATAATGGTCAAGCGTGGTCCAGAACATAGCTGTTACGGGTTTGTCGACGGTAACTTCCACGGTGGCCAGTGCATAACAGTTACTGTCACTGCTCACGTAAGCATTGTATATGGTGCTTTCGGCGGGTACCACGGTAATTGAATTTCCGGTGCTGCCGTCGGACCAGAGGTATGTGTTACCGCCTGTGATGTTTAATGTAATGGATGAACCCGCACAAATGGTGGTATCGGGCGTAATGGTGAAATTCACTGCACAATATTCACAATTTCCGTCAGGCTGATTGGCCAGGGGATTATAGTTGACAGCCAAGGGATCCATGCATCCGACAATAAACGGAGGTGTGTAGATATATTCATAATACAGCGGGTTGAAGAGCTTGTTGGTATGGACTTTTACAACCGGATGCCTGACATCTTTTGCATAATAATTAAAATAATATTGTGTATCAGCAAGGGTGTACACAGGTGTAGAAAAGGAAAATGCCGTATCGTAGCGGTATTCGGTGCATTTCATCCTGATCACGTCCGGGTAGTAATTCAACGGCGTTTCAAGCTGTCCCCATCCGTCGACCTGAACATTCCTTTTTATTTTGGATTGATAATTCACCAAAGGGAGGATGTTCGGAATACTGGCTGTGGCGTATTCTGTGCCGTTGTATCCGTAGGTGTACTGGTCACTCAGTATGACGTCGGGATCAGAATAGTTTCCGTGCACGGTATCAGGACCCTGTCCGAAATCTCCTATGAGTGTAAGCCCTGTGCGGCTATAGGCTGATGCGGTGGGTGTGCAATAATATACATACGTGATATTTCCCGATGTTTCGGCGTTGACAACAGTGGCTCCCGGGTGATAGGATGCCCAGGGGGTTTGTGATGCCGGGAGATATTTGATGCTGTCGTGCATGGCGGGAATGATTCCCGTGAAATCGTAGTACTGGTTCGGACCAGCATTTCCCGCACCCCCTGTATTCACGACGATGTATCCTCTTCCGATCCTCAGCCCGCCGACAGGAAAGTTATTGCTGTTGATCGTAAATTGAGAATAGGCATGTGTTGTGAAGAATATCAATAACGCGAATAAAAATATTTGCCTGTGTTTCATTGATGATGAAATAAAGGTTTATATATATTAATTATTATTACTTTGAATAAATAAGTTTGAAGCTTTTTTCTGATCCGCCTGCTGTAAAGCGCAATATGTACATCCCGCCGGTCAGGTGTGTATTATGAAAGTTGATTTTCAATGAATAGTTTCCCGGCGACATCATCTGATTTTGAGGGATATCCGTATTGATTTCCTTGCCCTGCAGTGTATATAATCTTACGGAAACAGGCATTTTATCCGGCAAGGAATAATCAAGCGTAATTTCATCACTAAAAACATTCGGGTATGCCACCGCTTTAAGGTCATGAAACATCAGTTCAGGAACAGAGGTGTAGTAATAATGAGCATGCACGGTATCGGACGATGTCAGGCTGAACGCTACGCTGTCGCTGTTGGCGGCAGGGCTGAACGAGTGATGAAGGGATGTCCATGAATCAAATTCATATCCGGGATATGGCACGGCTTTCAGTGATGTTTGTATGCCTCCGAAATATGATCCGGTCCACGGGAGTTGATCCAATGTGATAGAATTAAGTTTAACGCCGCCGGTTCCTTCAGGATCAGAGTCAACGGTGAGGTCATAAGGCCCGGTAAGGCTGTAACAGCTCATCAGTCCTGAGCTCAGGTTGCTGCACCGTGAAACAATAAAATTTCTAAGCTTCTGGACGTTGTTATACCATTCGCCGTATGTGCCTCCCCAGCGAAGTGCGTGCTGGTTCATTTCCGGGGCAATGAGCGCGGTGACGCTGTCGAGTTGTGATAACATGTTTGCCGCGCCAAAGGTGGTATTCCAGAGGTCGACCTGGCGGGCTATATAATATTCGTTGAAGGCGGGGTTGGTCCTGAGCTTTGCCAGTAGGGCAATATGTCCTTCGGGGTCGCTGCTCCCGCTGAGGCTTTCGGCATCGCAAGGCTGAGCAGAAGGCGTTGTGTCAGGGATTCCGGTGTAGTTGATGTAATGGCCGAAGGTGGCGTCGTTATCCCATAAGGTATAGCCCCACCTTCTATGGGTGCCGTCGGGGTTCAGACCGCGCCACCAGGCGGTATTCCAGTTCAGCCAGTCGGAACATACCGTGAAGGAATTCACAATGTAATAATCCACAAGGCTGGCCGCGTCGAGCTGGCTCACGGCATAGTCGAAATTAGCCTGGTTGGCCATGTCGTTATTCATGATGTAGTTGTACAGGGTGTTCCAGTCATTAAGCGCCTGGTTTCCTCCGTATTCAGCCCATGTATATCCCCAAACCATAATATACTGAATATGGTATTTGTCCTGTCCGTAATAATAGTCAGTGTAATCATGGTCATCGCAGCGTTCGCGTATGTCGTACACGCCCCAATACTGGCCGTTAAGGTAAACGATCACTTTTTCGGCCATTCTGACATCAAGGCCGAGATGCGATTTTTTTGCAAGCATATGTACATAGGCGTCACGCAGGTGGGCGCTGCCTGCATTGGCCGGATGGTGGTCGGCCGGGTAATTATCATCGCCGGCAGCCCTGAGAATGACCCTCTGGAATTTATCGCGGTCGGAATATTTGAAGAGTTTTTCCTTGATCGTATAGTTATATCCCATTTCATCGCGCGACACGAAATCGATGCTGCGCTGGCTGTTGGCCCAGGAATCCTGGCCGTGCCTGTTGAACTCACCATAGGTTTTGGCCTTGCGCTGCTTGTCGGTGGCAAAATATTCAAAAGTGCCGTATGGAATGAGAGAACTGTTGCCATTGGCCAGCTCATCCAGTTCGGTCCCCGATACCGAAATTACAGGCAGCGTGTGATTCACATTGATAAAGTAAGTGTTGAACTCGATAAAACCGGGCAAAACAGTTTGATCGCTGGAGTAAGCAATAGCTTTGACAACACTCGTGGTAGTAAGCGTAAGCGGCCCGCTGACAATGGGTGAAGATGATGTGGGCAGGTTGCCGTTGATGGTGTAATGAATGACAACATTACTATCTGTAGAAGTTATATTCAAACTTATATTTCCTGTGTAGTAGCCTTCCGGAGCGCTGAAATCAGGCTTCTTTGCATAGGCTGCATAGGCGGTTTGCGTGTTGTTGGAAGCATTGGGTGTGGGGTATTTGAATATTCCCCAGTTGGGTGAACCGTTTTGTACACGCCCGTAAGAATGGCCTTTCTGGGTGCGTGTTTTAATCTCTTTGTAATCAATCATAATACCCACACTGTTCGAAAGAACAATATACTCGTTATTATTTTTGGTTTGTGTGAGTTTGAAATTGGTATGGTAACTTGTTCCGATTATAGTATCTCTACCAGATGTCCAGAAAATCAAAAAACCATGAACTCCAATGGTAACGCCGGCAGGGATTTTCCATTTAAAGTTGTCAGTGCTGTCGTCGCTCAGGTAGTAACCTGCAAGGTTAACGGATGAAGCTCCTGCATTGTACAACTCAATCCAGTCTTCATATGCGCCGTAATTGTCGGTATACTGGTCGAGGTTGGAGCATGAAAATTCGTTGATCACCACCTGGCCGTTTGCTGGGTTGCTTCTAATGAAGAAAAAAATTGTGAGTATGAATAAAAGGTAAAGGTATTTTTTCATTGAAAGTGAGTTATTTGAATCAAAGATAAGGAAAATAATATTTTGAGAGCATTTAAAGTATAAGTAATATTACCAGGTGAATTATAACAAGTACTGTGTTTGTAGACATTATTTATTAATGACGTAAATTTTTTTTCCGGCAGAATCCTGAAGCTTTAAAATAATCCTGTATCTTTATATGAAAAACTGTAATTGATTTGTTATGGAATCCATAAAATTGTCTACCTGATATTAACTTCAATTATTAAACAGGCAATTATGAATATTAAATTAAAATATACAACGATTATCGTCAGTGATATGGATGAGTCCATCAGATTTTACAGCGAAGTCATGGGGTTTGAAAAGGACAGCCAGTTTCATCCCCAACCGGGTATAACGATAACCCTGATGAAAGGGAGGGGAGATACTATGATAGAACTCATTCATGACAAAATACATACTCCCGGGTTTTATTCGATTGGGATGGACGTTGATGATATTAACCTTGCTATTGATGAACTCAAGGCTAGGGGAGTTAAAATCATCATGGGCCCCGTACCTATTATTGTAGGGAGTCTGGCTTTTATTGAAGATCCAAATGGCGTGAGAATAGCACTGATACAGCATGACTGAAATTATTTCCATTTGGCAAAAAATAATATTATGAGCAGTTTTAATATTTTATTTAGTGAGACAATCAAACTATGGGTAATTGCCCCGGTAAGTCGTTTCAACGCTGCAAAAGTATAGGATGCATTTATAGTTTTATTAATAGAAAATAGTAAACAATAAACCATGGAAATCACTTTTGAACATATGTCGGATGAGCATCGAACGGATATCATTGATATTTATAATTACTATGCGGAAAATAGTTTTTCCGCTTATCTTGATACCAAAATACCTTATGAGTATTATGATAAATTTATAAAGATGACCGAAAATTACCCTGCCTTTGCGATAAAAGCAGAAAGTAAGGTTATCGGTTTTTGTTTCCTGCATGCCTATAAACCGCTTCCTGCATTTAACAGTACTGCAGAGATTACCTACTTTCTTGACAAAGATTACAGAGGTAGAGGAATAGGCAGGTTAGCCCTTGCGAAACTTGAATCGGAAGCCAGGCACAAAGGAATACAGTCAATATTGGCGAATATTGCCTCATTAAATGAAGAGAGCCTTGCCTTTCATTCTAAAAACGGATTTCGGGAATGTGGCAGATTTGAAAGGGTGATTAAAAAAAAGGATAAAGTATTTGATGTTGTCTGGATGCAAAAAATGATTATCTGAAAAATAAACAAGGAGTATAAAAACAACACTGAGTTGAATAAGTATCCCGTTTATAAGGCTCATCAGTGGCTTTTGGAAAGGATTACAAAATAAATGTTTTAATAAAAAAAAGGTATATGAAAAATAAGAAATGGTTTTTTTTGTTCATGACAATGCTGGGGTTTTTAGCATTTACAACATCCTGCGAGGATGAAGATGATAGTGAACATCTTCCCAAGCTGGTTACTAATGAAGTGACCAATATAAACACCGGTACGGCAACATGTAGTGCACACATTATTTCGCAGGGCAGTTCTGAAATTACTGAAAAAGGAGTATGCTGGAGCACCGGCCCGGAGCCGACAGTCAGCGATAACTTATTGTATGCGGGTGATGGCAGTGATGATTATTTATGTGACATTACCGGCTTAACAGCGAATGTAACCTATTATGCCCGGGCATACGCAACCAACAATTCCGGAACAGCATATGGCAATGTCATATCCTTTACAACACTGGACAATTATCCGGTGCCGGCGCCCTGCAACCCTGATGTCAACAGTATATATTTTAATTCGCAGAAGTTGAGTTTTTTTATTGTCGATGCAGGCTCATCCGAAACTAATTTTGGTAGTTACTGCTTGATGGGATCAGAGCTTTCCGGCACGCTTTATATTGAATTCTCTGTAGTGCCAAACTCAGGCAAGTTCATTACCACCACGGTGAATTCAACCTTGGGTGCCGGCCAGTGTATCGTCGATGGCAGATTTGGCTCTCTGGGCTGGCTCTTTATTGCCGCTGCCGGCGATACGGTTTATGTTACCAAAACTGGAAATGGAAAATACTCCATGTCATTCTGCGATCTTGAATTCAGTTCCGGTTCAACATCATATACATTTGTTTCTGATGGGAATTTAACGTCAGAATAATTGAAACAATAATGTTATTATCATTTTTAATATTATTACAATTTACTATTCAAAATAAACTTCGAAGCCATGATCGAAATTCCCGAATCAAAAACGATTAGTATCCAGGCAGGTGATGCCCTTATCGGTAAAAGGATTGTCGAAATCTGCCCGGCTACCAGCCCGCATAAATTTGCTTTTTATCACGGCGACCCCTCAGCGTATGGCAAACTACTAAACGGCAGGAGCATCATATCGGCCAGAGGGCACGGAATGTTTGTTGATCTTTGTTGCGAAGGTGATGTTTTTATTACCATTGGCGACGGAACAAATGTCAGGTACTGCTCATCTGCTGAACCGGTGCCGGAAAAGTACCAGTTGCTCATGGGTTTTGATGACGGCAGTTTTCTTGTATTTACCGTTGCCATGTACGGAGGAATATGGGCATACAAAGGAGATCTTGATAATAAATATCACCACGGGAGCCTTAATAGTATTTCCCCGCTGGATAATAATTTCGATGAAAACTATTTTGACGGGATTTTCAAAAACACCCATAAAGATCTTTCCATGAAAGCCCTGCTTGCCACAGAACAACGGATTCCGGGCCTTGGTAATGGGGTGTTGCAGGACATATTATTCAACGCCAAACTTCATCCCAAACGGAAAAAATCCGGCATCACTGATGCTCAGAAAGCCGGGCTATTCAGCAGCCTTAAACTGACATTAAATAGAATGACTGACCTGGGCGGACGTGATACGGAGAAAGATTTGTTTGGACATTCAGGCGGATATAAAACCATACTTTCGAAAAATACCATTCTGAATCCTTGCCCTGTGTGTGGCAATAGTATCATTAAAGAAGCATACATGGGCGGGGCTGTATATTTTTGCCCTGTTTGTCAAACGCTTTATTAGAGGATATTCTAAATGAATAAATTATTATCAGCTGTAGGGCGCCTCTAATAACGTTGACCGGGCAGCTCTAAAAACAAAAAAGTTCGAGGCGGTCGAAGTTCTGAAAACCGCAGTATACTGAGCGTATATGAGGATTTGAGGAACGAAGACAAACAAAGAAATTTGAAGTTTTTAGAGCTGCCCTGCATTAATTGCCTTGCTGTTTACATCCTGTTCCAGGGAAAAAAGGTCTGATAAAGCTGCTGAAAAGATGCAGGAGTAATATTCATCCGCTTTTTATTAAAAGAAAATACGAAGGCTATGATGATGAATACTGGGTGAGATTCTGGAAACCGGAATGGCATAAAATCATATACGGAAATGACGACTCTTATATCAAAAAAATTCTTGATGCCGGGTTCGACGGGGCTTATCTTGATAACGTCGAGGCATATTATTTTTTGTACTTCAGGGATTAATTCAAAAAATATCGAATCAATCATGCTTTTAATAAATTGTGAAGAACTAAGTTGATAAAATCCATGATTTTATATTATGAAATGTTTATTTTTGTAGTTAAAAATAAATTAACAGCAAGTGAAATTTAAAATTTTCCTTTTGTTTATTTATCCATATCCTAACACTTTATGACTAAGACCTGCACTTTTTTTAACACAATTGTATCGTAAAATGTAAATCGGTTATTAAATTTATCAAGATGAAAAAGAAAGTTTTTTTATTAGCAGCGGTAATGACGGCTTTTTTATGCCAGGGTGTAAAATCGCAGTCCGGCGCAAATGATTCAACATTTAATCCTGTTTATCAGGGATTTGATCCGGGAACCGGTGCTGATGGCAGTATTCGTACCATAGCTATTCAAAGTGACGGGAAAATACTGATAGGTGGTGGTTTTACAAATTATAATGCTTCAGCCATCAATTATATTGCACGGTTGAGCAGCACCGGAAGCCTCGATGCAACGTTTATACCTGGCACTGGCGCCAATAATTTTGTACGTAAAATCAATATTCAGACCGATGGGAAGATTCTTGTATGTGGCGATTTTACTACATTTAACGGCTCATCCTTCAACAGGATTGTTCGCCTGACTTCTACGGGCAGCGTTGATTCAGGATTCAATCCTGGTACTGGTGCAAATGTAAATATCCGTACCAGCGCAATAAAGACAGACGGAAAAATACTGATCGGTGGTGAGTTTACCTTGTTCAACGGAACCACCCGGAATTATTTTGCCCGCCTCAACAGCGACGGAAGCCTGGATACCACCTGTGTTACCTGTGCCGGCGCCAACGACGGAGTACGGTCTACTGCCATTCAGGCCGATGGAAAGATCATTATTGGAGGGTATTATACATTTTTTAACGGTTCGGAAATTAACCGAATAGCCCGTCTTAACAGCGACGGTAGCCTTGACGATACTTTTGACCCGGGCATGGGTGCTGATGCAGGAATAACATCAGTTGCGCTGCAAAGCGACGGCAAGATACTGGTAGCAGGTGATTTTACATCATTCAACGGAACGGCATTGTATCGTGTTGCCCGGGTAAATGCCAACGGCAGCCTCGATGCAACATTCCTGCCCGATACAGGAGCTAACAATATAGTTTATGCCCTTGGCTTGCAAAGTGACGGAAAAATACTTATCGCAGGAGACTTTGATACGGTAAACGGGGTTGCCAGAAAGCATGTTGCCCGGCTCAACAGCAATGGCACCCTGGACGCTTCTTTCGATCCCGGTTCGGGGACAGATTTTACTGTTATGGACTTAAAAGTACAGAGTAATGGAAAGATCCTGATTGGCGGAAGTTTTACAACTTATAACGGATCAACTGCGAATCACATTGCACGTCTGAACAGCGACGGTACTCTCGATGCATCATTTGACATGGGGACCGGCACTGATGGCAGTATAAGGACTATTACCATTCAAAGTGATGCGAAAATACTGATCGGTGGAGCTTTTACAACGTATAACGGCACTACCCGTAATCGCATTGCGCGTTTAAACAGTGATGGTACGGTGGATGCCACATTTGACCCTGCTTCAGGACCGGCAAGTTCCGTTTATTCTTCCGCGATACAAAGTGACGGCAAAATACTGATCGGTGGGCTGTTTTCAACCTACAACGGAACATCCGTTGTACGTCTTGCCCGTATCAATAGCGATGGAAGCCTTGATGGCGGCTTTAACCCCGGCACAGGGGCCAATAATGTCGTGTATTCCATTTCTTTGCAAAGTGATGGCAGAATCATTATCGGCGGGATATTTACTACCTATCACAGCATCGCCAGAAACAGGATAGCCAGGGTTATTGATGTCACGATTGTGGGAACCCCTGAATATACAAGAGAAAATGATATTGAATTGTATCCCAACCCTACCGGCGGACAGATTGTTCTTTCGTCTGAAAATGGGTTGAAACATGCTGATATTAAACTGTTTGATGCAGGAGGTAGATTAATTAAAACCATAAAAAACATATCAGAGGCTAAGTGTACAATAGATATAAGCAATCAGTCTGACGGACTGTATTTTATTGAAGTGATAGGTCAGGATAATGTTACCAGGTTGAAAGTGATGAAAAACTGATTATAAGTTAGAATGACGATTTCTTTCTGCCGGAATTTTTTTAAGGATTTGTAGTATATATCTGCGGCCTCACCAGGCCGAATAGGAATGTTAAGCGCTTATAAATAAAAATTGATTTAAAACAACCAAATAAAATTATAACGATGAGAGCTAATCTTCATGTTCGTCGCAAAGGATTAAAAATAACCACAAATTCGATGCAGTTGTTATTGTTGTGTGGTTTAATTCTGATGTCATTTTCGGCAGCCAGGTCACAAAATGCGACTATAAACCCTCAGACATCAAATAAAAAGGAAAACTCATCGAAGCAGGATAAGACAAAAAAATCAGACAACGAAACATTAAATAATAATTCTTCAGAAACAATAATTGTTTCCGGCATAAATGATTCTCCGGCAAGTATGGGCACGCATGCTCCCGATATCAACGATCCCGAATACGATATCAAAAAAGAAGAATGGATAAATAATTTTCCCGAAGAATATAATTATTATTTAAAAAATTCGGGTTCAGCCCATTCCGGTGAAAAGGTTGAAAACAATGTTAAGGCTGAACAAATTGTAAATAATATCCATTCAAAAGCTGCTGACCATGCGCCGGATATTAATGACCCTGATTATGCAACTAAAAAGACTGAATGGATAAAAAATTACCCTGAAGAGTACAAAGCCTCATTACAAGGATCTTCCGAAGCCTTCACCGGCATACAATTGACGGCAGGTTCTCCTGTGAGAACTCAGAAATTGGGAGATCATGCCCCTGATATGAATGACCCTGATTATATCAACAAGAAGGAAGAATGGATAAAGAATTATCCTGAGGAGTATTATAACTGCCTGAAAACGGGAACGAATTCCGGTCAGGGCACAAAAGTCAATACATATCCGGCGAGTAATAACACTGTTGTAACAACAAAGCCAAAAGCGGCAGAGCATGCCCCTGATGTAAGCGATCCGAATTACGGCACCAAAAAAGCTGAATGGATAAAAAACTATCCCGGGGAATATAATGCAATGTTAGAACAAAACTCCAAAAATGCTTCGAATCATGATGGCAAAAAAACCTTGGTGAATACGCAACAGCAAGGCATTCAGCACAAGGCGGGCCTGCATGCCCCGGATTACAACGATCCAGATTATAAGGCAAAAAAAGAGGAGTGGATAAAAAATTATCCGCAGGAATACGAGCAGTTGCTCAATGAAGCCGGTTCAGGCCAAAATAAATAAATGATAAGTGACCAGATGATTTTTAATAATGAAAATTGATTCTATGAAAGCCAGAATAAGTAAAAATATAAAGCCGGCGGCTTATCTGAAAATCTTGGCAACAGTTGCATTGTCTGTAGCTGTAATTATCCCCTTGCAACTATTTTCTCAAAATGTTCAGAAAGAAAAAATGGCTGTTGCGCCATACGGGTATAACCAGATGAGCCTTCAGGCCGACAATTTGGCCAGGCAGGGTAATTTTCCTGGCAAATCCGATGTGACTCCTGTGGGGAATTTTTCCGTTCTTGATAAAAACTGGAAAGGTGATGGCCGGTTTGCGAAATATACGCCCGGGCAGGAAATACTGAGTAAACGCGACGGCAATTCAAAGCATTTCAGAAATGCCGATGGATCAGTTACTGCCATAATTTCGTCAGGTTTGGTACATTACAAGGATCAATCGGGAAGATGGCAGGATATCAGGACTGATATACGACCCAATACTTCGGGTATGCATTCTGAATATCCTTTGGCAGTTACAGAAAATAATTATCAGCTTTATTTTAACCGTTCTCTTGATGATGGCTACCTGATGCAGTTTGCCAATGGCGGGATTCAACTTGGAATGCAGGGCGAAGTCAGGGTGCTGTCAGGTGATAATCAGATTCTGAAATCAGTCACACGTGCAGATGTCAAGGGAGTGGCCGAAGATAATAATATGAAATTCAATGAAACATATCCCTTTGGTTACGATGTGCTATCTCTCAATGGGATGAGTATTGATCACGATGTTGTGCTGAATGAATTCCCGGAAATTTTAAATAATACTCCATCAGGAACAATGTTAGCCATACGCGAATTTATAAGTTTGCCAGCAG
>Ga0116171_10005203_pt1 | contig 11478 bp, 13 predicted proteins | sample AD_JPNHW2_MetaG_FD_89798 | JGI IMG/M metagenome (GOLD analysis project Ga0116171, IMG submission 89798) | Active sludge microbial communities of municipal wastewater-treating anaerobic digesters from Japan - AD_JPNHW2_MetaG | ecosystem: Engineered > Bioreactor > Anaerobic > Digestate | place...
ACCGGTGGTCATCCAATCAGATTTGTTGTCGGTAGCCTCGGTGATAACAATATCATTGACAGCAAGGGTGTTGACGGCATCGGCGAACCAAAGTTCATTATCCCGACTTAGTCTCTGTACGGCTAAAACCGGCCAGAGTTTTTGGGAATCAACGATGAAGCGACCGCCTTGGCCAAAAAAAGAAGGAGCTTTGTCAGCTGGTAATTTTTCATACATTCCTGAGATGCGGTGGGGGTATTTTGAGTCTTTAATGTATTTAGCAGAACCATAACGGACAATTTCCTCTGGTCCGACATCTTTGACTGAGGCGACAATAGCCGGAGAATATTTTTCAAAGGTAGCAATCATGTTCTTAAGGTAGCGGCCAGTCTCTTTTTCGACAATCAAATCGTCACCAAACATAAAGACAAAAGGATCGTTGCCGATAAAAGATTTGGCGGCAAGAATGGGAGAGGCGTTACCATAAGGAAGACGTGGCGATTGAGGGACTAGTTTTAAAGTTTTTAGACTATGATCAATTTTTTTAAGTGAGTCGAGAGCGTCAAGTTTGTTTATTGATTTTAGATAGGTGTTCCAGTCCTCGTTGGCTTTGAAATAACTTCGAATAGTTTTTTCGCCGTGACGATGGACGATGCAAAGCTCAGTAATACCGGCAGCAATAGCCTCTTCGACTAAGTATTGAATATTTGGCTTACTGAGGATGGGGACGAGTTCTTTGGCATAAGCTTTAACTGTAGGTAAAAAACGGGTGCCGCGGCCAGCAGCAGCAATAACGGCTTTGGTGACGGGGATACTTTTTGTCATATAAAATGATTGTACCAGAAATAGATTAGACAAAATCGCCGTGATAATACTTGTCTAGAGTCTCTTTAGTGTGATAGTCGATTTCTCCCGTTTTTTCCATTTTGGTAGCTTCGTTGTGGGATATAAATTTGGTTTTCTCAACTTCGTCGGTATCAATAACTATTTTGGTATTTTTGGGAAACTTGCCCATAAAGAGGTAGCCAAAAGAAAGATGATCGCCTGAGTCATATTTTCTTTTTTCAACAAATTTTAATTCTGTGTCAAAGCCTAGTTCTTCTTTTAACTCCATGTGGGCGGCCTCCTTGGGAGTTTTCCCAGCGGGGACATGGCCAACAGCAGTAGTAGTCCAAGAGCCTGGGAAAAATTTCTTTTTAAAACTCCTCTGTTGAATCAAAATCTCGTCTCGGTCGTTGTAAATTAAAACGCCAATTTCACGATGAAGAATTCTTTTACCAGCATGAATAGTTTCTTTGGGTAGTTGACCGATAATTTCGTCATTTTCGTTGACAATATCCAAAATTTCTGTTTGATTGTCAGCCTGGTGATTAGTGGACATTTATATTATGGATTAATAATGTGGACCCAAGGGGACTCGAACCCCTGACCTTTCCCATGCCATGGGAACGCGCTACCAACTACGCTATGGGCCCAATAAAACAGTAAATTTTATCATATTGTGCAGGCCTGCCATGAGTCGAACATGGAAAAAAGGTTTTGGAGACCTTCGTGATACCATTTCACCACAGGCCTAAGATTGAATAAGGATATTTTAACATCTGGAGAGTTATTAAAAAATTTAGAGTAGGGAGAGGATCTTTTTTTCGATGGATTCGGTTTTCTTTTTGGTAACAAAGGCAATTTCGGCTGAGAGATGATGGATAATTTTGTTGGTAATATCCTGGTAATTTGCAGAAAATTTTTCAGCGGTGGCAACTTTATTGGCACAGAGCTGTTTTAAGACATAGACAGTTTTGAGAGGATCATTAAGGTACAAAATTTCTTTGATGGTTTTAAAATCAAAAGTGGTATTGCTGTCAAGTGGTTTTTTGAGAAGCTTATAAATTTCATCGACTTCTTCGGGGTCAATTAAGTGGCGGAGACCACTTTTGGAAATATTTTCGACGGGAATGGAAAAGGTGGCCAATTTTTCGGTTGATTCAAGGGGGCGGTAAAGAAAATATTCGCACTGATTACCCCGATAGTCTTTTTTTATTTCTTTATCAAAAATTTGATAAATATTTTCAAAATCAGTTAGGTAATCTTTGACAGAAAATCGATTTTTGGAGGCAATGGGTGAGGAAATTATATTTAATTATAACAAAATAAAGCTAAAAATGGGAGAAGATGATATATTTAAGTGTGAAAATAGATAGAATTGTTTTAGGAATTACGGGAACAAACGGAGCAGGTAAGGGGACTATTGTTGATTTTTTAGTTAAGAAAAAAGCTTTTGAACATTTTAGTGCCAGTGGACTAATTACTGAGGAAATAATAAAGAGAAAGATGCCGGTTAATAGAGAGATGATGATTATGGTGGCAAATGATTTAAGGACAAAATTTGGAGCTGGTTATATTGCCGAAGAATTGTTAAAGAGAGCGGAAAAATCTGAAAATAATGTAATTATTGAGAGTATTAGAACTTTAGGTGAGGTTAAAAAACTAAAAGAGGTGGGTGGGTTATTGGTAGCGGTAGATGCAAATCAGAAATTAAGATATAAAAGAATACTGCTTCGGGGAGGAAGTAAGGATGGGGTTAGTTTTAAGGAATTTATGGATCAGGAAAAAAGAGAAAAAGAGTCAGACGATTCAAATAAACAAAATTTACTCGCCTGTAAAAAAGCGGCGGATTATTTAATAGAAAATAATGGAAGTATCGAGGAATTAAATGAAAAAATTGAAAAATTATTAATTAGAATTAAAAATAATGAGTAATAATAAATATGTCAGACCGAGTTGGGATGAATATTTTTTAGATTTAGCCGATGCGGTTTCAAAGAGGGCAACTTGTGATCGGGGGAGGAGTGGCTGTGTAATTGTTCGGGATAGGAGAATATTGGTCACGGGATATGTGGGAAGTCCAGCTGGTTTTCCTCATTGTGATGAAGTAGGACATGAAATAAAAAGGACGGTTGAAGAAGACGGGAGTGTGTCAGAACACTGCGTAAGAACGGTGCATGCGGAGCAAAATGCAATTTGTCAGGCGGCAAAGCTGGGAGTATCGATTGAGGGATCAACTGTTTATTGTCGGATGACGCCATGTCGGACCTGTGCCATGCTCTTGATAAACTGCGGAATTAAAAGGATTTACTGTGAAAGAAAATATCAGAGCGGGGAAGAATCGGAAAAAATGCTTAAAAAAGTGGGAATTGAAATTAGCTATAAATATAATGAAGTTCAAAAATATACTAAAAAATGATTGAGGCGATTTTTTTTGATCAGGATAATACGATAGTAAATACACAAGCGGTAGCTCCGAGGGCTTATCGACAAGCGATAGTATATTTGGCGGAAAAACTGAAAACTGAGCCTGAGAAACTTTGGTGTGAGTGGAAAGAGGTGGTCGAAGAGAATAAAAGTAGCCTTGATCCAAAAATCAGAAGCCTAAATTATTCATTTAATAAACTTTGCAGAAATAAAAAATGGATAAAAGAAGCCATTGTCGGAATAGAAAAAATGCTTCACAAAGAGCTTGAATTAAACCCAGGGGCAAAAGAGTTTTTTAAAATTCCAAAAGGGGAAATAAAATATATTTTGACGACGGAAGACTATCCTCATTTTATGAAGGTAAAGATAGATAAATTTAAACTAAAAAATTATTTTGATTTAATTGTTGGAAACAGAGATATAGGAAGTATGAAACCGAGTTTAAAATATTATGAAGTGGCTTGGGAAAAATTTAAGCTAAATCCGGCTAAATGTATTTATATTGGGGATAAATATGAAAAAGATTGCGAAATAGGGGCCAAGATGGGCGGAGTTACGGTGATTTTTGGAAATAAAGACAAAAGGGCGGATTTTCAGATTACAAATTTTTTAGAATTAAGCCAGATTTTAAAAAAAATTGATATATAAGTTTAACTATTGATATATTATTTACCACCACCACCGCGGTTTTGGGTCCTAAAAGCAGTGGAAGTGCGAGTGTTGAATTTAGGAAAAGTGGGCTTTTGAGTAAAGCTGGGGTTTTTAAAAGGAAGACGCTGATTAAAGGGCTTCGTGCTTTGAGGGGTGAGAAGAGTGTTTTTTTTATCATTTGCCATATTAGTAATATAATAGCAAATTTATAGCAGTTTTAAAAAACGGTCTATACCGAGGCCGATTCCGGAAACTAAACCTAATTTAGAAGAAATTTTCGCAAAATTGGTGTCGATAGGGTGGGTCGGTAACTTATTTTTTAATCGAAATTCTTTTTCATTGTTAAAAGATTTCAAAATAGATTTAGAATTAGTGTTTTCAGTACAGCCATTGGCAATTTCAAGACCGTTGATGTAAAGCTCAAAGCGCTTGGCAATTATTTGATTCGAAAACGAATTTTTACAGTGCTCGCTACCTTCGGGCTTGGCTTCGCCGGCGCGTTCGCTGCGCTTCGTAAAATTGTTTTCTTCACCTAACTTAGAAGATAGGGGGCTTAGAAAAGCGGGGTAGCCGGTGATAAAAACCCCGCCGTGGCGGGGTAATTTAGGTTCAATTTTATTGAGAAAATACTGATTGAAGTCTGGTTCATTATTGGGAAGGTTTTGAGGTAAAACAAAATTGGTAAATTCTATTTTTAGAAATTGATTAATAAATTTTTTGGTTGAAAGCATTAAATCTTGGTAACTTTTGCCAACTTCGTACCATTCGAGCATTAAAAATTCGGGAGTGTGATTGGGTCCTTCATCTTCTAAATCACGAAAACAGTGAGAAATAGAAAAACAATTTTGATGGTTATTGGCTAAGAATTTTTTTAGAGCAAATTCGGGAGAGGGGGGCAGATAATAATTTTGGTGATGATGAGTCCAAATGGTTTTGAAGGCATAAATATTGGCTTCAAGTGGAAGGGAAGAATTGAGATAAGGCACTTCAATTTCAATGAAATTTTGGTCCCAGAAATACTTCCTAATATCTTTTAATAAATCAGACTGTGTCATATGTATAATTATATAATACTGGCAAACAAATTTTTGCGATGCTCACGCCCTCGTACGAATGCCACTCGGATGATTGCGCTCCGAAAAATTGTTTACCTCGTTTTTAAAATTACAAAAATAATCCGGGTCGGGACAGAGAGGGTTTTTTAGATAAATAGTGGAATAGTTTAAGAGTATTTTGGAAAGAGGATCGGAAAGAGAACCTATTGCTTTATTGGATTCACAGCAAGGATAAAATTTTCCATCTGATTGAAGTGAGAGCATAGCACAGCCAAAATTTTTTGAGGGATAGACAGGATAATTTTGACGAATATTTTTGACCTGACGGGATGTCAGTGAACCGAGCCGGTCAGTTAAATAAGTAAAATTTAGTTCTTTAGAACTATGGAGCTTTAGAGCTTTAGAAAGGAATTTTGGGAATGAATCTCTATATAGATAAGAATCTTTAGTAATCAAATAAAAGATTTCGACGGGAAAGCCCAGCTTTAGGGCGTGCTCGACAAAGTTTTTGGATTTGACAAAATTTCCCTGACCTCGGTTTTGATCGTGAATTTTTTGAGGGCCATCAAAAGAGACGATTAATTGACAGTTTTTGGGGTCTTTAATTTTGTCGAGTTTGTCAATGGTGCCGTTGGTGATAATGGTGATAAAAATATTTTGGGAAATTAAATTGTTGACGAGACAGGGAAAATTTTTGAGAGTAAAAACTTCACCGCCGCAGAAGATTACAGATTTCAGTTGACAGTTACGAGTTACGAGTTGTTTATTATATCTTCGGACAAAGGATAAAATTTGTCGGTTAGATAGGATGTTTTTGGTTTTTTTGGTATAGCAATATTTACAGTTGAGATTACACAGCTCAAGAGGGGAGATGTAGATATTTTCTAAAGAAGAGATTATATTTCTTGAAAGATTCATTGAAAATTGAAGTCTGAAGATTGAAGATTTATTTCAATTTAGTACTTTCTTTGTGTTCGGTATTCTTTTTGCACCAAGGGCAGTATTTATTGAATTTAAGCTTGTCGGGAGTATTCGTTTTATTTTTTTCAGTTAAATAATTTTGGGCACCGCAAACTGAGCAACAGAGAGCGATTAAAATACGAGGGGTTTTTTTAGATTTAGCCATGGAGCTATTTTAATTGATGTAACGGGAATTAGCAATAAATTAATTCGTTAGACTATTGTCTTTGAGGCTTTTAGCCAGGATATCGCAAAATAATTCAGTGCCCAGATTTGAGGGGTGAAGATTGTCGACAGAATCAATATAGTCGCTACTGCCGTTTTCACCAAAAAGACTGACAGAAAAAGCGTCAGCGAGAGGCAAATTATTTTTTTTGGCAAAGTTGATTAAATTCTGAAGATAAAGTTTAATGGTGTTCGTTTTTTCTATCTTCTCGAAAGCAGAGAAGTGCATATTTTTTAGACCACTGGCAAAGCTAATTGAGTTTGGAGCAATGGTGGAAGCCAGGACTATTTTAGAGCTTGGAGATTTTTCTTTGATAAGATCGGTAATTTCTTGAAGTAATTTCTGGTGTTTTTCAATTCCTTTCTGGGAATTTCCAAAATTGTTGTAAGCAAAGGATTCGATTACAATTATGTCAGGAGAGAGGGAAAGAAGGGCGGGGTTTTCTTTGTCAAGATAGGTTGTTGTTTCAGTTAGTCTTTTTATGACCGATTCAATGGTCGTACTGCCATAACCATACTTGAGAAGATTAAATTTAGTGCCTGGAAAATATTTATGGAGAGAATTTTGACAAATGTCTTCGGAGAGAGTGTCGATCATGGAATCGCCAACTAAAGCCAGGCTGACGACTTTTCCTTCACCACCGACGGGTGGCAGAAATGAATATTCGGTATTTTGACCGAGAATTTGAGGTAGGGGAGAGCTTATTTCGGTGTTGATGACAACAGGCGGAGAATGAGAGTAGTTACTTGGATTGTAGGCCTGAAGGAGCTGATAATAGAGAGGGAAAAAAAGAAGGGGCATATTAAAGAGAGCGGTATTTTTTAATTTGTTTTTCGAGCTGATCTTCCAAATCAACTAGGGCTGATTTGAGATAGCGATGGGTGGTTTCAGAAAAGATTTTTTCTTTGCCCGGCAGATACATATCAAAGCGGAGATGAATATTTTTTAATTTGTCATATTCGATTCGAAGAGTGGCCGTTTTCATTTCCGGAGCAAAGGTGGTTAGAAGTTTTTCCAATTTTTGGTTGATTTTTTGATCAACTAACTTTTTAACAGAGTTGGTGAGTTCAAAGTTGTCGCCGGTGATTTGAATGTTCATAGTAATTAAGGATAGCACTTTATTGATATAATCAGAATGAAATAGGAGGGCGGGCAGGACGGTAATGCGCTAGTTTTGAAAACTAGTGTCCGTAAGGACTAACAGGTTCGACCCCTGTGCCCTCCGCTGATGAATATTTGTGTATTTGGTGACAGTATTGTTTGGGGAGCCTTTGACCCAATTAATGGCGGATGGGTAACATTACTTCGAAATTATCTTGAGAAAAAATATGATGAAGTTACTACCTATAATTTAGGGAAATGTGGTGATAATTCATCTGGATTATTAAAGAGATTTCGTCAAGAGGCGACAAGTAGAAAACCTGATTTAATCATTTTGGCGATTGGGGCTAATGATGTAGTACATTTGAAAGATAAGTCATTTTGGTTTGAAAAGTATCAAAGTAATATGGTTAAACTAATATCTCAAGCGAAAAAGTATACAAATAAAATTATTATTTTAGCAATTACACCAGTTGAAAAAAAATTAACTACTATAGGTAGAGATAATAGAGATATTATTGAGTGTAATAAAGTTTTGGAAAAAATTGCAAAGAAAGAAAAATTAGTTTTTGTTCCAATTTCGAAGGATTTTTCGACAGAAGATCTATTTGATGGATTGCATCCAAATACCAGGGGACATGTTAAAATTTTTGAGATGGTAAAAGCGGCGGTAATGGGGTTTTTGAGCCCGGAATGAAATTTGAATTCATGACCTTCCCCTTACCAAGGGGATGCTCTACCAACTGAGCTATCCGGGCGTGCAGGTTATTTTATCAAATCTAAAGACAATTTTATTAATCTATTGCTTTTTATTTCAACTCCTACTAAAATGGTGTGAGTTTATGTTGGAACTAAAGAATATTACTCTCGAAAAAGAGGGAAAAAAGATATTAAATAAAATTAATCTCCGACTTGAGGAAAACAAATTTTATGTAATGACCGGTCCTAATGGTGGAGGAAAATCTAGCTTGGCAAAGGTAATTATGGGGATTGAGACTCCAACTGAAGGTCAGATTTATTGGAACAAGGAAGAGATAAGTCAAAAAAGTGTGGATGTCAGATCGAGGATGGGGATTGGGTTTTCCTTTCAACAACCGGTGAAATTTAGAGGTATAAAAATAAAAAGATTATTGGAACTAGCTTCAGAAAATAAAAAAATAAGAGGCTGTGGAGTGTTGAGGCAAGTAGGACTTTGCCCGAGAGAATATCTAGAGAGAGAAGTGGATGCCAGCTTGTCTGGGGGAGAGCTAAAGAGAATTGAAATAGCCACAGTCTTATTGCAAAAACCTAAATTAGCGATTTTTGATGAACCTGAGGCGGGAATAGATTTGTGGAGTTTTAAAAATTTAATTGAAGTATTTAGAGATTTGCAAAAAAATTATGCTGGAACGATTTTGGTAATTTCTCATCAGGAAAAAATTATTGAAATAGCCGATGAAATTTTATTGGTAAAAAGCGGCAAGATTAAAAAAATAGAAAAAAATAAAATAGTAAATTTAGTGATAAATAGAAAACTTAATTGTCGGGAGGGTTGTAAATGAATAATTTAGAAAAAAATTTATTAAAAAAAGTAAACGATTCGTCAATGACGGGAGCGATTAACATAAGAAAAAATGGCAAATTATGGCGAAGAAAAAGTACTAAATATGTGACCATTGGAGATCGAAAAGATGGTCGGGGAATTGAAGTTAGAGTTAAAGATAATTGTCCTTTTGCTCTAGTGGATATACCAGTTTTGATTACTGAGAGCGGGTTAAAAGATACAGTCAGAAATGATTTTTATATCGGTAAAAATGCCAAAGTGACGATCTACGCTGGTTGTGGGATCAATAATTGTGGGAAAAAAGAGTCATTTCATAGTGGTCAACATTATTTCTATATAGGCGAAAATTCATCGGTAAAATACATTGAAAAACATTATGGAGAGGGAGAGATCAACAGTAAAAAAGTGATTAATCCAATAACGGAAATATTGCTTCAAAAAGGTGCCAAAATGGAAATAGAAACGACCCAAATTGAAGGAATTGATGATACAAATAGAGTGACTAAAGCAGTTTTGGGGGAGGGAACTAGTTTAATAGTTGCAGAAAAAATAATGACCAGTGGCAATCAAAAAGCGACGACTCGATTTGAAGTGAAACTCAATGATAAAGATTCGAGTTGCCGAGTTACTTCGAGGGCGGTGGCGACAGAAAAATCGGGGCAAAAATTTATTTCAAATATAATCGGGAATGAGAAATGTTTTGCGCATATTGCCTGTGATTCGATTATCAAAGATAGGGGTAAAGTGGCGGCAATTCCAAAAATAAAAGCTAATCATGTTGAGGCGCACTTGGTGCATGAAGCAAGCATTGGCAAAATTGCAGGAGAGCAGCTGGTAAAACTGATGTCACTTGGGCTTGATCAGAAAAAAGCAGAAGAGGAAATAATTAAAGGATTTTTAAACTGAGCCCTCCGCGAGAATCGAACTTGCGTCGATGGTTTACAAAACCACTGCTCTACCATTGAGCTAGGAGGGCGTAGATAGAGTATTATAGAATAGGATATGGTGAAAAAGAAAATTTTAATTCTGACTGATGATTTGCCCTGGGGACACCGTTCGATTGCTAAAGCCATATACGGATCACTTAAAGAAAAGGAAAAAGAAGGTAGGGTTGAGGTTAAATATGCTGAGATTAAGGCGGAAGTTGGAATTTCCAATGATTTTTATACTTTTATGTATCGTTTTTTCCCGAGGTCAAACAAGATGATGACGAAATTGTCAGAGAAGGGGAGATTAAGAAAAGTAGTTCATAGATTGTCGGAGTTAAATTTACCCAGAATTAAAAAATTTGTTTCGAGCTATAAACCTGATTTAATTATTTCCTGCTACTGGTATCACAGTCATTCATTGCAACTCTGGCGAAAAAATGAAAAGGTAAATTTTAAACTGTGGTCAGTGATTGCCGATCCCTGGACGATTACTCCCGTGACAGTGGTGCCCGGAGTGGATTTGACCTTGGTCTATGACGAGGTGGCAGAGAGAGAGGTAACCAAACATGGGCTGAAAGGAAAAATATTACAAAGTGGCTGGTGGGTGAGAAAAGAAATGTATCAAAAGGTCGACAGAAAGTTAATAAGAAAAAAACTGGGAATTATGGACGGCCGGCCGGTTGTTTTTATTGGTGGGGGGAGTCTGGGGACCAATTCCTTGACTCGACTACTCCCGGTTTTAATGACGATTGAGACAAAATGCGCTTTTATTTTTAATACCGGAACTGACAAGATGCTCCACTCCACCATTGATCAGTATGTAGAACTACTGAAAAAATTAAGGCTAGGAAAGCAAATTATTGTCAAGAATCTAGGGTGGATAGAGAACATGGCGGAGGTGCTTAAAGCTTGTGATATTGTTTTTGGAAAAGCGGGACCAAATTTTTTGTTTGACGTGGTCGCCTGTCAAAAACCGATAGTGGCGATAACTCATATTGGGGGGCAGGAGGATGGAAATATTGAAATTATAAAAAAGAAAAAATTAGGCTGGGTAAAAGAAAAACCAGGAGAATCGGCGTCTTTTTTGCTTGAATACTTAGAAAAACCAAAATATTACGAAAAAATATTTTCTAAAAATATTGAGAAGGAAGCAAAAAATAATCAGATGAAAATGGAGAGGGTTTGGAAGAGGATAAAAGAGGAAATAATAGAAAAAGACTAAAATCTAAAGTCTAAAAAACAAAAAAGCCTGCCAAAAGTGATTACTTCGATAGTGGCTTTTCCACGCATAATAAAACACGTGGGGAAAACTGGTTAGTAAAGGCAAAGCCAATACCAACACGCGTCCTCCTTTTTTTTAGGTTAGCTAGAAAAAACACCTTCTCAAAGATCGCTTTTTGGCAGGTTGTATAATTGTACCATGATGGTAGTCTCAAAGAAAGTTGAATACAGCATCGTATTTATTTCATATTTGTCGCATAATAAGGGTAAAAATATTACTATTAGTCAGGCGGCCAAGATTTTAAAACTGCCTTACAGTTTTTTGGGGCAGGTAGCAGTAAATTTAAAATCTGGAGGAATTATTGAGGCTTCTGAGGGGAAAAGTGGAGGGTATAGATTGATTAAAAGCTGGAAAAAGAAAACTTTGTTTGATTTATTTGAAGCTTTGGGCGAGAATAAGGCGATAGTTACTTGTTTGGGCGATAAAGGTTGTTTGAGGGTTAAAAACTGTAAAATGAAAAAAATTTGGGAGAAGATAGAGAAGAGTTGGTTTTTGGAGCTAAA
>Ga0116171_10005213_pt1 | contig 11468 bp, 9 predicted proteins | sample AD_JPNHW2_MetaG_FD_89798 | JGI IMG/M metagenome (GOLD analysis project Ga0116171, IMG submission 89798) | Active sludge microbial communities of municipal wastewater-treating anaerobic digesters from Japan - AD_JPNHW2_MetaG | ecosystem: Engineered > Bioreactor > Anaerobic > Digestate | place...
CTGCATAACAGCATAACAGCATAACCGCATAACAGCATAACAGCAAAACGGTGTAACGGTGGAAATCTACTTAAAGGTGTATTCAGAAATCTGTTTTCCTGAAATGTCTTTGACGATAGCTTTTATTCCGGAATTATCTACAGCAACTTCAACAAATGAATTATTTGAGTTAACAAGCACCGGATAACCTAATCCAGACTTACCTGCGTCATAAAAAGCATTCCTGTGTATGTGACCACTTATCATCAGGTCAATACCTGCAGCCTTCAAAACGGGACCAAAGTTATCAGCAAGAAATTTTGTGCCATGTCCCTGATTTTCCCCTTTGACAATCGGAATATGTACTAACACAATCTTGTATTTTGCATTCCTGAACTCATCGCTGAGTACCTCCTTTTTGAGCCACTCCAACTCTTCAGTCCTGTAAGTATCAAAATCAGCAAGACCATAATAATACCTGTTGTCATCAGGCTTATCTTCTCCGCAGTCAAGTATTATGAAATGAACTGGTCCTAAGTCCATACTATAATAAAACCTCCCGTCTTTGTAATCAAAATAATTCTTAAGATCCTGATTCAGATAACCTCTGGTTTCATGATTTCCTCTTATATAATAAAAAGGTTTCCTGCCGGCAAAATATGCAGTGGCAGTATCTATAAACCCTGTAAACAACTGATCACTATTCTGAAGAAAATTAACCATATCTCCATTAAAAAAGTAGTAATCCTGAACATCAGAATTGCCATTTTTAAGGTATGATGCAAACTTGCCCGACAACTCATGAACATCATTTACAACAGTAAAGTTTATTTTATCAAGATGATTTGAAGGAGTTGTAAAGGTTTCGGATTTTCTTATCAATGTATCGCCATAATATATCTTATATGCCTGGTATTTCAATACCTGGACCGATTTAGTGCCATATTGATATTTTGTTCCCTGGGTCAATCCATCAATTCTCACCTTATGAAAAGTTCCTCCTCCATCAACTTTTCCATAATGGCTGTTTCGCACAAAACGTGTAGTCCCATCAGGAGCTATAATATTTACGCCCGGAATAGCGGGCTTATTGGTAGCCCAGACTATAGTGACACCCGTGGAGGTAAGATTCTGAATATATGGCCCATGAGTAACAATAAAATCGTCATTTACAATATCCTGGGCAAATGAACCTAAGGTTAAACAGGCCAAAAATATAACTGATACAATTACTTTTTTCATGTTTCACCGGTAATTTACTATTTTTTAACACTATTAAACGGATAATTCGTGAAATTAACATGAGATTCTTCGCTTCACTTCGTTTCGCTCAGAATGACAGGTAATTGTGTTTTTGAGAAGGAGGTGATTGGCGGCGGGTGCCGCCAATCACCTCCTTCTCCCCACAACCTTCTAAGTAATTGTCATTCTGAGCGAAGCGAAGAATCTCATATTTTTAGTCGGACACTATTGATTTTTTAAGACTATGTCCAACTAAAAATACAATAATATTAGGGGATTCTTCGCTTCGTTGCGCTCAGATTTTTTTTAATTAAGTTTCTGATCATCCGGAATAAGAATAGGTTGATCTGATACATTTTCACAACTTTCAGTTACGGTTAAAAGCTCATGTAATTCAGCCTCCTGATTTTCTGCCAGAAACTCCGGAACCACATCGGTTTTAACATAATCCTGTTCCATCAAAGAGGTAACACTTGCATATCTCCAGGCTTTAAGATAAAATCGTACATATATAAAAAACTGTGTTAATATGAACAGCAGAAAAACGCCTCCTCCCTTAACAGGGGTCCAGCTCCCGATTATCTTTAAAAAAAGAAATGCAAAAGCCAACTGGGCAAAAAGAATAATAATGATTAACGGAAATGAAGTAAAGAATTTCCCGAATGTTCTACTGAAACCAAAACCTATAGCATTAAAACAGGCCGACTTGTCATTTGCCACTTGCCAGGCTCTTGCGTAATCAGCAACCAGAACCAAAATAGCCGATAACAAAAAGAATAATATTCCGCATCCTGTTTCCAAAGCAAACGCAGCCGGCTCGGATATAGTCACCGACTGGCTTATCATGCTTACCGGGAGCCCAATAACAACAAATATCAGAGCAAGAAACATAAGACATATCAGCAATGAAATAACAAGAAATGACCAGAAGTTTTTTGCAGAAGAGCTGAAAAATCCTGTACCTGTAAACTCTTTTGATGATTCTCTCAAACAGCTGAACATTCCTCCTGCAAGAAACGCATTGACAAGCATACCCGTCAGAACAAGCATTAGTAATCCGGCAGAGAAGGATGAGAAAACAGCGCTAAGTGATGGTCCCAGATCGGTTACAATATCAAGATTAACTCCATCCATAAGTTTTTCAGTGGCCATGCTTTTCCCGAATGCTGAGTTCAATGACCTTTTAATCGGAAGAGCCAGAAGTGAGACGAGTATCAGTGATGCAAACCAGGTTATCAAGACTCCCTTCCATGCTTTTGCAGATCGTAAAGAACCTGATTTTATGGCATTTATAATTTTCATGATTTTAATAATTTACAATGTAACAATACTGATAAAAAATTGCATGAAAGAAGTAAATTTGTTTGTAAACCTTCTGACAGGGACCTTGTTACTAACTTCTGCCAATGAATTGTTTATAAAGTTCACATCCATCCTGATCTTATACTCAGGATCAATTTTAACCCAATCGATTTTACGGCTTCCGGTGTATTCAAAATCTTTGTATCTGCTTTTCCCGTCCCATGACTCAAGTACTTCATCTCCATTGTCAAAATGGATCAGGACATCAACAGGAAGCATAACATCTCCGATTCTTTCAAGTTCCGCAACCGACTTGTATGTATGTATGCGTGAAGATGGATTATTGTCAACCGAATCATTTTTTACTGGTTTGTCGTCATCAAGATGCAAATCGGTATTCTGTAATCCCGATACCTTATAATCGCATATCCCTGTTCCATAAAGAGTCTGATCAAAGAACCAGTTCATGTCGTGACCAAACTTGTCTCCATATTCCCTTTTTACCACTTCATTAACAACATTTATAAAATCTTTCCCTGAAGGGTGTTTGAAGGCCCATTGTTTATAGTATTCCCTGAACACTTCATTCGTCGTCTCCTCCCCTATTATTCCCATCATTGTATAAAGACAGAGAGCTGCTTTGTTATACGACATTGTGCCATAAGTATTGTGAGGGTAATTCCACGAATATTCATTATTGCTGGTTACCTGCCTTCCGTCCATATGTACATATGAAATTCGCGCTACGGTCTTATCTGAAACCTTAAGGAACGGAAAATCAATCATGCCGGAATTTTCTCCATAGTAATGATCCATGATCCGTTCTTCAATAAATGAATTGACGCCTTCGTCCAGCCAGGGTTCCTCGAACTCATTACTTGCCAGTATACCCATAAAATATGCATGTCCGAATTCATGAACAGTTACCATTTCGGGCATATGTACAGATATTGGCATCTTATATGCTGATTCTGATGTAAACAGGGTTGTGTATTCCATACCGCCGGAACCACTTCCTTTTGCAGGAGGATCAACAAAGGTAAGGTATGGCCATGGAAAAGGACCTACATTTTTTGTAAGATATTCCAATGCATGTTTTACTGCAGTAAACTGCCTTGCGACCTGGTTAGTCCTGTCTTTAGGAATAAGAAGAGTTATTTTTACATGTTCCCACTGATCGGTAAATACTGCATAGCCCGGCCAGGCAGTCCATGCAAAATCAACAATATCTTCAGCACGGTAGGTAAGTCTCTTTTTCTCTGCATTATCAACTTCCTTTATAAACATGCCACCTGTTCCTACGACATATTCTTTTGGTACTGTAATATTTACATCGTACACGCTATGGTTTGAGTAGAATTCAGAGTTCTCATGAAACTGGTGACAATTCCATCCTCCTTTTACAGCATAGCGCATACCTGCAGGCTCATAAACCCCGAATTTAGGAAACCACTGACCAACAAAATAAAAATCATCAGAATACCCTGTTCTTCTTATTTTGCCTGGAAGCTTTGTTTCGAATTTCACATTTATGAAAACTGTATCGCCGGGTAGAGCAGCTTTAGGAAGTAAGATTCTTAATACTGTGCTGTCATTTATGTTGCCGTCATCAGGACTTATATACTGCATTGCAGGCATAAGATCTGTACCGTATTTGTCAGTGAATGATTTAATATTAATCCATCCGTTATCTGACATCCTTGTTGTCTGTAAAAATACCGACTCACTTCTTACCGTGCTCTTATTGCTTCTGAAGGCATTCATATACATATGTAACTGTATATCTGGAACAACGTCATTAGATTTATTTACCCAGAAAGCCTGCATAGTACCGGCAATGGTTTTGTCGGTCGTGTTAAGCTCCGTATCTATTTTATAACCTGTAATACGCGGGCTCAGGGGCTCCTTAACGATTATTTGCGCAAATAGTTGCTGCATGTAAAACAATAGTCCGACTAAAAGAATCATTAATCTTTTCATAAACATATTTGAGGATTATTTCAGATTTTTCTACATCAAAGAGGTGAATATTTTTATAAAGTTATGCTACAATTAAGAAAACAGTAACTAATAATTAATTAAAAAAAAATTAGTTTTGAGCTCGCCTGGTTTTATCAGTCTTCAAACTTCAGCAATAAATAATTAAACCATATAAAAATGAAAATTATTTTTAAAATCGAATAATTAAACCACATAAAAATGAAAATTATTTTTAAAATCGCAGCAAATTCCCGATACTTTTTATTGAGTACTTTTATTATATTTACGTAATTATCAAATAAATACCAAGATACAATTCGGTTAAAGAATCAAATAATGAAAGCTTCCATAATATTTGCCCTGACAATCTTATCAGGTATAGCATCTGCAAACCAACCTGGGTTTAACAGGGTGAACGGATTGCCCTATCATCTGACATACGCCAAAAATGATAGTGTAAAAGCCTTGGTGTTTTTTATTTCAGGTGATGGGGGATACTCCAATTTTGATCAATCAATATGTACGGAATTTGCAAATAATGGTTATCCGGTAATCGGACTGGATGCGCGAAAATATTTTTGGAATGGTAAGGATGCACCGGAAGTAGTGGCAGATGTTCAAAAGCTTTTAACGTATTATCTGAACTTATGGCACAAATCTGAATTTATTTTTGTGGGATATTCATTTGGTGCGGATGCTATTCCGGTTATTGTAAACCGGTTGGAGACATCATATAAAAGTCAGACCAGAATTGTGGGTCTTTTATCTCCTTCCACTTCTGCTGATCTTGAGATTCATATCACTGACATGTTAAGCATAAGGGCTAAACCGGGACTATTTGATATAGCAAAAGAACTAAACAAACTTACATTTGCCAGAACAGTTTGCATATATGGTGACGATGAAAAAGACGAGATCAAGAAAGATATTTTAAATCCCAGAGTTGAATTTGCCACTGTAAAAGGCGGACATCATTTTGAAAGGAATTTTATTAAACTGGTTGAGTTAGTTTTACAGAAAAAGTAAAAGCATTACTGGCATAATACTATGAATCAAGCCAAATCATTCATATCAAAACTGCTTTACAATAAATTCACCTGGCAGCTGATATTCTCCACTTTTCTTATCGGAATGGCTGTCTTTTTCATCCGACACGAAAATCTTGAATTATCCAAGATTAAAGATCAGCTGGCTGCAAGTAATCCAGTGTATGTTGCGTTGGGGATCTTTGTAACATGTGTTTATATAATATTTCAGGGACAAATGTATGTGCATAGTTATAGGTCCATGGGGATTAACATCCCGCTGATAATGACTGTCAGGTTGTTTCTGAAACGCAATTTTATAAGCATCTTCCTGCCGGCAGGAGGATTTTCTTCCCTGGCATTTTTTACAGGGGAAATTGAAAAGAGAGGGGCAAGCAAGTCACAGATACATCTGGCTTCAACTTTTTTTGCATTCTTCGGCATTTTGTCAGTTGTGATAGTAGCCTTCCCTATTCTGGGTTTTGCCCTTCTTCGCTACAAACTACTTAATACAGAACTATTTGGTTTTATTTTTCTGATACTTATAATTGTTGCTTTATTCCTATTAATATATTCCGTTTCACAAAAAGGAAAAGCTTATCAGTGGTTATCAAAGATTAGTCCTTCGCTAACGGTAACCCTTGATGAGATGATAAGCCAAAACATAAACCGTAACCAGTTATGGATTACATTACTCTACTCCATTGGCATTGAGATGCTGGGGATAATCCATCTTTATCTTGCCATGCTGGCGCTCGGTTTTGAACCTTCCTGGCCAGCAGCATTTATCGGTTACATCGTGATGGTCGTCATCCTTATTGCTTCTCCTTTTCTTCGCGGGTTAGGGGCAATCGAAGTTTCACTTACTTTTCTTTTAGGTCAATTCGGATTTCCTGTTATTGCAGCTGCATCAATAACATTAATGTACCGGTTTTTTGAATTTTGGCTTCCTCTCATAGCCGGTGTAGTAAGCTTCATCTCACGCAGGAACAACATCTTACTTCGGATATTGCCACCTATAATTATTTTCAGTTTGGGTCTTGTAAATATTATTTCGTCAATTACTCCGGCAATACCAATCAGGTTAAAATTAGTAAATGAATTCCTTCCATCATCTATAATTAGCAACAGCAATGAGGTTGTCCTGGTTGTTGGTTTGCTCTTAATAATTCTTAGTGTGTTCCTTTTACAAGGATCAAGCAGAGCCTGGTACATAGGGCTATTCCTTACCGGGATATCTGCATTGGGCCATTTATTTAAAGGAGCTGATTATGAAGAGGCTATTCTTGCACTTATTGCAGCCTTGTCACTCTTTTACACACGGGCCTATTATACGCTTAAACCTCACCGACGGCTTACACGAATAAGTTATTATGTTCTTATATATAGTCTGGCAGCAGTGCTCCTATATGGTATAACTGGTTTTTATTTTATTGATAAACATCACTTTGGAATTAATTTTGAGCTATGGACTTCAGTGAAGATTATCTTTAAAATGTTCTTTTTGTTTGATGACAGCGGCCTTCAACCACTTACCACATTCGGGCACAATTTTCTATATTCAATATATATCTTTGGCACATTGGTAGTCTGCTTTATTTTCTACGGGATACTTAAGCCATATTTCAGCAAACCTTATAATTCTAAAGTGGACTTTGATCAGGCAAATGATATAATAAGCCGATATGGAAATTCGCCACTCGACTTTTTTAAAACATACCCCGATAAATTCATTTTCTTTTCCAAAGATCGTGATGGTTTTATTTCATTTAAAATAACCAGGCAATTTGCCTTTGTATTGGAAAATCCGGTATGCAAAAATGACGAAGCATTGGTAAAAATGGTGCAGGATTTTGATTATTTCTGTAATGAAAATGGTTTTGTTAGTATATATTATCGAATTCCGCAACGCTCATTAAACCTGTATAAAAACATGGGGAAAAAAAGTTTCCCTATAGGAGAAGAAGCCATCGTGGACCTTACAACTTTTACCATGGAGGGAGGGAGAATAAAAACAACAAGAAGTGCAATAAACCGGCTGACATCAGAAGGCTTTGATATTAAAATATATCAGCCCCCAATTATGGAAGGATTATTACAAAAGCTTGAGATGGTTTCCAACAAATGGCTCTCAGATATGAACCAGAAAGAAATTGCATTTACTCAGGGTATTTTTGACAAAGCCATCCTTAAGGGACAAACTATTATTACTGTAGAAGATAAAGAGAAAAAAATTTATGCTTTCCTGAACTTAATACCCGATTTTGCAACCGGTGAAGCAACTTACGACCTTATCAGGAAGATTAATGATGCACCTAATGGAGTGTTGGACATGCTTATGGCTAAGACACTTCTTTACCTTAAGGCCCAAGGTTATAAATCAGCAAATTTGGGACTGGCGCCACTATCAGGGTTAGAAGGCATTAACCTGGCAGAGAAGGCCATAAATTATGCATATGAAAATTTAAAAGCTTTCGGCCATTTTAAAGGACTAAGAAAATACAAGGAGAAATTTTTTCCCTCATGGGAGAAAAAATATCTTGTTTATAGCTATGATTACCATCTATTACAAATGCCTAATGCCCTTAGACGGGTATCTGAAGGAAAATAATATGGTGGACAATAGTTACAAAAAATCACCCGTTTGCACTAATCATAATTAGCGATTTTTTGTTTAGAAGCTGCCGATCAAATGACTGCCGAAAGTGACAGTTGTAAAACAAGCTCCACCCTATTTTATTTTATTCCTTTTTACCTGTATTTATTCCTAAGGGAATATAAAGCGGGCAAAAACCAATTAAACTTGTGACAATAAAAATCCCAGCCAAAATAAGAAGGATAATAGCCAGAGTCCCGGAAATTACATGTGCAAAATAAAGGACCAAAACTACGACCGCAATCAATATCCTGATCACTCTGTCGATTGTTCCCATGTTTTTTTTCATTTTTACAATTTTTAGTTAAACAATTTTTATCAGTCTGCTCTTTGTAGTACTTTTAATTAATCTTTAAATGAAACATCTTTTATCGCTTTTTAAAAGTTTGCTTTGGCAATGCTCCCGTTGCTGCCTGCGGCTGCCCTTCCTTTAAAATCCTGACACATTAACGAGTTTTTGTCCCGGACAGAATATCTTATAAGCAGCAGGCCATACTTTGGCCAGGTATCTGTCCTGTCTTTGATGAATTATTATTATAAGTTCGTCCAGGGCTGGCTGATTTGCACTATTGGAATATCTGTAATCAAGTATCTTTATCAACTGAGCAAGATCGTTGAATTTGCCAAGATTCCTGGTCATATTATCAAGTTTCTTTTCAAGTGTTTTGATAACACCGGGATTAAGCCGTCTGAATATATATAGCTGGTTAAGAAAATCTTTTGATTTCTTCCTGAATTCATGCAGATTCTTTGGTTTTGTGTTGTTCCTGCAGATCAGGAAAAGGTCTTTAACATTAGTATAAGTTTGTTCAAGTTCTTTATAAAGAAGATGAGGATCTATCTTATTCATAGGTTGGAACCTCAACCTGTATCCTGCTTTTGTCAATATTGAATCAATTTTCTCTTTTTCTTCTTTGTTTTCAGCTGATAATTCCTGAAAGAGTTCTGTTTTCTTCAGAAGATATATAAATCGCTCATTATCCTGAAGTTGAGAAAATACAGCAGGATGGTCTTTTCTCAGATCTCTCAGTATCTTTCTGTATACCGGTATCTCGCGCCAGGAACGTAAAATTCGTCCTACTTCCCTGAACTCATGCAGCTCCCTGTTAAAATATTCATTATCGAGCTGGGAAGCTGCAAGTTTCAACATCGCTCTGGTTTTTTTCATAAGAACGCGAATATCATGAACCGTATCTTCGTCAGGTACAGTGGTTTTGTCCAGCAAATGTTTTGAATCTCTGATATATCCTGTAAGAACAGGCTTGAGAGGCTTCAGTTTTATATAATCCGGTTCCATAAATCGGTGTAATACTTTTAATATCAATCTGATAAAGTTACATAATTAAAATTGCACCTGCAAAAAAGGCTATGAAAAAGAGCATTGAGAAGTAACAGAGAACCTCCGTGGTAAACCGGAATAAGTTCCTTTATAATATTTTCAATATCGCTCTGAAAAAGTTAAATTTGTTGATAATATTACTAAACGTCTGAAAAAATGGGCAAAAGAATAAAAGGACAGAGAATAGGTATTCTTACCGCAGGAGGTGATTGTCCCGGTATCAATGCTGCTATCCGCGGAGTTGGAAAGACCGCCATTGTTAAATACGGGATGGATGTAGTAGGAATCAGTGATGGTTTTTCGGGTATGATCAACAAGGAGTACAGCGATCTTACAGAAAAAAGTCTGTCAGGTATACTTACCCTTGGAGGTACAATTCTTGGCACATCAAGGGAGAAACCTTTTAAAAGTACCGGAAAAGGTAAAAAAGAGATAAGCAAACCTAAGCTTATAAAGGAACATTATGAGCAGATGGATCTCGATTGCCTGGTATGCATTGGAGGAAACGGTACCCTTAAAACTGCCTGGATGCTGGCTCAGGAAGGATTGAATGTGGTTGGTATTCCGAAAACAATCGATAATGATGTATGGGGAACCGATCTGACTTTCGGTTTCAGCTCAGCTGTGAACATAGCCACAGAGGCTATCGACAGACTTCATTCCACGGCCAACTCGCATAAAAGGATAATGATTATTGAACTGATGGGCCATAATGCCGGATGGATTGCCTTATATTCCGGTATAGCAGGAGGCGGTGACGTTATCCTTATCCCCGAGATTGAATATAATGAAGAAAAAATTGCAGAATACCTTCTTCGCCGTGCAAGCGAAAATAAACCTTACTCAATTGTTGTTCTTGCCGAAGGCATCAAAAATCCGGCAAAAGACAGATCTGCTGCGCAGTATCTTAGCAAGAGGATCACTGAAATGACTGGTCTGGAAACAAGAGAGACTGTTCTTGGATATATTCAGAGAGGAGGCAGTCCCTCTCCCATGGATCGTGTTCTTGCAACAAGATATGGAACTACAGCTACAGATCTGATAGCAGAGCACGACTATGGTAAAATGGTTGCCCTGAAGAATAATGAAATAGTGTCTGTTCCTCTTTCAGAAGTTGCAGGTAAAACAAAACTTGTTGAAGAAAATAACACGCTTGTAATACAGGCAAAAAATATGGGTACAAATTTCGGAGATTGACATGACTGGAAATATACTCCAGAAAACAAATGTCTCCTGTTAACACTTGAAGATGAAAAAGTTGATCTTAATACGACACGGAAGAGCTGAAGAACAAATCACGGGAATTTCCGATTTTGAAAGATCTCTTTCAACGAAAGGAAAAAACATTTCAAGATTGATGGCACGCAGACTCATGGAAGAAGAAGATACACCAGGAATAATAATAACAAGTCCTGCTTTCAGAGCCCTGGAAACAGCCATTATCTTTTCAAGAGAATTTGGAATGAAACCCGACAAAATCTTTTTGGACAGCACAATTTATTCAAAAATGAACCTGAAGCTGCTCCCGGGAATTCTTTCAACAGCAAAAGATGCCGAGATGGTTACTCTTGTCGGGCATAATCCTTCAATTACAGAAATAGCTGATAGCCTTTGCACCGAAGAGTGCGGTTTTATTCCAAAATCGGGGGTAATCGGAATTTCTTTCAACATCACGTCGTGGTCGGAGGTAAAACCAAATTCAGGAGAGATTATGTTTTTTCTTAAACCTGAAAAAGAACTATGAGCAAAACCTATATACCAAAAGAGATAAGTTGGCTGTCTTTCAATGAACGTGTTTTACAGGAGGCGGAAAATAAAGATGTACCTCTTATAGAAAGGTTCAAATTTCTTGGCATTTATTCCAATAATCTCGATGAATACTTCAGAGTGAGGGTTGCTACACTGAAAAGGCTTTCTCAGTTTGGCTCCAGATCAAAAAATATTC
>Ga0116171_10005214_pt1 | contig 11467 bp, 4 predicted proteins | sample AD_JPNHW2_MetaG_FD_89798 | JGI IMG/M metagenome (GOLD analysis project Ga0116171, IMG submission 89798) | Active sludge microbial communities of municipal wastewater-treating anaerobic digesters from Japan - AD_JPNHW2_MetaG | ecosystem: Engineered > Bioreactor > Anaerobic > Digestate | place...
ATAATGCTTTTGCCATGAAACAAAGATAAGCTTTTATTTATTAGTCTAAAAAGAAATATAAAAAAGTTCTTCACATTACGTTGTTAATTTCAGACTAAATTATAATGGCTAATGGTATGACAGCCTGCAATACAGTTATGACGATACACACAATATGACTAAACTTACAGACCAGCTTGGTTATGAATTCAGCATTGGGTATATCAACTGTTCTCAGGTGGATTTCATTGCCTCTCCTCTGAGTACCAAACATTTTTCTTATGATACCGCTCTTCTGACAACAACAATAAGTGAAATGGTTGATGGTGTTATGCAAATATCTGCATGGCGTTTCGATACTGACGGAAATTTGCGTGAAAGGACCGGCAGCTGCTGCGGCTACCATCAGCTTTATAATTATGATGCACAGAATAACCTGCATGAATTGACAGATGCCAACGGAAACATTTATCATTACTCCTTTGGCACTAAGGCACTCTTTACCGGGCTGACTTATCCTACAGGGGCATCATTGTCATGGGTTTATGGAACTCTTTATAACAGAGTAATAAGTTATACGGATGCAAATGGAAATGTGTATACAGGCATATATGACCCGCTCGGGAATCTACTGACATTGATTAAACCTTTGGGCGTTATTGAAAATTATACTTACGATCCGGCCGGCAATATGATTTCATATACTGATGGAAAAGGAAATACTACGCAATATATTCGTAATTCCAATGGATATATAAATCAGATCATCTACCCCGACGGGACCATCAATTCTTACACTTGGAATAATGCCGGCAACAAATTAAGCTATATCGACGGCAATGGTAATGCAACCAATTACATTTACGATTTGGCAAACCGTCTGGTTCAGATGACCGATGCACTTGGTAATTCAACTTTTTATGGGTACAATGCCCGGGGGGAACGTATTGCCGAAACCAATGCACTGGGCCAGACAACTACATGGACTTATGATGCATCAGGTAATACTACCAGCATGACAACACCGGCCGGTACTTCCTACTGGACATATAACGGATTGGGAAATATGCTCACTTATACTGATAATAATGGAAATGTTTGGAGCTATATATATAATACCCAAAACCTTCTGGCTTCAGAAACCGATCCTCTGAGTAATGCAAGACAATTTACCTATGATGCGAATGGTAATAAAATCTCCCAGACAGATTTTTTGGGCAATCTGACCTTGTTTACTTATGATGCAATAAACCGGTTGATCAAGATCACCGATGCCCTTTCAAATAACACAGCTGTTACATATGATAACAACAGTAACCGGACATCGGTTACCGATGCCTTAGGCCATACAACCACATATGTATATGACGGGTTGGACCGCCTGATACAGATTCAGAGGCCCATCGGCATCAGGAGTAATTCTTATGATGCCAATGACAATCTTACATCGGTTATTGACGCAATGGGCCATACCACTACATACCTGTATAATAACAGGAACCGGATGTCCGGTATGACCGATGCACTGGGCGGTTTCGCCACATTTGCATATGATAATGAAGGAAATCTTATTTCCCTGGTCGATCGTAACGGGCTTAATACGAGCTACACCTATAATGCATTAGGCCGGAAAACCTCTGTCGTAAACCCTGCAGGCGAAACTACCGTTTATACGTATGATGCCGTTGGGAGAATGATCTCTGCCGCGCTGCCCAACGGGAATATTTATACATACAATTATGATGCAGCCGGCCGCTTAATTTCCGTTATTGATAATATCGGCTTACTGGAAGCGTATTTATATGATGCCAATTCTAACCGATTGGCAATCACTGATGCTGGAGGCCATGTTACTGTATATTTATATGATGCTTTGAACAGGCCGACACAAATCATAGATCCGATGGGACGTCCTGCTTTATTTGTTTATAACAGCAATTCAGAAATATTAAATACACTGGACCGGAATCTGGGTATAACCCTGCATATATATGATAACCTTGGCAGAGAAATATTAATTTCATATCCTTCCGGAAATGCCATTACAGCAACATATGATGCCGTTGGCAATCTGAGTTCGGCAACTGACGCAAACGGTAACTCCACCCAGTATTTTTACGATGCCAACGATAATCTCATCAGGGAGGCTTTTGCTGATGGTACGTCAAAACAATATGCTTATGATGCTGAAGATAAGATCATTTCAAGAACAGATAATAATTCCATGGTGACATTATATTCATGGGATGCCTTGCACCGGCTGACTGGCAGGAATTACCCCGGTAGTAATGATGATACCTATTCGTATGATAATGAAGGCCGGATGCTTACTGCAAACAATAATAACGCAACCATCTCCTGGACATATGATAATGCCGGAAGGATATTAAGCGAAAATATGAATGGAAAAACAACTTCCTATTCCTATAATATCCCAATCAACAAGCGGGTTCTTACTTATCCGGGTGGCAGAAGCATTGAGGAAAACTATGATGTAAGAATGCGCCTGTCTCTTATAAAAGAGGGTGCTAATAATCTGGTTACCTACACACATGATGCCGATAACCGCATTCTTAACCGTACATACAGTAATGGTTCAACTGCAACCTATTCATATAACAATAATGACTGGGTGACAACCATATCGCATAATTCATCAGGTTCTATTATTCCAAATATTGCAGGATTTAATTATACATACGATTTTGAAGGTAACATTCTCACAGCACAAAAATCACATCGGACTACAAACTCCGAAAAATATACATATGATCCCGCTAGCCGGCTTGCCAGTTACATGGAAGGAGTTTTATCCGGGGGTAATATACCTGCTCCGGTCACTCAGACCCAATTTAATTACGATGGGGCTCAAAACAGGTCCATCATGGTTAAGGACGGTATAACAACAAATTATATTGTAAACCCATTGAATCAGTATACCGCGATTATTTCAGGATCACCGGTCAATCCTATATATGACGCCAATGGCAACACCATTAATGATGGCAATCATATTTATACTTATGATTATGAAAATCATTTGCTGACGGTTGATGGAGGTGTCACCGCCACATATGCATATGATGCTCTTGGACGAAGGATACAAAAAATAACCCCGGGCGGTACGGTTAATTATTATTTTGATAAAAGAAAAATGATTGAAGAGCGCAATGCTGCAGATATCGTTCAGGCTACATATGTTTACGGAGCCGGGATAGATGACATTCTTACCATGAGAAGAGGTGTGGCAGACTATTTCTATCATCAGAACGTCCTGGGTACTGTTGTCGCAATAAGCGATAATGCCGGTGCCGTAACTGAACGTTATGAATATGACGGTTATGGCAGGCCGACAATATATGATGCCATGTATGTACCACGTGCGGCAACTGTAATTGGCAACACCATTATGTTTACCGGCAGGGAATATGATACAGAAACCGGTTACTATTACTACAGGGCTAGAACCTATAACCCGGTTTGGGGAAGGTTTTTACAACGTGATCCGGTGGGAGTCTGGCTTGATGAGGTTAATACCGGAAATGGATATGGCTATGTAGGCAATAACCCGATAATCAGGGTTGATCCGGAAGGTGAATTGTTTTGGGTTATTGCAGGAGTAGTCATAGGAGGAGTAGCTCTGGTTGTAGCCGTTGTCGATCTTGTCTATGAGCCGGCGCCAAAATGTGTAGAAGGTGAAATAAGACCTATAAGGGATTATGTTGAAAACTGTTCATACACCAAGATGGTAAATGGAGAGAAAATCAAAATAGATGGCAAGCGAAAGGTTTGGAGGCAACAAAGATGTGTGAATGGGAAATGGAAAAACTGGAAAGAATGGAGTGCTTGTAAATAATGGATTAAAGACCTGAAAATGCTAAAAGATGAAAAAGAACAGAAAAGGAATTGAATAATCCGATTTTATTTTTGATGTATAAATGTTGATATTATTATGGTTTATAATTTATTAGTCATGAAAAAAATAAAACTTGTACATCTTTTATCTCTGAATATAAATATTCAAAGATTTGCAGAAATATTATGTGTATTTCTGGTTACAACAATGAGTTTTAATTCCATGGGCCAAAATAATAATTGCTCCCAGGGCACACAGGTTTGTAGCAATTATTCTGCGGGATACCAGGTCAACGGATATGCACAAATCAGTTCTGAGGTCTTTGCTGCACCAGCCCAAATAACGCTTACGGCAGGCGGTACGCAAACCGTTTTTATTAATACGCCGATTACAACAACTACATATTCGGTTACAGGGGCAACAGTGGTTACTGTGGCAGGTTTACCTGATGGTGTGATATTTTCCTGGGCTTCCAATATAATTACTCTAAGCGGTGTGCCGATACAATCCGGGATATTTAATTATGTTGTCTCCGTACTCGGAGCTTGTGGTCCGGTAACCACAGATGGAACAATAGAAGTACTTGCCGGTGCCGGATACGTCATTTCAGGTAAAACAAGCTATGCTGGCAAGGCCAATGCCGGTATTACACCCAATCCACCAACCTATAATCCTTCTGTCTATAATATTGATAACGTTATTGTGGTTCTTAAGAATTATCCTTCGGGCACAGAAATTACAAGAGACACCAGCGATGCCTCCGGAAATTACCAGATTGAAGATGTTTCGCCCGGTAACTATGTGTTATATTATGATAAATTTACTGCCGATTCGATGCAATTGGGAAATGGTATCGACGCCATTGATGTTTCTTTATTGAAATATTTTATAGGTGCAGATTCAGTGGCAGACCCATCAAGATGTTTTTCGTCGAAATATAAAAAAGCAGGAAATGTCGATAATACTCTTACAATAAATGCTGTCGACGTTTCAAGAGTTAAGGCTAAGGTAGGTTCACCATACAACATTGGCAGGAATTTCCCGAAGGGAAACTGGGTAGCCCTGGATACGCTTATAATAGTATCAGGTTCCAATCTGGATGTAAACCTGAAAACAATATGCTACGGTGATTATAATGCTTCCAGCACCAAATACCGCGACTCTGCGGCTAACTGGGATGCGACAAAGTCAGTTTCGGAAAACATGATTGTTGTTTCTGACAATTATTTGTCAACCTGTGATCCATCGTATATAGAAATACCCTTGAGTATTAGCGAAAAATTGAATGATTTTTCTGCACTTGGCCTTGAATTAACATATCCGGACGGGAATTATACACTGGTAAAAGCGATGATGGGCAATCCTGAGTACAAAAACCAGTCAGTCAAAATAAACCCTTCACTGGATGAAATTATTGCTGAGGATAATGATCTGCTGGTAACCGACGAAAATGGCGTTATCCGTGTGGTTTTTGCAACCACGCAGCATTTTGATGTCAATGCCAATGATGAAATAATAAGGCTTGGGTTCCGTCCAGTTCATGGGTTAAGCCAGGGACAAATTGATTTTAATTTGGTTGGAACAGGTGTTATTGGTAATCAGTATGGCGAGGCCAACACAGATGCATTTTTGATTATGCCCAAAATCTTTATTCAGGATAATGCTGGTGCCGCAGGATTTGAGTTCACCGCTTATCCAAATCCATTCAGCAGTGATGCCACGCTCACATATAACCTTACGGAAAATGGCATAGTCAGACTTAATGTATATAACGCTATTGGTGAACTGCTAAAAGAGTTGGTGAATGAATCGCAAACTACCGGGAAACATTCTGTTATGTTTGCGTCTCAAGGTTTACCGGCGGGCTTATATACGTTTAAACTTGATTTTCAGGGTAAGGAAAATTCAAGGGTTGCTGTAATAAAAATGATAAAGTAGTTACAAACCGGGCGTTTGAATAGTCATTCAACGAAAAAAACAGACATTACTGAGAATTTGTTTTTCGGATATTGCAGTTTGAACTCACTTAATTTTGGATATTATAGATAGATTGTAGCCTGAAAAATTCACAGGAATTTTTCACCCTTCGGGCAGACAATAGAAAATCAAGTGTTTTAGAAGTAATTGTCATTTTCAAATATTTTCTGTGTCGGGATTACCTGACCTGCTGCACATATTGCCAATGCTCATTCATAAATTGCATTTTATTTATTTATGAATAGGTCAGGTTAGGTTTTCAATCTTTATCCCTCACAAACAGTACCATCACCGCAGCCACAAACAGCGAAATACCCCCGAGAATCAGTGCATACACCGCTTCTCCCTTAAAAACGGTTTTGGTTATAAAGCCCAGTATACTTGCAGCAAGAATCTGTGGAATAACAATAAAAAAGTTAAATATCCCCATGTACACGCCCATTTTGTCGCGCGGGAGCGAGCCTGTGAGTATGGCGTATGGCATGGATAAGATGCTGGCCCAGGCAATGCCAACGCCTACCATCGACAATAACAGCATTTCCGGGGATTTGAAAAAGAATATGGAAATAAGCCCCAATCCGCCGGCAATAAGACAAACCATATGCGTTACTTTCCGGTTGGTCCATTTGGCAATCACCGGCAGCAAAAAGGCAATCAGTGCAGCAATGCCATTGTACACGGCAAAACAAATCCCAACCCAGTTGGCGCCCCTGTTAAATGTTTCGGAGGTTGTATCGCTGGTATGGTAAATATGGCTGGTAACGGCAGGTGTCGTATATATCCACATGGCAAACAAAGCAAACCATGAGAAAAACTGAACGATGGCAAGTTGTTTCATCGTCAGCGGCATAGATGAAAAATCATTCATGATTGCAAAGAATCCATTTTTATTATGATTCATCTTTTCAAGCGCCCCGGCTAATAACATAAGAAAGCCGAAGACAAGAAGGCCTACGGAAAATATATAGAGTTCCCCGGTAGCTTTTATCCAATAAAAAAATGCAGATATTACAATTCCTGAAATAATAAAAATTAAAGAAATACTGATTTTTTTTCTGTAAGAAGAAGCTGTTGTTGTGTCGTCAACATTGTTTGTAATCGAAGCCGGACTTTCCTTTTCGGAAAATGCCGCGAGTTCTTCGGGAGAGTACTCTTTGGTGCGAACCACTGTCCATAATACAGCAAGAAAAAAGATTGTTGCGCCGATATAAAAGGAATACCGGACCGAAGGCGGGATCATGCCTTCAGGTGCTGTATTTTCAACATTAAAAAAATTTGTGAGCATGTAAGGAAGGGCTGAGGCCACAACGGCGCCGGTACCTATAAAAAAACTTTGCATGGCAAACCCTTTTGTCCGTTGCTCCGAAGGAAGCATGTCGCCGACGAAAGCGCGGAAAGGTTCCATGGAAATATTGATGGATGCATCCATGATCCATAACAAACCTGCTGCCATCCATAGCACTGGAGAATTAGGCATGATGAGCAGGGCCAGCGATGCCAGTATTGCCCCGGAAAGAAAATACGGACGCCGGCGTCCAAGCCGGTTCCAGGTATGGTCACTCATATGCCCTATGATCGGCTGTATGATCAGGCCGGTAATAGGTGCAGCAATCCAAAGAATAGGAATGCTTTCTATTTTAGCGCCCAGGGTTTCAAAGATGCGGCTGACATTGGCATTCTGCAAGGCAAATCCAAACTGGATACCCAGAAAACCAAAACTCATATTCCATATCTGCCAGAATGATAAACGTGGCTTGCTTTTCATAGTATTATTGTTAGTTTCAGATTAGTTCCCGATGAAAACTATTTTATTTGTGGAAGCATAATTTCCCGAGGTGATTTTACAGAAATAATACCCGCTTTTTACTTTTTCACCCGTGCTGTTTGTTCCATCCCACATAATATAATGCAAACCGGCCTGCTGATCGCAGTTGGTAAGCGTTATGACTTTTGATCCTATCACATCATATATTTCAACAACAACTTTTCCTGATGCAGCAAGTGAATAACTTATGGTCTGCTCATCGCTGAAAGGATTAGGGAAAACAGCTGTTTTGAAATTATCTGTAATGGCTGTTTCCTGAACGCTCATCGTTGTATCTACGTAAAGATCAGGAACGGGAAGGCGTTTGTCGGTATAAATATGATATTCGCCCGCACCGTACTGAAATGTGAAATTATTACCGGCTGTTTGATTAGCAAGAATATTGATGCTGTCGCCTGTAAAATAATCATACCATTTCCCGTCATGCGGAAATTCAGGCCATACATTTTGGGTTACCACATCAAAGTTCCCCAGTACAACAGCATCCATATCTGAATTTACGTAACCGTCGTCCTGCAGCCGTACACGTTTATCCCATGAGCCGACATTCATGTCGTAGTTTGATGTTTTGAAAATGGAATAATTCTTTTTCAGGTTTATCAGTGCTGCATACTTTTTATAAAGCATCAGACGATACGGATCATTCATGTAATCCCATTTGGGTGGCTTTTTATCGGTACGGGTTTCGGAAGTCATAGAGGGCCAGTTTATCGAATAGTCAAAACCTCTTTCACCAAATTCCCAAAGCATCTTTGGGCCCGGCACCGTAAAGAACAGCGCCGCTGCTTCTGCCATCCTGTTCAATGCTGTGTGTTTTTCACGGGTATTGTAAATAGTGTCACCGCTTTGGATCATCATATTTCCGAAAGTAATATTGCGGTACATCAGGCGTTCTTCGTCGTGGCTTTCCATATAAGCAACCAGGTTATGTGCCCACCAGCCTCTTGCCTTATAGGATACAGACCATTCAAAATTTGAATTATCATTATACCAGCCCATTGAAGCCTGGTTATACTGTACATTTCCATTAGCGCCCGACCACATCATTGTGCCAAACCCGGCCAGGTCGCTTTCTTCCGCATTATCGGCAAGATGTTCCAAAATAATATAGGTCCCGGGATGTTTATTCCATAATACATTTACAAAGCGCTTGATATTATTGACACGGGCTACATCATATTGCCCCCAGGCACCTACATCGGTACCAATAATATTTCCCTGGGCATCATAAGTAACGGTAACGTTATTGGTAAATCCTTTAGAAAGGTCAAGCCTGAAGCCGTCTACGTGATATTCAGTAACCCAGTAATTCAGCACACTGTCAACATATGCCTGTGTATATGTGCTCGCATGGTTAAAATCGGAATGATAACCATAAGGGTGAGGAATAAGTTCGTTAAACCAGGGATTGTCATTTCCGGGCCTTTGCTTTTCTTTATTATAATACAGGCGGGCCAGCGGATTTTGCCCCGATGCGTGATTGAGTACAACATCCAATATTACGGCAATGCCGTTATTATGGCATTTGTTGATCAGGCTCTTGAGCATGTCTTTGGTACCATAGCATTTATCCGGAGCAAAATGCATGGCCGTCATATAACCCCAGCTGTCGTTACCGTCATATTCCATAACAGGCATAAGCTCTATTGCATTGACACCAATATTTTTGATGTATTGCAGGCTGTCCTCAACGGTTTTGAAATTATGGGTTAAATGAAAATCGCGGACAAGCAACTCATAAATGACGAGGTCCCGGTTTTCGGGCTTCTGGAATGAGCCGTCTGTCCAGTTAAACGGGGTTTGTGCCGTTTGAAAAACCGAAACAAGCTGAGAAGCTTTTCCTACAGGATAGGGAATCAGATTGGGATAAATGATTTGATTTATCCCGGGGTCATTCCAACGGTCAAGAACTTTATCTGCGTAAGGATCCGCGATATTGACACTGTTGTCTACAAGATATTGGAACCGGTATTCCTTCTGTGGAATCAGCCCTGTAAGTTCTATCCAGTAACGGTTTCCATCAGGCGTTTTATTCATCTGATAGTTCGCGTCAAGTTCCCAGTTGCTGTTATCCCAGATCAGGTATACAAAACTTTTGTTCGGAGCAAACAATTGCAAAATTACCGTGGTATCATTTATATAGTTTATACCATCCCTGATTCCGGCTGGTGAATTCAGAATATTTGGATTTTGCCTTACCATGTAATACATCGAATCTGTTATGGTTTGTCCGTTATAAACGGCAGTAAACCACAGCCAATGTTTTCCGTATTGGGTGGCTGTGATGCTTTTGTTGAGAATGCTGTCGGTTGTATCAGCAATCAGGGCTCCCTCATGATAAATGCTGATGTCGGAGACATGAGTGCTTGTCACTTGTATGTTGACAGATGCATTTAAATTCGGGCATAACGGAAAATCAAGCGGTGAGGTGAACCTCGCAAAAACATTGGGTTGATAAACATTGATAAAGAAGTCTGAACCATCGGCATTTTTACCGGCTAATGAACCGTCGGCATTTCTGAATACAAAGCAGATTTCCCTGGTAACTTCAGTACTCAGCAGATGAAAAAAGCTTTTGATGTGAAATTTTGCCCGGTGGAGGTTGCCGCCCAGGTTCTCCATCAGGACATTGGTATCTGCTTCGCCCCATTCTGCAGGCTTGTGCAGCCAGTCGGTAAGGTTTACGCTTTCCCCGGTGATAACCCCGGTATGCATATACACATCTGAAACCCCTGCCAACTGGCCATTACCGAGCGATGCATTATAAACAATAGTGAGGGTGTCATTAACTGTGGGATACAGCGGTGAATATGAAAGTACCTGCGATGTAGCATTCAGCGAAAATAATGCACACGCCAGAAATAAAAGGCTCAGACTTTTTTTCATGAGTAAAAAATAAAATAAAAAATAAAAATAATGTTTACCTGGAGATTACAATTTTTTGGGTTGCAATCAATGTATTTCCTGAAGCCATAGTGAAATAATATACTCCCGAAGGAAGAATATTTCCGTAATTGTTGGTTCCATCCCAAATAACTGAATAACTTCCTGTGTTTTGATGTCCGCTGTACAGGCTCTTAATTTCCTGGCCTAACGAGTTAAAAACACTTATATTCAGGTTGTCTGTTTGTTCGGTAAGGGTATAAACAATTTTTGTTTCTTCAGAGAATGGGTTTGGCGAAGCAGAAGCGTACATATTGTTGTGGTTTATTTCACCAACTCCGGTAACAAATGTAATAGCAGTAAAGCTTGTGGCAGGGTCGCTGCCTTGTATTACCTGTGGAGTACCACTGGTGAGATTGATAATAAACAAGTCTTTACCCAGGTCATCCCTGCCGGTAAGGGTTCCGTCTTCATTTCTGAAAACCATTCCGATAGTATAAGGTGAGCCATCTGCAGTATTCCATACGGTGGAATTTACAACAGGATGGGGGTCGCTTGGATCAACAAATGATGTGGTGTTTACCAGTGCCGGATTTGAAAAATAATCCTGAATGGTGAATTCAATAGAATATACGCCGTTTCCAAGATTCGTCATCAGCCCGATACCATCATCCTGCGGGTTGCTGCCCCAATTTCCAACTACATGTTCCCAAACATTTGACCTGTAAGGCAGTATCTGACTCAGGCAGAAAAAACTGTTCGAGTCAGATGTTGCACAGTCGCGTAAATATGTTAATCCGTTCCAGTCAAGGTCGCAGGTGCAAAGCCCGAGATGTGCGTAAACTTTTGTACAGGTTGACGGATTCCCGTTTCCTCCACCAAGGCTGTAATCCGGATTGGTCATTAATTTAGTATCCAGCGTAATTTTCAGATAGTTTTGCGAATAC